>WNFP01001497.1_pt1 | contig 48132 bp, 39 predicted proteins | sample 5400201 | NCBI WGS metagenome assembly WNFP01 (sample SAMN13153355, study PRJNA577476) | soil metagenome | isolation source: 115 cm saprolite under Madrone tree | place: USA:California | collected 2016-06-14 | reverse complement strand
CGCCGTCGTTCCATCATCAACCTGCAATTCATGCTCGAAATGCGCAAGCTAGAAGAAGACGATGAGTCCCGCTTCGAGGAAGAATTCAATCTCTGGCTCTCCGACGAGCCCCTAACCAAAGTCGCCTGAGTTAGAGGCAACAATGGCTGTCACAAAAGGTAACGGGTTCCCCTTTGGGGCGCAACCCGCTCGTCTCCGTTTCGTTTCCATCGCACGCTCCATCCCTTTGCGTGTTGCGCATCCTCCGCCGTAGCTCTGTCCAACTGAATCCGTTTGTCCTACTGCATCGGCTCTCGACTGCGTCGCGGATGTATGTCTCGACGCACCTATCAACCTCCGAACGTGCGGCCACTTTGCCGCTGAAAGGACGTTTGGTCATGGAGAAAGCACATCTGTATGAAGCGCTGTATCTGGTGAACCATGGTATTGACGAAGCCGTTCGGGGAGTTCAACGCCTGAAGAAATCTCCCAAACTCTTCATGGAGGCCTACCACAAGTCCATGGCTGGTCTCGAACGCCGTCGTTCCATCATCAACCTGCAATTCATGCTCGAAATGCGCAAGCTGGAAGAAGACGATGAGTCCCGCTTCGAGGAAGAATTCAACGTCTGGCTCTCCGACGAGCCCCTAACCAACCACGAAATCTGTCAATTGATGCGCGGCGTCGAACGCGAGCGCAAACTGGAAGGGAAACCGCCGCTGGTGCAGTTTCTCCCCCGGAGCAAGCGCCCGAAGAAAACTCCTAAAAAAACCGAAGGGGTCCACTCCAGCCGCAAACTAAATGGTCCGATGCCATCCGCTCCGGGTGTCGAGAGCACAGTGCCGGCGGACGCCCATGCCTAAGAAGAAAAAACCCAAGGCCGTGATGGTGGACGGTGTTCCGATAAAGCCTATCAGCCCGGCAGAACACAGGCGGCTGGACAGGCGAATCAAGAAGAAGTACGAAAAGCTGCGGCGACGGTACCCGGAGGTTCACGGCAAGAAAGTGGACTGGATTTCGCACTGGCATGAGGAAGGATACCTGTCTTTCAACGTGAGGTTCACAGATGGAAAGAACTTCTCGATCCTATGTAGCCCAACAATCGTCACGAACGTCGTGGATTTCTCAGACATTAGGACGGGCGACTCCGTAATCATTCGTGAGTATTACCGCAGGCGCGACGATTGATAGTCACGGGCTAGCAAATGCCTGACGTATGCGACTGTGGGACTGCCTGCCTTGCTACATCTAGCTCGCTAAACAACTGTTCGACGCGTGCCAATCCGTTTGCTGTGGCATCGGCGAGCTGCCGCTGCATCTGAGTTGGATTGAGGATGAGCAGGCAAGCGAATTGTCAGCAATGTGCCGCTGCTTGAGGTGAATTGCCAGCAAAGCCCTGATTGTCACGGTCGATTTGTGAAACACGTCACCAGAGTGCCTCAACATACGGGCGCATGACGTTTGCAACACGGCAGATCTTGGCGGCGGCCCAGATCTCGTCGATAGAAGCTTTCTTTAAACGCCGACACTCCCTGAGAGCCTCCAGCGCTACGTCCAGGCCGATCTTGTTCCGAAACTTGAAGCAGTCCACGACTGTCTTCGCAGGCGTGTAGACATTGAGCCTGCCGCCGCGAACGCGATATTCCTTCACACCGAAGTTGAGGGCGGGTCCCGACATTCGCACGACTCGGGTCGCCGGGGAGAGTACACGAGGCGTCCATGCTTTGACGTCGATCGCGATCCAGATCTGTTGTGGGACCTGCGTGGTCAGCTCATGAAATCGAAGCGCGGAGAGAAGACAAATTGCGCCACGGGGAACTTTGTAGGCGACTTGCAGGAGCGACAGATCTTCAGAGACAGGTGAGGAAGTTGCTGTGTAAAGACTGCGACCCAGTTTTTTGAGAAGCCCTTTCTGCACTAGACGCGAGAGGTAGTTTCTCGGGACACCCAAAGCAGAAGCATCCTTCGAACGAAGGATTTGTCGCTTCGCGGCGAGAGCGAGAATTCGCTTTGACTTGGATTGCAAGATGCGCCTAAACTGATGTACCAAATCATCGGTACATATAGATAAGTACCATTGATTTGGAACAGAGGCGCTGGAGGGTGTTGTATCATCAAACCCCGCTTACCTGCGATCTCGCGTCCTGCCCGTCGGAAGTATGCGCTCTTGCACGTGAGAGAAAACGCGGTAGGATGACGGTGAAGTTTGGTGAACCCCCTGGGCCCGATCGCCGACTGAGGATCAAATTATGACCCTACACTCCATGTATAAGCGGGATGACAGTCGGACCGTGTACAGAATCCTGGCGGAACAGGCGGTGATTCACCTGGACCATCCGAAGCCGGGAACAGAGGGTAAGATTGTCTTCACGAATCTGGTACGGCTGCTCGAACGCTACCGCTACGACGCGTTCTCCGATGACATGACGCCGGGAATATTGGAAGCACTGCGAACACCGGACGACGCAAAACGGGCCGACTATGGCGTCGTCGGGCGGAAACCCTCTTTGGACGTCGTCCCAGCTCTCGAAACCGCGCACGCCCGCGTATATCAGAAGTTATCGAAGGAAGCCCTCGTAGAAATACTGAAATCCTTGCTCTCGAAAGTCGCTACCGCAACAGTACCGGACGATGCGGACACCAGGCGAGAACTGGCAGACGCGCGGCAGTTTTTTGTGACTCTTTCTGAGGCATTGAAAGAGCACCGTGCATGAAGCCAAAGGAGTTCCTCCTCCAAGAATGCGAGAACGTTCGCAGCACTCTCCGTGACGTGCTGCGGCACGACTATGCCGCTGGAAGTAGTAAAGACTTCTACAACGAGTTCTCTGTGCGGCTGGACTTCCTTGAATCCCTTCTCGACCCGGTGGACCCCGATGACGTGACCTTGCTGCAGACCTTTGCCGACGAGGTGTCGCTCCTCTCGACTTTGGTTCACCACATTGAACGGTCTCATGCCGGTGAGTTTCCGTGGTCTTTTACGGAATACCTGCAAAAGATTGCTATTCCGCTTTGCAAGGAAAACCTTGCCGACAACGAGGGGGAGCCGATTCTTCGCGTGTACGCCGAGGGTGGTCTGTACTCCTACCAAATCAATCTAGAGAACGATCTCTCCGTGCTGAACATCGGTCGCCGGGTCTTCACAATTGTCTTCCCGCGGACGCTCAAACATTACGTTCTTCTCCATGCCATCTTCGGTCATGAAATAGGCCACGCAGCAGGGACCATCCCCAGGCACAAAGCGGAATTGCGAGACAAGGTGCTGGGACCACTGAGAGGGGCGGGGCCGTTGACGAGCGTCTCGCAAGCCACTGTCTGGTTGAAAAGCCCCTCCGCACCTGCTGCCATCCAGGACCTGCGGAATCAATACGGCGATCCTTCATACACAGAGATCAATCGAAATCAGCTGGATTCTTGGTTCCAGGAATTTATGTGCGATCTTTTCGGGCTGGTTACCTTCGGCCCGAGTTTCCTTGCAGCGCACCAGACTCTCTTGCTTGCCTTAGATCCAACCGGCCATCGCTGGGGGCCTTACCACCCGCCATATATATGCCGGAAGGCCATGCTTTGGCACGCATGCAAACACCTCAAGTGGGACCAGTTCGCGACGACAGCTACTAACCGCCATTTGAAAGAAGACATAGAGCGATTCTTCAAAACGTACATCGGCTCAAACGCACTAGGCACTTGGGAGGATGTTTTTACTGCAAAGCAAGTCGAGGACGCGGTCGATGCTCTCATCGCATTTCTTACCGCAGCGGGGTCATCCAGCTTTTCCCTGCCGGATCAGTCCACGCTCGCGTCCTTGATTGAGATGCTGCGCGATGAGATTCCTCCGTGCGGTTCAGATCTCAGTGGCTCGCCGGAACCGAAGAACACAGCCGTGGATTTTCGGCACATCCTTTTCGCCGGATGGATTGTCTCCGAACAGCCCGTTGCTGCTGTCGCTGAAAAAGATACTTTGGATTTCCTGATACTGAATAAACTGTGCGAAATGGGGATGCTGCAGCAGCGCGCCATCGATCTTTATGATGCAAAACAGAAGGAAGCAGCGGCGTGAGCGCACTGGTCAAAGCGGCAATCCTGACCAGTATTCGCGAGAAACGTCTCGTTGTTTCGCCGATCCTCGCGGCTGAACAGCTCGGGGCGTCATCGATCGATTTGCGGCTCGGCAATGTCTTTTTGATGGTGCGGGCCCGAGGGCTGTCCGATGTCGATCCAGCGCGGTATGCGCATGCCGACGGTGCCGCTGGGGATCACGAGCTAGAGCAAGCACGAAGGCAGAAGCACGAACGCTTCGAAGCCCCGTTCGAACAGAAATTTCTCCTCCATCCAGGCATGCTAGCACTTGTGCCTACCCTGGAGTGGATCAAACTGCCGCCGAATCTTCAAGGCACCGTCACGGCGCGCTCATCTTGGGCACGCGAAGGGTTGAGCATCGCCACTGCCAGCCTTATCCATCCTGGATATAAAGGCGTGATTACACTTGAGCTTGCAAATCTCGGGCAAATCCCCCTCGCCCTTTACCCAGGTCTGCGGATCGCTCAGATCGCTTTTCACACACTAGACCAGGATGCTAAACCCGAGGATATGGGTAGCAGATTCGACATGGCTTTCGAGCCTGTCGAGGGCAACGTTTCACACGGTGACGAGGCGTTTCTTCCCAAGAACTCTTGAACACGTTGCAACAGGTCTGGATGGAATGCGGTTAGCCGATTTGCCACAAATCCTTCAGCGCTTGACGAAAGTACGGTTTGCTGCAGAACTCGCAGGCTGCGTCGCGCAAGCGGGTCTGACGTAACCCTGGAACGGGACTATGCCACGGGCTAACACGCCAATAGTTGAATCGTGTTTCGCCGGCGCGACTGACTCGAATTGCGAATTCCATCGCCAGATATGCTCCCGCCAGCACGGATACAAACGAAAAGGGCGCGAGAACCTGTTCGCCATTAACGCTCCTTAGTTTCCCGACGCCGCAGAGTTCCTTGTACACAGTGTCAAAAGCGCGTCCGACAAGATCTTCCAGACGAAGCTCGCTGTATTTCTTGCAAATGTTAGCGGCAGTCGCCGCGCTGATGAAACCGGTGCGGACCTCATTAACCGAGAGTCCGAGTGCTTCTGCGACGTTCTCCTCATGCGCGCGCTCGCGTTCGTTTTCTGGATAGATACAACTGAGGCAAGCCAATTCCGACGGCTGTCGATTGAAATGAAGGACGATCTCGCTGACGCCGGTCGTCGAGGCGTCGAAGACTGACTGGGGCAGTTCCATCTGCAAGGACCGTCGCGCTCGACGACTGTCTACTCCCACGACGAGCTTCTCGACGCGGACCTCCTTTCCTCGGGCCTTCAGTGCGTCCCCCACGGTTGCATCGGTAGGAAGAAGCTGCAGGTTGGGGAATAGCGGCTCGGCCAATTGGCACAGCCGATTTGCTTTCGGATGACCGACATCATCGGGGGTCAGCAGCAGGCAGCGATTTAATCCGCCGGGTGTGATGGTTTTTGGATCGGCAATCCAGAGCCTGCCGCGCACATCAAAATAGCGCAGCGTGTAAATGAACCCGTGTCCCACTGCACCCGCTCCCGCCAGATACGTCTCGCCGATATCCAACGGAGCAGCGAAGCCGTCCCCTTGTGGTCCGAATAGATCGCGCCAATCGAGTTTGATTGGCTCTGAAGTCCCAATAGGGAGACTTGCTCCGAGCGCCGCTCGGATCGCCGCAGCCGAAATGTGGCACGCTTGGATGACCAGGAACGGAAGGGGAGTCGCCGGGTCGCACGAGTCCAAGCGCTCACCGGAGTCCACTATGAATATAGGCCCTGCCTGCCCCGCGTAAACGCGAGCCTTTGCGGAGACGGCTGACTCTCGCGGGCCGATGACAATCTCTACGTCGAACTGTCCTTCGCTGGGAACACCGGCATGCTCAACTGTTCGGGACAGAAGAGCGATCACATGCTCACCTAGTGCTCGCGACAGAGAGGTCGCAGCGTCGAAGTTGACAGCGATCCGAAGCTTGAGCCGGAGCGCCGCATCTGCTTCGTCGATTCCCAAGAGTGCCGCAAGCGCCTTCGCGTTTTCCTGGTAAGCGGTTAGGGTCATGGCGTGATCCTCAATTTCGAATGCAGGAGGTCGGCGGGTACTTCAATCCAGTCGTTTGACTCATCGAGCTGATACACCGCCGCGTGCTGCAGAAAGGTATCCGCTGTGGTGAACAACGCGAAGTGAGGCAAGACAATGGAAAGCGCTCCGACGTGCCGAACAATCGCCCACCGATCATCGGCGTAGGAGTGAAATGCTTTCTTCGGGTGCGTGTGGACCTGGGATACGACGTAGAGGCCGTCCACTCTCAAGCGGTTCATCAACGCGGCCATCCCGTTCCGGGGAATCTCAAAATAGTCGACGGTTCCAATCTGCTCGGGCCGGTAAACGTCAACGATCTTCTGGACACCCTTTTCCCTGCGGCCAAGCCAGAGCAACACGCATTCCCGCTTTCCGGCATCTCGGAACGAGTGAATGGACTTCTCGATTCCCTCGCACGATATCTCGACGCATTCAGCGTTCATTTGTGCAAACTCCTCCAGACGTGCCAAAGCTGTGTCAGGATGCCTCCCAGCGTGAACTTATCGTTGCTCCGCGCAGTCTCCCAAGCGTCTGCTATATGGCTTGGATGGGTGTGATATTCCCGCGCGCCCTTCATGCAAACGAACGGCCTGCCCGTGGTCGGATGAGGAGAATTGTTGAATACACCTGCCGGGTCCCGCTCGATCGCCGCTAGCGGCTGGCCTTCCCAATCGAGGAATTGGACAGATGGAGGGCGCTCGTTCCAGTCATCGCAGACAAGCTTTAACCGGAGACGAGCGCCGTCTTGGGCCGAGAACCCCATTTCCAGGATCGGATACTCCTTAGAAAAGAGAGTCCAGCCTCGAAGATCCAGCAGCTCTGATCCGATCTTCGAAACTTCTTCCTCGAATAGGGCACGCGACGCCGCTTCATGCATGCCCGCCAGCTCCATGGTCGGGGCCCCAATCGATCTCCACTCGCCCGCTCAAACCGTTGTCACGGAAAGAGCGATTGCTGTCGATTTTGCGCCCGCCCACGACCGCAATCCAACCGGTCGTGTTGGTGATGTGAAGCTTCTTGTCTGCTTTTTCCAGGACAGTCTTGACCAACTCGTGCTCTGGAACCTTTTCGAAGCCCGACTCCGGATAAACACCCGAGGTCGTGATGACGCGGACATCCAGTGTTTTCTCGTTGTGCTCAGTCATTGGCTACTCCTCCTGCGGACCTTTCGGTACGCAGTGCGTATAATAACACGCAATGCGGCGCAATACAAGCGAGTGCTTGATATATTACGCAGGGATGAATATACTGCGTTTGGCGGAACCCTAGCGATGACGACTACAGAATCAAAGCTTGCGCTGGAACTCGAACGACTGCGACAGGTGAAAGGTCGCAACGTAAGCCTGCGCGAAGTCGAGCGTCAAACTGGCATTTCCAACGAGTACCTGTCGCAACTCGAACGCGGGCTTGCGACAAAGCCCGCGCCAGACGTGCTTCAAAAGCTTGCAAAGTTCTATGGTGTTCCTTACGAGTCGCTCCTGGTTGCCGCGGGCTATCTGAAGGAGCCTCGCGGAGAAAAACGTCGAGTGGTGCCTCGCAACGTTGAGACGATCGCCGAAACTGCTCAATTCTCGAACTCCGAGTGGGAAGAAGTACGCGAATTCATGACCTTTCTCGCCGTGAAGAAGCATCGTAGTTCTAAGTAGGATCAATCGCCCGCCATTTATTCGCTTCATGGGATGGGCACAAACACGGGTCCCAGCTCTCTGAATCCGGGAGTCGTTCCCCGATGCCCTCGTCTCAGGAACGCCTTTTGTTTGCTGGCGCTTTGTAACTCCGAGCGAATCTCTAGATCGATTGCCGGACCGGTTGGGGACACACGGATCACTTTGGCTTGACCAGAGGCAATAAATGCAACCACCCAGATTTCCAAGAATGGGGATCGTAGGTTTTTCATCTGTTCAAAGATTCGATCGAAGTCGAGGAGCCTTTGGCTGTTGCGAGCGTTCACCACAAGAAGAAAATGGCCCGGATAGGCCTTACTGCATTTCCTTTCGATGACCTCCATAATGTCGTCGACGTTCACTTCCCAATCGACAACTTCGACGTCGCGTGTTTGAATCACGTTGTGCCCTGAACTCTGATTAATCTGTCGCAACCTCGTATCAGGAGTGCTGTCGATTGTCTCGATTTCGATCCACCATTCCTCGAGACTCATTTTGGAAAGGGCCAGCGCTAACACCGCAGTGGCCCAAGCCTCGCGTTCCCTTTTGAATCGACGATCTGAGCGCGCTTTCTCCCTGCCGTAGATCTCGCTAATCGTCTTCATTCGGATGATTGCAATATAGGGGCTCATCCACACTTGTGAATAGTCAGACGCCGAGATCATTTCAGCTCGGCAGGCAAGACAACGCGGCTTGCGGTCTACGAGGATCTCCTCGTCCCGACCGCATTCAGGGCAGCAAAATCTCATGACTTTAGTCTAGACTTGCGAATACAGTGCCGTCCATCAGTCGAGCCCGTTGAGTCTTGAAGAAGCCGATGACCAAACGCTCGCTTACTCCAGTAAATCGCAACTCAGGAACGCGGAGTCGATAGCAGACGACGACGGCTCCATGGCACACGCGACATTACGAAACGCCGGATGGTGCGAGACTCCGAACTCCGCGAGCTTTGCCGGCAGTTCCGGAATAACGACCAACTCCTCTCGGATCAGAGCTGTCATGAGCCGCTGGAAATCGATTCTCGCGGACTCCAAATCTAGGAACGTGTCCTCGATCCTCAATGCTTGGCGGGCCTTGATCTGAGCAGCGACGGCGGCGCGGGTGTGAAACGCCACGTTGTTGCGAAATTGATGGAGGACCGCGTGACAGGCCTCGCATTCCATTTGCACTAGGCCGATCGGATAGCGCTGGTCCGGGAACAGAAGAAAGAGCGGGTCAAAGGCGTAGACGGCCCTCCCATCCTTGTCGGTCAATGTTGCGAACCAGCCGAAGAAGGCCGTGCGAGCCGTATCCTTAAGGTCGGCGTGGGTGAAGGGAGAGTTAGCAGGGAGCTGAATCTTTTTTCCGTAAAGACCTTCCACCAGAAAACCGAGCCGCTGAATGTCCTCAAAGCGCAGTCGCAGCAGAATGTATCGCTCGATCGCTTCCTCGCGGGACATTCGATTTCTCTCGCCAAAGAACAGTGGAGCGGACATAACCAACCTCCCTCAAGTTTCGCTCACTTCCCGAAAGCACGAATCAAGAGAGCAGCGCCGCCAATCAGCCCCAACAGCTTGAGAAGACCCTCTCCGCGCTTCCGTTCCTCCAAAATATCCGGCCAGGATGCCCCTTCGAGAATGCGCACCACCTGTTGCATGGTCGGGCGCGAATTTGCGTCCGCCTCGCAACAACAGGAAATGAGCTCCAGAATCTTCGGAGGACCCACATAACCTTCCGCGACGGGTTCTGGTAGCTTCCCCTCTTGCGGCGGCCGCCCCGTGAGCAGCTCCGATAGCGTCGCGCCATAGGAATACACGTCCCCAGCGCGAGAAATGCCTTTAGTGGCCACTTCGGGAGCCCAGTACGCCGGGGTTCCCCGCACGCCCTGTGAAAAGAACATGCTGCAGCCCAAGCCGTTTCCGGATGGGTCGGCGACGTTCAGCTTTCCATCCTCGGAAACCAAAATATTTGCCGGCTTGAAATCACCGTGGGTGCCCACGGCGCCGTGGAAATTGGCGAGGGTGTGCGCCAACTCAAGCGCAACGTGATGGAGCTGCTGTTCCGTAAGCTGACCCGCGTACTTGGACAGCTGTCCTCCCGCTAGGAACGGCATCAGGTAGTAAGGCCGCTCCACGCTAGTATTCCAGGACAAGAGCGGAACGAGTCCCCGCAGCCTTCGGCTCAGGATTTGAACCTCTCGCGCGAACGTCTGCCTAGCGGATGGATCCTTGTACTCGCGCAGAAATTTGACGACCACGGCCATCCCATTGCTACTCAGGTTGCCGACGTAGAGGTCACCATAGCCGCCCCGGTCGAGGTACTTCAGATTCATCACAAACGCCTGGGAACCCATCCGACCCTCCTCTATTTCCGATACGCCATCCGAAACAAGGCGTACAGGAATGCGCCTCGTTCAGCATTGGCCGCCTGAAGGATTTCGTTCGGCTCGTGACCCGCGCGCAGGGCGCCGTCGACTGCCAAATATAAGTCGCGCGTGGGGCCTGTCGGGCTCGAGTGGCCCACCTCCCAGCGGTTTACACTGGCGAACGATACACCCAGAATCCGTGCCATCTGCTCCTGCGAGAGTCCTAACCTCTTTCGAACCAGACCCAGCCCGCGGGAATCCAACATGCCCAAGACTATACCTCCGGGGGTTGTGAATAGCAAGTGTTATAACATTAGCTATACAAGCGAAGCGACGAAGATGCGAGCCTCTAATCATTTTGTGCGCTGATGAACGCAATCGCAGGTTCATTCAATTCGAGGCGTTGATCTCCGAAAGGATCCCAATAACTCGTTCCGCCCCGCTGCAATTGGTAGTCGACGAATTTTCGAATGATCTTTGCGATCTCTTTGTTCACCGTATTTTCGTCGGCTTTTCCGCCCGCGGTCTTCGCACCGAGCTTGCGTCGAAAAGACTCCATGGTTCCCCAGCCGAGTTCTTCGCGCAGGGGCCGATTATTTGCTCCCAATTCAAGTTCCATCGCTATTGCGCCGCTCCAGCCTTCAGTTTCGAATTCCGATGTTAGCGGGATTCCCGGGCGTTGGGTAATATACGGCCATGAATAGTGTCCCGGCCAGTCTCTACAAATACATTCCGCCCGAACGCGCCGCAAATGTTCTCGGCAGGCTGCTGATTCGCTTTAGTCAAGCCTCGGTCATGAACGATATAGAGGAATTCAAGCCCCCGATCAGTGGAGTAGCCGCTGAAGCGGTATTTGGCGATAAGATTCGAGAGAGGGCCGAAGCATTATATCCGGGGTTGATGGAGCTTATACAAAAGCAAGGGCCGGAATACGTGGCCAAGCTCCGCAAGCAGGCGGAGCAAAAACTTCCAGATACGATAAAGACCGTCTATGAAATGAACGCCCGGAACTTTGGAATTCTTTCGCTCTCGGAAGACGCCACCAGCGCGGATATGTGGGACCGATACGCAGATCAGGGACGAGGTGTTCTCGTTGAGTTTGATCCTTCGCACTCATGGTTCCGGCAAGAGATTGCAGAGGACGATGACCTTCGGCAACTGCGGCGTGTTACCTACGTTGATGATCGTACTCCGGCGTATCTTCTCGCGCTTACCGCTCAGGATTACCTCTATACGAAAGAAAGAAAGTGGGAGTATGAGAAGGAATGGAGAATCATTCTGAATTTCAATGGCGCGGCCTGCAACGTCGGCAAAGATGATAAGGGAACTGACGTTCTTCTCTTTGCAATTCCTCCAGATTGCCTAACCAGCGTGACAGTGGGGTACAACGCCAACCGGGAATTCGTTGAACAAGTACGAACCGCAATCGCTGCGAATCCGTCCCTCTCTCACGTACTCCTCAAAGCGGCCAGGCGACAGGAAGACGGCTCAATAGAAATCGTGGACTTCCGTGTACATCGAGCGCAAATGATCCCGCCACCTCCTGTCCAAGCAGAGTTTTGGAAAAAGGAAGGCTTCCCGAAGTTCGTTCGGTTTTGGGAAGTCGGCAATCGCTTGCTTGATGCGCTCAACAAATTGACGCTAAACGCGGACGTTCCGCAAGACAGAAATGAGTCGGTCATTCGCACGCTTTGCATTCTTACTGGAATTGCCTCTGCGGACGTGAGCATGTTAATCGCTCACGGTCATGGCATTGGCGCGCAGAAGATTGCTCGCACCTGTTTGGAATACGCTATCAATGCCGAATACCTGCGACTACACCCGACCGAGCATAGAGACTATTTGGATTGGAGTTGGATCGAGCAACACCGCAAGGTGAATTTCATGCGGAAGTACATGCCAGCGGAATTTGCCGCCCTCGATCCTGTTACGGTTGCTGATAGTGAGAAGCGCTACCTGAATGTAAAGTCGAGATTCTTGCTACCTAACAAAAAGAGTCTGCGTCAATCTTGGTGCAAGTTGAACCTTAGGGAACGTGCGATGAAGACAGACTTCGAGGAGATGTACGGTGCTGTTTATGGGACGGCGAGCGAACTGTCACACGGTTCTTTCGGTGGCTTGGCGCAACACGTTGAGAGCATTGTTGGCGACAGCTGGCAGCCTGCGATTCCGCCTTCGATCACGGGCTGTTCGCTGGCCCTGCAAATCGTCCACTACTGCGCCTTCCGAGCCGTACAAACCATCGTTCTACTAAAGGGCCTCGAATCGACTCCTCCTCGCAGTTCGCTCAAGAGCGACTATGACTACACATGGCGTGACGAGAACAAGGCGGCGGTCCCATAAAATCTGCGGTCAAAAAGGAATGTCAGAATGGAAAGAACGAAAACGTTTATTCCTCTCTGGCTGTCGCGGATACGAATTGTATCTGGGCTCACGATTCTCCACATCCGGACGGCATTCGTCGTCTGGTATAACGCTGTTCGGCGAATAGGTAAAACGAGGATGCCGATAGACAATCAACGCCTGAATCTTTGCCTGGTTGAAACGGAGCAGGAGCTTATACGTATCGGACGCGAACGGCATGATTTTCTTCAGCAACAGAGTCAAGATGCTGCGCTGATATTATTGCTGTTGCGTTGCTGTTCGCTCTTTCGTGCAATGCTCAGTTCGCTTCAGAGACATGCGAGAGGCAGGGGATTAAATGCGCCCGATTTGGGAAGCGATTACGGCGAACTCAGCGGACTCGCCCATCCAACGAGGGATGCCGCAGAGAATTCTGCTGCGATTATTCTTTGGAAAAATGGCATGAACGAATACGGAGAAACCGTGGAAGATGCAATCACGGCTCTTGAAAACGGGTGTTTGGGGATGCTTTATCGCCTGCTTTGGTTGGCGCTCGATGAGGACCAAAGCCTCATCCCTTTAGGGCTGGAGGACGGCAGAATGCCGACCGCGCTCGGCTTCTGCAAAGAATTCCAAGCCAGTCGCCAATAAAAAGACACACCGTCTTGTAGCCCAATCCGTAGCCCAAATAAAAGAGAGGATTCTGCACGGAAAGAACGCCGATTCAACGACTTAGTTAGATTCAACTGATGGTTCGGGACCAGAGGTTGGTGGTCCAGCTAACCGCTGCACCTCAAATCAGTTCCATCTGAATGGCAGGATCAGCAAATTCGGATCGTTGCAGGCCCTCGCAGCCACCGAAACGTAAGAGTCTTTATCCCAATTTATCCCAATAAGCTGCCAATCGTGCCCAAACCGTCCAGAGCCAGCCGAACGGCGTCTTTACTGTTCAGCAACTTACCAGTGAGCCAGTACGCAATCATCCGTTTGCTAAACCGTTAGGCTCGAAAGGGTATCGGGGGGTTCGAATCGGTCGGGGCGGCGAGCAAGTCCACAAAATAGGTAAGATACGCGCCAGCACAAATGGATTTGGATGGAGTGCGTCTGCCTCTCCAGCAGGCGCTCTTGTGACGCTGCGGGCTGCACGATTGCCTGGATGGTTCTCTCCAATCGTGGAAACCGCATCGGACGGAAACGTCAAGCTGGACTAGCTTCACCGCCAAACGAGTTTCGTTCTGCGACGATTTTGCGCTGGATTGAAACTTAGTGAACCTCAAGCTGGTGCGTCTAGGCCGGCACAATCCCGACGCCTTCGCGAATCGTCAGGATTTGGTTGGGCTTCACTTTTGTGAACTTCTCCACCTTTTGCGTGGTGGGCCACTTTACTTCGATGAGGTCGATGGTTTGCGCTTTGCCGACGCCGAAGTGCAGGCGCAGGTCGCTCTGGGACATGACGCTGGAGCCGCTATGGACTTCGTCAATTTGCGCGTGAGTTTCGGTGACCACGCGGACGCGTGCGCCTATCGCGGTGCGATTGCATTTCGTGCCGATGAGCTTCAGCTTGATCCAGTTCTGTGCGTTGCCGCCATCATTGCGGAGCAGCGAGGGCGGGTCGTTCATGTTAAGGATGAGCACGTCGATGGCGCCATCATTGTTGTAATCACCGAAGGCGGCGCCGCGCGACGAAAAATATTCGGTGATGCCTGGCCCCATTTGGGCGGAGACGTCCTTGAATTGCCCTTTGCCTAGATTTTTGTACATGAGGCGGGGATTCTTGTAGGACTGGCCGACGTCGTGGCCCGCAATTTCCGGGTAGACGTGTCCGTTGATTTGCATCAGGTCGGGCCAGCCGTCGTTGTCGTAGTCGAGGAAGCCGCAACCCCATCCAACGTACCGAGTATTAGCGGCGAGGCCGGAGGAGAAGCCTACGTCACTGAAGCTGCCGTCGCCGTTGTTGTGGTAGAGGTTTACGGTGTCGTCGGCGAAATTGGTCTTGAAAATGTCGAGCCAACCGTCGCAATCGTAATCGGCGACACCCACGCCCATGCCAGCTTGCTCGTGGCCATCTTCACTGTAAGCACAGCCAGAGATCACGCCCACGTCGGTGAAGGTGCCGTCATGATTGTTGTGGAAGAGGATGCTGGGCTGCGAATCGACGGCGACGTAAATGTCGGGCCAGCCGTCGTTGTCAAAATCGTAGGAAACGGCGGTGATGGAGTAACGCGGGCCAGGCTTGAGGATGCCGGATTTTTCGGAGACATCGGTAAAAGTGCCATTGCCATTGTTGTGGAAAAGCACGTTGGTGTCCCCAGGAAGGCCGCGCGGGCCGCACATCACCGAAATGCCTTTCCATTGGCAATGGGCAGGTTCGCTGACGGTTTGCGGCGCGTCGAACTTGATGTAGTTGCAGACGAATAGATCGAGGTGGCCGTCGCGGTCGTAGTCAAGAAAGGTGCAGCCGGCGCCCCAACGAATTTTTTCGTCGTAGACGCCAGCGCGTTTGGTGACGTCGGTGAAGGTGCCGTCCCCATTGTTGTGAAAAAGGATGTTGTGGCCCCAGAAGCAGCAGAAGAGATCGTCCCAGCCGTCACTGTCGTAATCGCCGACGCAGACGCCGGTCTGCCAGCCGGTGCGGCCGAGCCCTGATTTGGCGGTGACGTCGGTGAAAGTGCCGTCCCGATTATTTTTGTAGAGGTGCGAGGTGGGCGCTTGGCCTTCGGGCCAATGGGCACCGAGGCGCGTGCCGTTGGTAAGGTAGATGTCGAGCCAGCCGTCTTGGTCATAGTCAAAGAAGGCCAGGCCGGAGCCTTTGGCTTCGATGATGTAGCGCTTGTGGTCGACGCCGCCCCAGACGTTGGGCGTGGTGAGGCCGGCTTCCTTGGCGACGTCGACGAAAGTCACGGGAGACATTTCTGCTGTCGAATGTAACGCGCTGAGCGGGTTTTTCTGCGATGCGTCAGGAGACGGACACGGGCGTCCCGTGCCCATACTCGATGCGAGGGTGACGGAGCGGCTCCATTTCCAGAGCGGGGTCGCGAGGGCGTCGAGCAGAGTGCCCCCGAGAAGAACCAGAGAGGAGCCGAGGAAACGTCGACGCGGGGAATTCATTTGCTGACTGGCTTGGATACAGGTTGGGTGGATGCGGGTTGAGTGGACGGAATTTTGGGGAAATTCTTCGGCACGATACCGACGCCTTCTTTTACGGCGATGATCTTGTCGATGGGGACGCTGGTGAGGCGATCGATTTGGCCGCTGGGCCAAGTAATCTCGAGCGAATCGATTTTCGTGCGCTTGCCCAAGCCGAAATGAATGCGCGGGTCGCTGGCGGACATGTAACTCATGCCGCCTTTGGATTGCTCGACGTGAGTGACGCCTTCGGCAGTCAGTTTGAGCGAGGCGCCGACGCCATCGCGATTGGATTTGGCGCCGATGAGCAAAATTCCGAGCCAGTGATTAACATTACCGCCGTCGTTGCGAAGAAGGGAAGGATAGTCGCCGCGGTTGTTCGTGACGATATCGATGTCGCCATCGTTGTCGTAATCGGCGGTCGCGAGGCCACGGCCGGCGATGGGCCGCAGGAAATCGGGGCCAAGTGAATCGGAAACTTTGTCGAAGATGCCTTTTCCCAAGTTGCGAAACATCAGCAAAGGCTCCTTGTAGGCGACTTCGCCGTGGTAGAGCTGAATATTATCGAGCATGGCGCCGTTCAGCTGCAAAATGTCGGGCCAGCCATCGTTGTCGTAATCGAGAAATTTTGCCGAGACGCCGCTGAACAGTATGGCTTTGTTGGCAATGCCGGATTGAAATGTGTCGTCGGTGAAGGTGCCGTCGTGATTGTTGCGGTAGAGGCGATTCAGCTCGAAGTCAAGATGGGTGATGTAGATGTCTTGGAAGCCGTCGCCGGTGACCTCGGCGGCGTCGATGCCCATGCCGGCTTCGTAGCGGCCGTCTTCGCTGGCGGCGATGCCGGAGACGAAGGAGACATCTTGAAACGTACCGTCGTGTTTGTTGAGGAAGAGAAAATTGGGCCAGGAATCGTTGGCGATGGCGATGTCCGTCCAGCCATCATTGTTGAAGTCGGCGAGGACCACACCCATGCCTTTGGATTCGGGCTTGCCGACGCCTGACGCGTCGCTTACGTCGGTGAATGTGCCGTCGTGATTGTTGTGGTAGAGCTTGGTTTTCTGCCCTTGGTAATTTCCTGGATGGCAGTAGGAGCGGTAACCAGGGCGGTGCTCGCCGCACCAGATGTTATTTTTCGGCGACCATTCGATGTAGTTGGTGACGACGAGATCGAGCCAGCCATCTTTGTCGTAATCGAACCACCCGGCGCTGGTGGACCAGCCGCCTTCATCGGCGACGCCGGCCTTGGCGGTAACATCGGTGAATGTGCCATCGCCGTTGTTGTGGTACAGGATGGCGCGGCCGTAGCCGGTGACGTAGAGATCAGGATAGCCGTCGTTGTCGTAGTCGCCGACGGCCACGCCCTGGCCGTAATGGCCTTCGCCAGCGAGTCCGGCTTTTTCGGTGACATCGGTGAATGTGCCGTCGCCGTTGTTGTGGTAGAGCGCGCAGCGCAGGGGATGCGGCGGTTTGTAGATGTCGGTGGCTGCGGATTGCACGAAGAAAAGATCCATTAGGCCGTCTTGATCATAATCGAGCCAGGCGACGCCCGTGCCCATGGTTTCGAGGTAATACTTTTCTTCGGTTTGCGTGGCGTCTTGCTTGAACTTCAGACCGGCAGCTCCGGCCACATCTCGAAACACAACGGGAATACCCGTAGAGGGTGGAATCGCTCTCCGGGTGCTGGCGATTGCCTGACGCAGCATCAAGAGCACCGCGCTGATAAGTACGATGAGAAAGACCAAAGCAGGCGTTTTCGTGCGTGCTAGAACTACGAAAATTGTTGCATTTTGCCCTGGCACCCGAACCTATCTCCACGCGAGCACATCTGGTGCGCTCGCAAACCGTGTTAGAAAGCTCGCGGAACTTGGGTCTCGTATGAAAGCGTTTACACGCAGAGTTGACGAGACCAACCTCACGCCCAACGAATCTCAGTCATGGTATTATACCCAGTCGCAAACGAATTCATCGTCTCATTTCTCAGATGACCGTCTTTTCTACTTGTCCTCGCGTCGTCGCTATTTGGTGGAAGCATTGATGAGCGAGCGAATGGGGTGGGAAAAGTGCAGTTATGGACCAGCCAGAACGCCTCTTGGGCAATATTGAGAGGCGCATGGGTGATCGTTTTCGTTGTCAGCCTGATAGCGATTGGTAACGATCGGGCGACTGCCTGGGCGCCGCAAGGCCCGCCGCGGAACGCAGCAAGAGTAAGCAGCAAGCCTGACGGCGCAGACCCGAGCGTGTCCTTGGAAGAACTCGAGCAGGGAATCGCGACGAGCAAATTGCAAGACAGCGCGCAGAACCTACGCGAATATCTAAGAAATCATCCGGATTCTTCCCGGGCTCACTATGACCTTGGCTACGTGGAGTTCTTGGCGCATAGCTTTGGCGTGTCGATTACGGAACTCTCGAAATCACTGGAGTTGAATCCCGCCAATGCAGAAGCGCACAAAATATTGGCTTTGGACTGCAGCATTGTCGGCCGGTACGACATGGCAGAAGTTGAACTGCAACAGGCGGTGCGTCTAAAACCCGAGTCGGCTGAAATTCACTACTTCCTGGCTCGCACGTATTACAGTCGAGGTGTTTACCCGTTGGCTGAATCGGAGTTTGAGGAGGCGCTCCGGCTGGATCCTCACAATACCAAGGCCTACAACAATCTGGGGATTACCCTGGAGGCGCTCGGCGATACTGACGGCGCTCTCAAGAACTATCAGATCGCTACGCGGCTCGATGACCAACAGAAACAAAAATCGGAATGGCCTTATATATATATGAGTGGTTTCTACAACCGCCAGCACCGTGCGACCGAAGCCCTCGCATACGCCCGCAAAGCTATGGCGGTAAATCCGCAGTCGGACGCGCCTTATTTTGAAATGGCAAAAGCCTACCGAACACAGGGGGACTTACAGAAGGCGACGGATGCCATCCAGAAGGCCATAGCGATAAACGGGAAGGCCCCGCATTATTACTATGTCTTGGGTCTGCTACTGCGTGAACTCGGGAGGCAGAAAGAAAGCGAACAAGTGCTCGCTAAATTTGCTGAGCTGCAATCTGGGCATGCGCCGGCTGATCATGTGCAGCAGGAGCCGCTTATTGCGGAACCGAACTGACCTGCCGGAGCGATGTTCGAAATAGTGGATGACGCTTACAAGGTGAGAGAAGGGGTCCGTGCCACCAACGACCGCAGGTTATAAAACCAGTTGCCGGCGCACAGGCTTAACTGTGATCTTTCTCGCGTTCTGTCCCGCATGGTGCCATGCGGATTCAGGCTGGATCGAAAAATCAAGCGATCTCCTCAACTTTGACGAGCAGCAAGATGCAGAAAAGGGAGCCCGTCCGTCGGGCGTCGACACGCACTCGCTGGAAGTTCTGGAGAAGGCGAAAAATGACGGCCAAGTCTCGTATGAACTGGCTCTACAGCTCGCCAAGCTTTACGTCAAGAAGGGCGACCTGACGGAAGCATTCGACAGTTATGAAGCCGCCGTCGCTCTGAAGCCTGAATGCATCGATTGCTTAAGAGAATTGGCGAAAATAGCGGGACAGCAAAGGGATCCTGAAAAGGCTTTGGCCTACCTGGTAAAGGCAAAGAAGCTTCAGCCGGACAATGCGGAAACATTGTTTGAGTTTGGCAAGACCTGCCTGGAACTCGACCTGTACGATGACGCCCTCTCCGCTCTCAAGAGGGCCGTGCAGCTCCGGCCGGGGAGTGACTCGTACAACTATGTGTTGGCCTCCGCCCACGTTTCGCAAAAACAGTATGACGCGGCGGTTCCACTGTTCCAGGCTTTATTGAAAAAGCATGCCGATGATTCCGTGTTGAACTACGCGATGGGGTCAGTGCTGTTCCTGCAAGCAAAGTTCGATGAAGCGGCAGTTGATCTTCACAAAAGCATTCAAGCTAATCCGAATCAAGCTGCCTCCTATTATTATTTAGGCTTGATTGCGGAGGAAAAGGGCCAGACTGCTGACGCTATCGTTACGTTCTCGGATGTGGTGAAACGCGACCCTGAGTACGGTCCGGCCTACGAAGGATTGGGCAGAATGCTGGTAAAAGAACAGAAGTATCCGGAGGCGGAAGAGGCCTTACGTACGGCGGTGCTTCTCTCTCCGGGTTCTGTGAAAGCGCACTACCAACTGGGGATTCTGCTAGGGCGCACCGGGCGGCAAGAAGATGCACAAAAGGAAATCGAGACGGTGCGGCACTTGAACACTGAGGAACAAAAGAGAACGGGCATGCGGCTGCGCATCCTGAGTCCACACTGAAACATCGAAGCCGGACAAGTCTGGCGTGCAAATGCTCGATGCCTAATGAGTTTTTTTCCGCAGTTCAGCAATGAAGTCATTGGCATATTTTTCCATAGGGGTGCCGCGGCCCAATCGCGACGCTTCCTGAAGAGCTTCTATGGCCTCCGCGATCTGACGTTCACTGGCGTATGCTTCGGCCAAGCGATAATAGTTTTGGGCAACAGGTTTGGCGCTTAGGGAAATAGTCGTCTTGTATTGCGCCACGGCCCGGTCGAAGCGATCCTCTTGCATTTCGACCATGCCGAGAGCGAAATGTGCGTCAGAGGCTATGGAGTTCTTTCTTTGTTGGAACTGTTCGTCTGTTTCGTTGGGTTGTTTCGGTAATTTCTCGAGCAAGGTAAGTGCCCGGTTGGCATTGGCCGCCGCCTCCGATAATCGCGCCCTCACCTCATCGGGCTTACCATTGAGCATTTTCGGCTGGGGCAGTGCAAGAGCCACCGCGACCAAGGCGAAGGTATTGTCGGGATCTAGTTTCAGGCTCTTTTCGCCATACTTTAGGGCTGCTTCAAAATCACCACTTTCCTCGTGCGTTTTTGCCGCTGTCGTACAGACATAAGAAAGAAGCGGGCTGTTCGGGAATTTTTCCTCGAATTCACCAACCATGTGAAGGCGGTGATCGGGTTCGCTTTCATTCTGAATATCCCGGAATGCCAAAGCTTCGGAAGAGGCGACCTGCAGCTCAACCCCGCTGGGGGTGGTCAAGAGCGCCTTCATGTGCGCTTTGCCATTGGGGGTAATCTGCCAAATGCCATAGAGCATGTCGTCGTCTGCCCCCGCCTTGCGCAGTTTTTTCTCGGCTCTTGCGTCCAGGTCAAAATCTACGCCTCGCTGCGTCAGCGTGGAGGAAAGTTGAGCTGGGTCCTTCTTGGTGTTTTTGATTAGATCGATCACCTCATCTAATTTGAGAGGCGCTGAGAAGGACTGACGCGATTCGCGCGCCGGGTCCGATTGAGTTGTGGCGAGCGACACCGGGACGCTGGCGGCTAGGAGTGCCGCGAAAAGGATCGGCGTGCCTAGTGTCGAGAACATCTTTCGATTCATCGTTCTTGATATGTATTCAGCGAGTTGACGGATATGAACGCGCGCCGAGTCTTGTGATCAACCGCGGCACAGGTCAAATGAATGACGCAGCTAGTCGCCATCGCACCCAAGAGCTTTCGGAGTTTACGCCGAAATGGCGCTATCCTTTAGAACTCTAGTCTGAGACCGAACTGAATGCTTCGCGGTTGGTCGCATTGTCCGAAGACTTCTCCAAACGTCGGACTGCTCCAGTTTGTGTCCGGATCGCACCACAGATGCCGATTGAAGACGTTGCCGAACTGGCTCTCAAAGCGCAAACCGTAACGCTCGGTTAGTGCGAAACGCTTGGCAAGGCTTACGTCCTCATTGTTATAGGGAAAGCTGCGAGCCTTTCCGTCACGCAGTGGAGCGTTACCGAACGAATCCGGCCCCGGATCAGCCCATCCGGCGGGGTTCAGGTAGCCGCCCGGCTGCAACACATTACCGGAATGGCTGTAAGCGTCCCCAACCTTGTTGGGCCGCTTTAGGTTGCTGAACAAGAAATTACAGATGTCGCCGCAGCCCATGGTTATGCTCAGCGGGCGGCCTGCGTCGTAGCGCTGTGTCGCGGCAATGTTCCATCCGCCGATAACGGCATCAACCGGCCGGCCGGCATTGGCGGCGAACTTTCTGCCTTTTCCGAAGGGGAGCTCGTATGACCAAGCGATGATGACCGAGCGCGGAAGGTCGTCTCTGCTTAGCGCGCGGCGGTCTTGGGAGCCGAGGAGTGGATTCTGAATCCCGGAGGTATCGCCTGCCAGGACGTCCTCGGCTCCGCTGTTGATTAGTTTGGAGACAGTGTAAGCCACCCGTCCGATAAGTCCGGCTGAGAATCTCTTCTCCGCCTTGAACGAGAAAGAATTGTACGTGCTGTACCCGGTGGGAACACTGGGCACACTGAGATCGGTGTATTGTGGCCACGGTCGTAAAGCCTGGGCGACGTCTCCGGTGAAGCCGGGATATGGAATAGGAACACCGCCCGGGCAAGTTGTTCCGTTACATAGCGAACCTAAAATACCCGGGCCGTAGGTCGACAACACTGAAGGATTATTCATATTGTCCAACAGACCCAGGGTCGGGCCATTGGATGGGAGTCGTGTCCCGTGGTTGCCGATGTAGGAGCCGCTGAGCAAAAAGGCTGCACCAATCTGGCGTTCTATGGTTAGAGAATAGTTTTGATAGCGGGGCAAGTTCTTGCTGTCCTTGGTAATCCAGGTCGGACCCTGCCCGTTGGCGATCGTGGGATCGATGCTCGGTGGAAGCTTGACCACCGATGCCGGGAAGCCATTGTCCCAGTAAAACGCAGGGGCGAAGCCGTTCGTAAAGTTCGGTACGGTGGGGTTAGTGGAGAAACCAAGCTCCCTGTTTCCCTCGAACTGATTGGCGGGGATACCTCCATAGTAGATCCCGTAGCCGCCGCGGACGGATGTTTTGTCATCGATACGATAGGCGAATCCGAAACGGGGCCCCCAAGCATCTTTTGACGGTTGATCGAAGCAGGTCTTGCCGGTTCGCCCCGCACCTTTACCGGCAAATATGATCGCTCCAAGGTGGCCGCCAGCACCTGGATTCGGGGTATTTGGATCAAAGGTCGATTGGTTACCGCGCGAGTCGGACAAGCAGCCCTGGTAGTCAAAGCGCAAGCCGAGTGTCAGAGTAAGATTCTTGGTAACCTTTAGGTTGTCGTTTACCCAGGGAGAAATGTACTGCTCATTTTCCAAATGGCGATAGTTGACGTTGAAGTTGGCATTGTCAAGTTGACCGAGCAGAAACGAAGCCACGGGATCTCCGGTAAGCGTCTCGAGGGCACCGTTGGCGTGATAGCCAGCGGTCTCATTGTTGCTAAAGTTGTAGGTCCCGGTGACATTGCCGTCGCCAATGGTCGGGAATTGGTGGTGTCGGTATTCGAAGCCGGCGGTAATGGTATGCCGACCCTTGACCCAGGTGATGTCGTCGAGGAATTGCCATCGGTTGGCAATGTCCCCCTCCGCGACGTGGTCGGATTCTCCGTAATGAGAGTACGGAATGGTCGGACTGTTGAGATAGACCCTCGGCGCGCCACCATCGCTCTTGACAAGACCCTTTAGACCCAGTTGGGTGACCCAGTCCGGACCCTGAGAAACCGGGCGGGCTGGCAACACCCAGCGATCGAAGGAAAGAGTGGTGTGATTATATAAATTTTGGCGGATGATCCAGTTGAACTGTTGGTGGACTGTCCGGGTAGTAATGTCCTGATAAAACCCTTCTCCGAAATACTTGGAGGGATCCGAAAAGTTGCAGCCCTGCGAGAAGCTTGCGCACTGGCGTAAGGATGGTCGAGTATTCGCGTTCACCGAGGTCGACATTTTCAGGCGAGTGCCCAGAGACTGATCGACCCTGACGAACAATGTCTTAGGATTGATGTACTTGTTTCCGGAAGGTACAAAGGAATTGTTGGTTAGGCCAGAGCGATCCGGGGCAGGAATGAGGGCAGCCAGTTTCGAGGCGATAGCGCTCCTCAGCGGGTCGTTGGCGGGAATAATATTGGCGGCTCCGGCGATCGGGAGGCCTGTTGCAGCGTTAAAGCCATAGCCGTCGCGAACAGGTACTCCTCCGACGGTTCGAGTCGTTGCAGGATTGTAAATTTCTCCCTGATAGATCGGTCGACCCAGTGCATCTGTTCCAAGCACAGTACCGGTCTTCAGGAAATCGGGAGAAGAGAAGTCTCCCTGCAGGAAGGCGGGGATCGGGTTGGTATTGCCGAAACTCGGCAGGGCGCCCTGCTTGAAATGAAGGTCGTCGAGGTTTACGAAGAAGAAGGTCTCGTGCTTCCGGCCATCATAGACTTTCGGAATCGCTATGGGCCCGCCGACCGCAAAGCCCCAATTCTCTTTGCGCTGGGGGGAAACTGCAGAAACGAGCTCTCCCTTGGCATTCAAGCCTTGATAATTATAGTAATCGTAGGCGGCGCCGTGAAAGGTGTTCGTTCCGGATTTTGTGGTGTATTCCACGAAGCCGCCGCTGGTTCGTCCGTATTGAGCAGAGAAGTTGCTGTCGATAATCTTCATCTCCTGGACGGAGTCATAGGGAACGGAGCGTTCTTGCGTGTTGTTATGATCGATGGCGCTGCCGAATGAAGCCCCGTCGAGGTAGTTCTCCATAGCCATGGTCTGTCCGCCATTCATGCGGGACATAAACTGGCTGCCGCGAAATATGGGATCGCCATTGGGGCGCATGGGGACATAGCCGGGTTGAACGTTGAGGAGCGACTCGGCCAAACGGATATCCGATCCCATGACCGCGGGAAGGTCGTGATAATACTTCTCGCTGAGGGTGCTCGAGACTTCAGGATTCGAGATATTGATATCGACGACGGATGCCTGCACCTCGACGCTGGTCGTCGCCGAACCTACTTCAAGTGCGGCATCCAAGCGGTAGGTCGCGCCGCTGGCCAGGGGTACACCGGTGCGGATGAAGGTCTTGAAGCCAGCCTTCTCGATTTGCACGCGGTACCTGCCGAGAATCAGGGGAGGAGAGTTGTAATTTCCGGCCGAAGAACTAGTCACCACCGTTTTGTCCTGAGTGCCTTCGTTGGTGATGGTGATTTGCGCGTCAGGAACGGCGGCGCCGGAGTTGTCTGTGACCAGTCCGGTGATGACACCGCGGTCTTGCCCCTGTCCGAAAACACTGACGACGAAGAGCAGGGCCAAGCTAACCGTAAGGACGCAAGAGAAAAGCGTGGAACGATGAACCATTTCCAGGCCTCCTTGGAAGCACCCCATGTAGCGGCGGCGCGCCGCAGCGGCGCGACGAATGTAACCGTTTACATGTTTGCGGCGCAGCATATCGAGGCCAAAAGAGTTTTGTCAAGAAAAATTTAATTGCGACTTCTGGAGTTCTTCGGGATGCTCTCCCCCTTGTTTGCGTCTCAGCCTACAAATTTGTCGGCAACAGCAGCGTGGACGCCGTCGCTAGCACTCAAGACATAAATCTCGGGAGAGGTATGCGTGTGCTTTTCATATTGGGCCGCCACGGACAACCTAAATTCATCCACACCATCAGCTTGCACGAGATTTACGGTACATCCGCCAAATCCTCCGCCAGTCATTCGCGCTCCAATCAGGCCAGGTTGTACGCGGGCGATCTCGACCATCAGATCTAGTTCAGCACAACTGATCTCATAATCATCGCGCATGCTCTGGTGCGATTCTGCCATGAGCCTACCAATCATGCTCATATCCTCGGCAAAGAACGCGTCAGCGGTCCGCTGCACTCGCTCGTTTTCGGTTACCACATGACGACAACGCCGATAAATGAGCTCTGGAAGAAGCTCTTTACAACGGTCAAGTTCATCAGATCCCACATCGCGTAGCGCCTGGATGGCCGGCAAGGCAGAAGAGAGTAATCTCACGCCCTCCTCGCATTGCGCGCGCCGCTGATTGTATTCGCCGCCCGCCAACTCGTGTTTGACTCCGGTGTTACACACCACCAGTCGGAGCTGTGGTGGAATCAGCAGTGCGGTGGCCGCGATGGAGCGGCAGTCCAACATCAGCGCGTGACCGGCCCGGCCGTTTGCGGAGACGAATTGGTCCATGATGCCCACTCGTGCGCCCACAAAGTCGTTCTCAGCTTGGTGGCAGGCCATAGCAAGCCGGAGGGGATCAACTTTGGTAGCGCTGATATCCAGCAGCGCGTAGCCGGTCGAAACCTCGATTGCTGCGGAGGAGCTGAGCCCCGATCCCAGGGGCACCTCGCTGGAGACCAAAAGATCGGCGCCTGTGAGTCTGTAACCAGTGTTCTCAAGAGCTACTGCCGTGCCGACGACATAATCGCTCCAGTCGCCCCGCCGCGATAATGGCTTATCATCCAAATTGACGAAAACCGATTGACTAAGATTTGTCGAATGTATCTGAAGACGGCGATCGGGCCGTGCCGCGGCGGCAGTCCAGCAGTAGAGATCAACGGCTGCCGGCAGAACAAAACCTTGGTTGTAGTCGGTGTGTTCTCCGATGAGGTTCACGCGACCAGGAGCGCGATAGAGGCGTGGGTGCCCCCCGAAGATTTTTTTAAAGGCTATTTCTGGCTCGGCTATAACGCGGCTGGAATGGAGCAGGCGGGCGTTGTCCGGAGATGAGTTCATGGGAGCATCTCCAATGTGATCACAGAAACTGAGTGTTGTGGCAGCCTGACAGCGAAAGCTGAACCCACTGTGATTTTGCTTTTGGTTACATGGACCGCATTCGGATGGGTGAAATCGTTGAAGCTCGTCAGCGATTCGCCATTCAAAGTCTCAATTTGTCCTTGTGGGCTAACTCGAGCTCCGTTCAAACTGATTTTGGTGATAAGAGTTTTGACCGGATCCGCGTTCACGGCTTTGATAAAAATCCTGCGACGATCTGCTGATCGGCTGACGACAGCATCCATCGTTGGCACAGATTTACCTTCCAGCGTGGAGTCGAAGGCAGGTCCTTCGACGGTTGCCGCCAATCGATAACGACCGAGGTGCGAAGCATATAAAACATTCACGAGATATACCGGCGTGACAAACACGCCGTGGCGGCTTGCCTGGATTACGCCTCCGCTCCATCCATTCACCATGTCCGACACCGCGCTCATCTCTACCAGATCCCCGGAGCGCTCGAAGACATTCATTAGGCGAGCCGCATACAGTGCGGATTCCATCGAGTGTTGCCGCGGCAGGGGAAGAGTAGTATTCCACTCGTTGATCGCTAACTTGATATCCCGGTCCGGCATCAACTGCCCGATCATGCGGTGAGTCTCCTGATAAAAGCGCCCGTAATGAAGTGGATGAGCTTGCAGGTTGTTGGGGTCATCTTTCATATCTGTGGCGCCGTAATAGTGATGCACTGCCAAATAGTCGATGTTCTGGCCTGCAATCTTTAGAACCGTTTGATTCCAGTCCGCGTTGTTGTCGCCGACAGCGATAATTTTGATAGAAGAATCGACAGCCTTCATTTTCTCGGCATAGCGGTTGAGATTGTTTGCGTAGGTAGCGGCATCAGTGTGCCCACGTACCCAGTTCCCCCATATTTCGTTTCCTAGTTCCCAATAGTGAACGCGGAACGGTTCAGGGCTGCCATTTTCAGAACGAAGACGGCCATATTCCGATTGAGGAGAGCCGTTGCAGTATTCCACCCAGGCGGCGGCTTCGTCTGCTGTGGCGTTACGACCTTCAACGTTTACGGTAATTGATGGTTCAGCTTTGACGCGTCTTGCGAACTGGACGAACTCGTCAGTACCAAAGTCACTGGGCTCCAATTCGTTACCCCACGACAAGTTCACCCAGATGGGGCGCTGGTCCCGAGGGCCGACGCCCCATTGCCAGTGATAGTCTTGGGCGACGTTTCCACCGGGCCAGCGTATGAACGCTGGATGCAGTGCCAAAACCTTTTCTTCAACGTCATGGCGAACACCGCCATCGGCATCACTCGGTATGAGAGAAATCTGATCGATCCATAGGCGCCCTTCGCCGGCGAACTGAATTGCTAATTTTGCCAAAGGATCAGACTTCGCCGGAACCAACCTAAATCGATACTGCTGCCAATCTCCGGCGATATTCGTAATTGTGGCGTTAGCATATCCCTCGCCGCCGGTCTCGTCGGCCTCAAGAGCAACTACGATTGTCCCGCTGTAGCCTGTAGTTTTCAGCCAGAAGTAGCCGTTGTACGCGAGTCCTCGGCGGACTGGTATCGATCCTTGTCGAATGCCGCGCCGACGCATATCGCTGTACTTGATCTCCACTCGAAGAGAGTGCTTCGGAAGCGTGTTGCTATCTCCATGTACAGGGCTATAAACGGCATCGTCCCAAGCAAAGTGCAGCGCGCCATCGTCATTGCGATCGTCTGGGTCACGTTCCCAATAACGTGGTAAGCCCAGGGCATTCGGCGTTTCGTCAAACCCTCGATCTCTAATCAGTTCCGCATATAGCCCGCCTTTAACGTCCTGAAACATGAACTCTGCAAATTGTCCATACAACATCGGGCTCGTGGCGTTCTCGACTTTATTGGCGTCGATGCGGATTGAGGCAGCGTTCTGGATTTGCGCAGTTGCACCGGGACAACACGAACACAGCAATAGGCCATATAGAAGAGTCGGATGCCTCATCGCTTGCATAGAACCACCTTCTTGAGGCTCACTCACAAACTGCCCTAACTAAGGCCGACCACAGCGAGAATAAAGAAAGAGCATTGGTACTCGCCCAAAAAAAGAAGATCGCATTCAGGAACGAGAGCGCGCGCACTGCCCTGTGGACATGCGAATAACGAGTTCGGTTGCGACGTTCCACTCTTTGCCATTCTCTGACGCGGATGTGGAGATGAGCGCTTCAAATGCCAGACGCGCGACCTCACTTCGCGGAATTCGAACAGTAGTTAGCTCCGGTTGAGTGTGCCTTGAAAACGTTATGTCGTCGAAGCCGACAATCGAAATGTCACCGGGAACATTGAGCTTCTTGTGGTGAAGGGCCTGAAGGGCGCCGATGGCCGAGAGGTCATTCGAGGCCAGCACAGCCGTTGGTTTCTGCGGCAGGAGGTTCAGCATGGCGGTGAATCCACCCTCGATACTATGCTCCCCGTCGGCAATCAGCCCGCTTGAAGTCGTTAAATGGTTCTCCTTGGCTACTCTCGCGTAGGCATTGTAGCGAACCTGCGCGGATTTGAGGCGCTGTGGACCGCGAATAAACGCTAGGCGGTCATGATGGAGTCCAACTAAGTGCTGAATCGCCTGGCGGATCCCTCCGGAGTAGTCCACCTTGACGTTACTGAATCTCTTGCCCGGTCGACCGGTGTCAAGGGTGACGATGGGTACACCCGCGCGCTGCACTTCGTCGACCAGACCCGGTTCCATTTCCGAGGTCATGATAGCGATGCCATCGACTCTGCGGTCAAGCAATCGGTGAACGCAAAGCGCCATTCGGTCCGGGTTGTATTCGGTATTGGTGACAATCACTTCGTAATGGCGCTCGATGGCGACACTCTCGAAGGCTTTCACCAAGTCAGGGAAGAAGGGATTGGTGATGTCCGAGATGATCAGACCCAGGATGTGACTTTTCCCGGAGCTGAGGGTTCGCGCGTGGGTGTTGGGATGATAGTTGAGCTCGCGAATCGCGGACCAAACTTTCGCGGCCGTTGCCGGTGTTACCGCGTCGGACTGATTAATGGTACGCGAAACCGTCGCGGTGGAGACCCTCGCTTTGGCGGCCACCTTGCGGATGTCCATAGGTCAGAACATATCACTTTCTATGGCGAAATTCGCGCAGGCCGCGCCACACTTAAACCGAGACGTTTCTGAAGGGCAGACGATGTGGTAGGGTATGGGCAGTCCGGTGTAACCGTTTACAGCCATGCGACCAAGCATTAATCGGTGTAAAGTACGGGCAGGTGAAGCCATGATTCCAGGATCACAGAAATGTTTGCATGCACTGGCCGTCGTCATCGCGCTTCTCCTCGTTCCTTTAAGACTATCCGCGCAGTCCGGCCGCTGGACGGAGGACGAAGCGAGGACCTGGTACGCACGGCAGCAGTGGCTCGTCGGTAGTAACTACATACCCCAGAACGCCACAAATCAATTGGAGATGTGGCAAGCGCAGACCTTCGACGCAGCCGAAATCGATAAGGAATTGGGTTGGGCCGAGGACCTAGGCATGAACACCATGCGGGTGTTCTTGCACGACCTGGTTTGGCAGGAGGACCCCTCCAAGTTCAAGCAGCGAATCGAGCAATTCCTAAAAATTTCTTCTGCGCATCATGTTAAACCGCTGTTCGTGCTGTTTGACTCCTGCTGGGACCCTCACCCCAAACTCGGCCCGCAGCACCCTCCTGTTCCAGGTGTTCATAATTCAGGGTGGGTGCAGTCCCCTGGCGCCGAAGGCCTGAGGGATCCCGCTCAAGAAGCACGCCTGAAGGCTTATGTCACTGGCGTGATCGCCGCGTTCGCAGGCGATTCGAGGATACCAGCGGCCTGTGGGACATCGATTTTGAAAAAGGCGGCCCGTTGACCAAAATCCAGCGGGTCCAACTGGAAGATTCCGATGTGATCAGTTTCCATAACTACGAGTGGCCGGAAAGCTTTGAGAAGGAAGTGGTGTTCTTGCAGAAGTTCAATCGCCCGTTGATCTGCACGGAATACATGGCGCGCAGTGTGGGAAGTACGTTCGATACGGTGCTGCCGCTTGCGAAGAAGTACAAGGTTGGAGCAATTAATTGGGGTTTTGTCGCGGGCAAGACGCAGACGTACTATCCGTGGGATTCCTGGCGGCACCCGTATATCGTGGATCAGCCCGCGGTGTGGTTTCACGAAGTGCTGTATCCGGACGGAAGACCCTACCGCGAAGCGGAAGCGCAACTGATTCGGGATTTGACAGGTCGCGGAAGCAAAGTCACGCCGGCTGCAAGTCGTTAATGACCCTGGGCAGGACATCCCGAGAATTGGTTGCGCTTGGCACATTGTTGCTGACGCTGCTCCTTGGTTGTGTCTCTGTGAAAGGGGCCCAAGATTCTCCGGGATCTGCAGAGAAGTACTACCGCCAGGGCGTACAAGCTCTAGAGAATGAGAAGTGGAACGCCGCGGTGACGTTCTTTGAGAGCGCGCTGAGGCTCGATCCTCGGCGTGCGGAGGCGCAAAACGGTCTTGGCGTTGCACTCGGCAAATTAGGCGATGAGAAGGGCTCGCTGGCTGCGTTTCGCAGCGCGATCCAGCTCGATCCTACTTACGCGGAAGCTCATTACAATCTCGCCCAATGGTTGACGCAATCTGGGGATGCACAGCAGGCTATTTCCGAATTAAATACCGCAATCAAAATCCGGACGGATTACGGAGCTGCCCAGTTTTCGTTGGCGTTGCTGCTTCAAGACAGAGGAGACACGGATCAAGCGATGGCGCTGTTACGCGCCGTTCTCCAACAGGATCCGCGGTTCGCTGAAGCCCATAACTGGCTCGGGGTTGCTTACGCCCAGAAAAATCACTTTCTAGATGCTATCGCCCAGTTTCAGCAAGCGATCGATCTGAATCCCGAATATCTCAACGCATATAACAATTTGGGTTCTACTCTCGCCAGGGCCAAACAACTCGATGCAGCGAGTCGCACCTTTCGGAAAGCAATTGCTCTGGCACCCCAGAACATAGAAGTGCGCGTGAACCTCAGCCGCGTTCTCTGTGAAAAGGGTAATCTCGACGGAGCTCTCGATGAACTGCGGTCCGCCTTGAAACACGGCGAGGATGGGTTGGTCGAACGCGAAATCGCGGAGCTCTCAAGACGCAGGGGTGATCTCGCCGGAGCGATTGATGCGGCGGAAAAGTCTTTGACGGTGGACCATGGCCTCGAGAGTGCCTATGAAACTCTGGGCTTGGCTCTGAGAGCGGAATCTGATGCACAAAAACATTCCCTAACCCGTTTATCCTCTCACGAGGCGGCGGATCACTTCAACATCGGGAGGGACCTTCTTTCCCGGGGAGAGGTCGACGGTGCGAAGAAAGAATTCGAGCGCGCCGTGGAGGCCAGTCCTAAATTCGCTGAAGCCCACAACCTGCTGGGCTTCGTTTTTGGGCAACTGGGCGAATTCCCTGCGGCCTTGGAGCACCTGCGTATCGCTATAAAACTCGATCCCGCGCTCGCGGCCGCTCACTACAATCTCGGCGTCGCCCTGTGGTATGACGGCAACAGCGCTGAAGCGAAATCGGAGCTGGAGACTTCGATAAGGCTCGATCCTGCCCTCGGCGAGGGTTACGCGTTTCTCGGGATGGTCTGCGCGCAGAATCAGGATTGGGCTCTTGGGCGGAAATACCTGTTTCGCGCGATTGCTCTTAATCCCGCCTCGCCCGGCCCGCATATGGATTTGGGCAGGATACTACTAAAGACGGGCCAGTCCGCTGACGCCTTCGAGGAGTTTCAATCTGTGCTGAAGCAAGAGCCGCCTGTGCAGATTCCCGATATTGAAATGAGCATTAGCGCGGTCCAGGAAGCCGTCAAAGAGAGACCCGATGACCCGTTGGCATACGACACGCTGGGGCTTTTATTTGGCAAGGCCGGCAGGGATCCACAGATCGTAATCGAGCAATTTGAGAAGACTATCGAACTGCGCCCCAGCTTAGGGGATGCACACAATCATTTAGGGATGGCCTTGCTGCAAAGAGGGCAGGACCTCGAAGCCGCTAAGGAGTTTCGGAAAGCCATCGAATTCAGTCCTAACAACGCGGAAGCGCGCGCGAACCTAGGTGCCACAATACTGTCTGTCAATGTCGATGAAGCTATAGCGGAGCTGGAGCATTCGATCGCTTTGCGGCCCGACGCAATCGGTGCGCACTACAATCTTGCCATGGCCTACTTGCAACGGGACGGCGTTGACAGGGAAATCGAGGAACTTCGAAAGCTGATCGAGAGCAGTCCAAAGTTTGCCGACGCTTACTATTCCCTTGGTAAGGCCCTAATCCAGAAGAATCAAATTCAAGATGCAATCGCGCCTCTGCGCCGAGCTGTAAGCCTTGATCCAACCTCGGGACGAAACCATTACCAACTCGGTCTGGCTTTATCACGAAGGGGCGAAGCCGACGAAGGAAAGCTGGAGCTGGAGAAAGGATTGAAGCTCATTGCCGATGACGAGCGCAATAAGAAGGCAAATGGGCTGCTCGCACAGGGGCAACTCGAACTGAGCAACGGCCAAATTAAGGAAGCGGTGGAACACCTGAGCAAGGTGGTTCAGCTCCTGCCCGACTATGCCAACGGCCATTTGATATTGGCGCGGGCTTTGGCAAACGGAAGCGACGTGGGAGAAAGCATCTCTGAATTCAGGAAGGCGCTGGAAATCGAGCCGACTTTCTATCCGGCACTTCTTGGCCTTGGTCAAGTCTTGCGCGGAAACGGCAAGCTTGCGGACGCCATCGCGGCGTTCCGCGAAGCGGCCCGCGTGCGCCCGTCCGCAGCCGAAGCATACAATGATCTTGGCAGTGCTTTGAAAGAACAAGGTGATCTAAGGGGCGCGATAGCAGCGTTTCAAAGCAGCTTGCGGATCGATCCCCGGAACGCCGCCGCGAAAGCGAACATGGAAACTATCAGAAACGCGGCGGTGGCAGAAGCCACTAGCGGGCCCTTCGAAACACCGAACCTGACATCGGAGTCCGAAACTTCCAAAGAAGATGCGACCGGGGGTGGCATCGACGATCTGGCCCAAATCTTGAGCTTTGAATCCTTGATCCGCCAGGACAAATACAACGAGGTGGAGTTGCCGCTACTTCAATACCTAAAAGACCATCCCGGTTCCTGGCGAGCGCACTATCTCCAGGGTTATGTGCTGTTCCGCTCGCGCAAAGTTGGTGACTCAATTCGTGAATTGGCTAGATCACTGGAATTAAATGTGAACAACCCCGAAGCACACAAAATGCTGGGCAAAGACCTGGTTCTGATCGGGAAGTTCGATTATGCACAAACGGAGTTGCAGCAGGCCGTGCGTTTGAAGCCAGACTCGGCGGAAATCCACTACAGCCTCGGGGAGGTCTATTCCGCTAGAGATATGTTTCCAGCGGCAAAGGCTGAGTTTACCGCAGCAATTCAGCTCGATGGGAACTATACTGAGGCGTTCAACGCTCTGGGCTTTACGGAGGAATCTCTCGGCGACGATGCGCACGCTCTTCAAGCCTACCAGCGAGCGATTGATATCGCGGAGCGGCAGAAAACAAAATTCGCCGCGCCTTACGTCAACCTGGGTGCTTATTACAATCGTGAAAAGAAGCCGGAACTCGCTCTTGAGTATGCTCGGAAGGCCATCGAACGCGATCCCAAAAGTGATCTCGGGTATTACCAAGCGGCACGAGCGCACCAGATAAGAAACGAGTGGGAGCAAGCGGCCGAAGCTTTGCGTAAGGCCAGTTCCATCAACCCTTCATCTGCTCAGTATTATTACGTACTGGCTGATGTCTATCGCAAACTCGGCAAGCCAAAAGAAAGCCTAGCGGCCCTCGATACCTTTCAGAGACTCAAACGCGAATCCGATCTCGTGGATAACCAAGTTCGCGATGCCCACGAAGCTTCCGTTAATGACTCCAAGGCCGTTACAAAACAACGGTGATCTTCCGGTGAGAGCGGATTTGACCGTTATCATCCCAATTGTCCTGGGATCAGGCGATTTCTACTCGGAGGCTTTCTTGCGCATAAAATTGCTTCTCCGGCTCGTTCTGTTATTTAGTATCTCCTTGTTTTTCTTCGATTGTTTTGCCCAATCCGTCCGTGTGCCCGCGGTTCCTCTCTTGACGCATGACCCCTACTTCAGCGTCTGGTCCATGAATGACAAATTAACAGACGGTCCGACGCGTCATTGGACTGGCGCAGTACAGCCATTGATCGGTCTGCTAAAGATTGATGGAAAGATGTTTCGGTGGATGGGCACTTGGCCTCAGTCCATTCCCAATCTTGGACAGACTGCCCTAGAGGTGACCGCCACACGCACGACGTACCGCTTTGAGGAGGCTGGCATCCGATTGGAAGTCGCATTCCTGTCTCCGCTACTGCCTTCTGACCTGGATGTCATGGCACGCCCAATCAGCTATGTCACGGCGACTATCGCGGCCGCTGACCGTGCTTCACACGAGGTTCAACTCTTGTTCGGAGTATCACCGCTGTTGGCCACGGATACACCGACAGAGGAAGTTGTTTGGTCTCGTTCACGGCTGAGGGGAATGACGGTTCTACGCGCATCTAATTTCCGGCAACCAGTCTTAGAGAAAGCTGGCGACAACGTGCGGATCGATTGGGGATCGGTGCTGCTTGCCGTACCGGACCAGTCTGGGGCGAGCACTGCCACGGAAGCGAAGGAAACTGTGCTGTCCGTCTTTGCAGCGGGTAAACCGTTTGTGACAGATGACCTTGATATGCCACAGCGTGCCACCGACGCAGCCCTGCTAGCTGTATCCTTAGACTTCAGCCGCGTGGAATCACAATCGATTTCGCGGCACATCCTCGTCGGTTACGACGATCTCTATTCCATTGAGTATTTGAAACGGTGGATGCGTCCGTACTGGCGCCGAAAAGGTATGACTATAGGCGAACTCCTCGAGACCGCAGAGCGAGAATACTCAGCAATCGACCAACGCTCGCGCGAACTCGATGAGCGACTAGCTTCGGACTTGCGGCAGGTCGGCGGTGAAGCATACGCCGACCTCGCGACCCTTGCCTTTCGCCAGACGATTGCGGCGCACAAGCTGGTCTCGGATGTTGATGGCCAGCCAATGCTGTATCCGAAAGAGAACTTCAGCAACGGCTGTATCTCGACCGTGGACGTCATCTATCCTTCCTCGCCGTTTTTCTTGCTCTTCAACACCGAGCTTTTGAAAGCGCAATTGCGCCCGCTGATGGAATACACGCGAACGGGCCGCTGGCGCTTTCCGTTCGCACCACATGACCTTGGCACATATCCTAAGGCCAACGGACAGGTGTATGGGGGAGGAGAACGTTCAGAAGAGAATCAGATGCCCGTGGAAGAGAGCGGCAATATGCTTTTGATGTTTACTGCATTGGCCAAGGCGGAAGGCAATGCCGATTTCGCTAGCCACTACTGGCCGGAGTTACAGCAGTGGGCGGAATATCTTCGACACGAGGGGATGGATCCGGCCAATCAGCTTTCCACCGATGATTTCTCTGGCCACTTGGCACATAACTCGAATCTGTCGATCAAAGCGATCCTGGCGCTGGCAGGTTTCGCAAATTTGGCAGACAAAACGAACCGCAAGACCGAGGCCCTCGAATATCGCGACGCGAGCCGCCATATGGCCGAAAAGTGGGTCCAGTTGGCCGGGGATGGTGACCATTTCCGCCTCGCGTTCGATAAGCCCGGAACGTGGAGTCAGAAATACAATCTGGTCTGGGATCGAATTCTCGACCTGAACGTATTCCCGGTGAGCGTTGCCCGAACGGAATCGCAGTTTTACAAGGCTCACCTGAATCAATTTGGGTTGCCACTCGACAACCGAAGCGACTACACCAAACTGGATTGGGAAGTCTGGACGGCCACGCTCGCCGATAACCGGCAGGAATTCGACCGCATGATTCTTCCCCTCCAGCGGTTTGTCAGGACGTCCCCAAGCCGGGTACCTTTGACCGATTGGTATTGGACAACTGATGCAAAACAACAGGGATTCCAGGCGCGGTCTGTTGTAGGGGGCGTCTTCCTTCCTATGATCGCGAATCACGAAATGTGGCGAAAGTGGGACAGCGGCCTCAAAAACTAGCTGACGAGCGAGAATGCGAAATCTGTTGGCTGCGCCCACCCACACCCATGTGGTGCATAACTGGGTGCATGTTTTGACCGCGAGCCCCGAAACAGCAAGACCAGTGCTGAGGCTAAGTGATTGACTCCGTGTAACAGGAGTAGTCCGGACTAGATTTGCTAAACCACTATATGCACGAACAATTCGTCGCATCTTCGGTCCGCCGTGATCTAAAGCCTTTATCCCAATTTATCCCAATACACTGCCATCCGCGCCCAAATCGTCCAGAGCGAGCCGAACGGCGCCTTTAGTTTTCAGCAACTTACCAGCGAGCCAGAGCGCAATCACCCGTCTTGAAAACCGTTAGGCTCGAAAGGGTCTCGGGGGTTCGAATCCCCCCTCCTCCGCCAGCAGGTTAGAGTTACGAGTCGCCGCCGAGTGGTTGCCGCTCGTCCTTCGTTTATCTTTTGGCTCATCCGGAGTGATTGTCCGCACGCGTCCTTGCCCTGCGCGCCTACACTGGAAATACTTAGAGTATGTCTTCTTCCCGCAGAATCGCCTGGATGATTGGGACTTGGCTCTTCATCCTTGTCATCTACTCCACCGTGTCGCTGGCGCTAAAGCCCGGCTCGGAGCCTCTTAGCACCTTCGGCAATCTCGTGCAGTGCCTCGTGCCACTCCTGGCCAATGCCGGCCTGCTTCTGAATGCAGGTACGCCCCACTGGCGGCGGAACCTCTTCTGGATGCTGATCGCCATGAGCTGCACGCTTTGGATGATCGGGCAGTTCCAGTGGACCTATTATGAAGTCTACATTCACAAATCCGTCCCCGATTTAAACGGGGGAGACATCGTCTTCTTTCTGCGCGGGATTCCGATGATGGCGGCTCTGGCGTTGCGTCCGCATCTTCGGCGCGGAGAAATGCAGTTGCGCTTCGGATATCTGGATTTGGTGCTCTTGTTCATCTGGTGGACATATCTTTATGCCTTTGCGGTTCTGCCGTGGCTGTATGCTTCGCCTTCCGTCGAACAATACAATTACAACTACAACCTGCTGGCCAACATTCAGAACATGGTGATCGTGGCCGGTTGGGGCGCCCTTTGGCTGGGATCGCGAGGAGCCTGGCGGGTTGTGTATGCCAACCTGTTCGGCGCCTCTGCCGCCTACTTGCTCTCCTCGCTTACGATCAATGTGGCTATCGCCAACAAACGGTACTACACCGGCAGCCTGTACGACCTTCCCCTCCTCTCCAATTTCCTGTGGTTCGCCTTGGCCGGAGTCATTGCCTATCAATATCGGGACAAGTTGGATGCTCCTTCCGGAAATGCCTTTGACTCCGATGCGGACTCCACCCTCGATGAGAGTGTTTGGCCGGCGCGCTTTGCCATGGCCGCCGTGATTTCCCTTCCCATCTTCGCGATCTACACGCTCCGCTTTGGTCACGAGAGCCTGGAAGTCCGCGATTTTCGCCTCATGGCAACTTTGATCGCTTCGGTTCCGCTCGCCCTGCTCATTTTTCTTCGCACCCACCTGGCCGACAAGGACCGCTCCCGGCTTCTGGCGCGCTCCGAACAATCGATCGAGAACTTGAAGCGCTTGCAAGCGCAAATGGTGCAATCCGAAAAACTCGTTTCTCTTGGCCAGCTTGCCGCCGGTGCAGCGCACGAAATTAACAACCCGCTCGCGGCCATTCTCGGTTTTTCTGACTTGCTTGCTGACGATCCAACCGTTCCAGAAAAAGCGCGCGCCACGGCCGCAAAAATTCGCGATCAGGCGCGCCGCACAAAAACTTTGGTTGGCAATCTCCTGAGCTTCGCGCGCCAGGTCCCGGCCGAGCGGACCCTGCTGGATATCAACACTGTGGTGAACAATGCGGTGCAGCTCCGCGCGCTCGATCTTCGTTCCGGCACGTCACGCATCGAGCTAAAGCTTGAGTCCGTTCTTCCCGGCGTGCGCGGAGATGGGAATCAATTGATGCAGGTTTTCTTCAACATTATCAGCAACGCCTTGGAAGCCATGGAAGCAGCCACGGGCGGTGTCCTGACGATCAAAACGATCCGCGACCGCGGCAACGTTGTCGTCCTGTTCTCCGACAGTGGTCCCGGCCTCAAGGATCCGCATCGCGTTTTCGATCCTTTCTATACGACGAAGCCGGTTGGCAAGGGCACGGGCCTGGGCCTCAGCATTTGCTTCGGTATCGTTCAAGAGCACGGCGGAAAAATTCTTTGCTACAACCGGCAGGAAGGCGGTGCGGTTTTCCGTGTGGAATTGCCTGCTGTTTTGGCGGCCTTCCCGGCTAAGGAATTGCACCTAACGAGCGCTTCAACACCGCCGCAAAAGCCCTCCTGACATCTTTTCTTCCCCCGGCAATTCTCCCCGCCTTGTCCAAAGATCAACACGACTCGTGCTAGAGTTTTGCTTCTCACTCTTGACGCCGGAAAGGGAGTTACGATGCCGGAAATGGCCATTCAGACGCAAAAGTTGACAAGGAAATTCGTGAACCTCACTGCAGTCGACGGCGTCGATCTCCAGGTAGCGGCCGGACAATTCTTCGGCTTTCTAGGGCCGAACGGAGCGGGAAAATCGACGACCATCAAGATTCTGACCGGCTTGCTCGCGCCGACTTCCGGCAGTATGCAGCTTCTGGGCGTAGATTTTGCTTCGAACCCGGTTGAAGTTAAACGCCAGATCGGCGTTGTGCCGGAAGGCATGGGACTTTTCGAGCGCTTGATGGGTTTAGAGTATCTGAAGTTCGTCGGCCGGATGTACGGTCTGGACCGCGCGACAACCCAGCGCCGCTCGGAGGAACTGCTTGATTTCATGCAACTCGCTGATCGGCCCAAGACCATGATTGCGGACTACTCGCACGGGATGCAAAAGAAACTTGCTCTGGCCGCCGCCGTGATTCACGGGCCGCGCATTCTGTTTCTCGACGAGCCATTCGAAGGCGTGGATGCGCTCGCGGCAGGCGCGCTGAAGGCGCTGCTGGCGCGCATGACGGAGCGCGGCACAACGATTTTCCTGACCTCCCACGTCCTCGAAATTGTCGAACGGCTGTGCAGTCACGTAGCCATCATTCATAAGGGGCGGCTTGTCGCGCAGGGTTCGCTGGAAGAATTGCGCGCGGGGATTTCGGGTGAGGCAGGAAGCAAGACCACACTGGAGCAAATTTTCCTTTCGATCGTTGGCCAGGACGGCACGGAACGCCCGCAACTCGAGGAGCTTTCATGGCTGATGTGACGCGGCCCCTCAGCATCTTCGAGCAGATTCGCATGGTTTCCGGGCTTCGCTGGCGAATACTGCGGAATGGCCTGCGCAAGAAAAATAATCGTCTCGACCTGATTGGCCTGATCTTTGCGGGAGTCTTCAGCGGCATCTTGGTTATCGGATTGAGTTTTGCCTTTTATGCAGGCGCCTATGCTTTTTTTTCCCAGGGCCGCCTGGACTGGATGGCATTCCTTTTCTGGGGCATTTTTCTTTTCTGGCAAATTTTCCCGGTTTTTGTAGCAGGCTTTGGGGCGAATTTTGATTTCCGCACGCTGCTGCGGTTTCCGCTGAGCCTCCCCGCGTTCTACATCATTGGTTTGGCATATGGGTTCGCCGATTTTTCGGCGCTCGCGTCGGTCTGCTGGCTGCTGTCCATGACCGCCGGGGCCACGGTTGCCAAACCAGGCGTGTTGCCGGCCATGCTGCTGATCGTTGCTGTGTTTATGCTGCTCAACGTAACGCTTGAACGGCTCATTGGTTCCTGGCTGGAGCGTTTGCTGGCCCGGCGCCGGACCCGAGAACTTTTCCTCGGCCTATTTGTTCTCTCCATGATTTCGCTGAATTTTCTTTCACCCCTTATGCAGCGGTACGGCTCTTCGGTCCGTCCAGCATTCCTGCGCCTCCTGCCGTACTTTGCGTGGTTCCCGCCTTCCCTTGCGGGCCGCGCCCTGGCCGCAATCACCCGGCTGCAACCCGCGGAGTTTCTGCTAAGTTCGGCTATTCTCCTGATCTACCTAGTTTTGTTCAGTGCTCTCTTGTGGCAACGCTTTTCCGCGCAATATCGCGGCGAAGAGCTCAGTGAAACTGTGGCGCCGGCACGTGCCGCCGTCCGTTCTACCGCGGCGACGGATGACGCTTCCGATCTCTTGAGTTTGCTTTCGCCCCCCGTGGCTGCGATCGTTCGCAAAGAGTTCCGCTATCTCACTCGCAACAGTTTTGCGTATCTCAGCCTGCTGATGCCCCCGCTGTTGATACTGGTCTTCAGCATGAATTCTGCCGGATGGCATCTGACTGCGGGTGGCAGGGGCGTCTCCGCAGAGATGTTTTTCCCCGGCATGATGGCCTACCTCATCCTGATTCTTATGGCGCCCGCCTACAACAGCTTTGCCTATGAGGGCCGCGGCATTCAGACTTACTTCACCGCGCCGCTGCGTTTCCGCGATGTATTTCTGGGCAAGAATCTGATGCTCGTCTCCGTGCTGGCGGTGGAAATCGCGCTTTCGCTGGCCGTGCTCGCGTGGCGCGTCGGCTTGCCTTCGGCCCACATGCTGGTGGCTACCTGCGCCGCGATCGTTTTCACCATCGTGGGGCAGCTCACGATTGCGAACTGGTCCTCGATCACCTTTCCACGCAAGATGGAATTCGGCCAGATGCGCGGCCAGCGTCAATCCGGCATGGCCGTACTGGTCGCGTTTGGCTCGCAGATTTTGATGGGCGGCATTTCCGCCGTGATACTTTTCACCGGAAACTGGACCGGCAATCTTTGGCTTCCCGCCGAAGCCTTCATCTTTTTGGCCGCGGCCGCTGTCGGAGGTTACTTCGCCTCGCTCGACGCCTTGACCAGGCTTGCTGAGAAAAAAAAGGAAGTCTTGATCGAAGCTTTGTGCCGGTGATCCCTTGGGTTCCGCTCGCCGCTTGCCAGGCCGCGCATGCTAACTCTCTTTCCGTATGAATTCCGCGTAACGCGCAGCAATCGCATGCCAGGAGAAATATTGCCGCTGGGCCACCCAGCTTCGCTGTGCCAGCGAAGCACGATAGTGCTCGTCCTCCAAAACGTGCGCCAATACGTTTCCTAGGTCGCCCTTCCTCTGCGGTGAAAAAAGCGCCAACCCCGCCTCGGTGATCGGCGCCGCCGTTTCCGGACCCTCGAACGCGATCACCGGCAAGCCGCAGGCAATCCCGGCGATCGCGCTGCCTCGCCGCGTGGAAATGTGTCCGCGCACAAAAAGTAGAACGTCGGAAACGGTGAGAGTACGCACCACGTCTTTTCCCGGTAGCACGCCCAGCACGTGGAGTTCAACCGTAGTATCTCGAAAGCACTTCGTCAGCTCCGCCTCGGCGCTTTGCGCATTGCGCCCCAGAACAATTAGCCGCAGATTCCCAACGCGCGAGGCGGCAAATCGAACGGCCTCGACGATTTTCTCGATTTCCTTTCGTCCCGCTTCCCCTCCGGTAATGCCAAAGACCGCGACGCTCAATTTTTCGCCCATGGAAATGCCCTTCCTCGAGTTGGCTTCACTGGATGTGGGCAAATTTGCTCCGACGGGAATGAAGTGTCCTTTGCCGGGATGGCGTTTGATCCAGGAAACATTTTCCATGGGAACGGTGAAAACGGCCGCGTCGGAAAGACGCAACGCCTCGAGCATGGCGCGCAATTGCGAGCGGCGCCGCAATCCGTCAATCACACGCGTTCCGCTGTAGGGTTCAACGTCGTGAAAAACCACGGCTATGCGGGCACCGGCGACTTTGAGAGTTTTAAGAACTCGCGTAAATCGCACCGGGAAACCGCGCGCGGACCATGCCAGCGCCGTGTATTGCACCAGAACCCAAGCTCCGGCCCACCCTCTTGCCCGGTGGCGAAGCGCGCTCGCCGCGCGAGTCCACCCGCTTTCGGGCCACGCGACTCGCTCGATGATCAATTCGAAGCCTTCCGCCAGCAGAGCTTCGCCGAGGTAGCGGCAATACTCTTCGACCGCGTCGGTGGGCGCGTCGGGCCGTCCGAGGAGCGCGATGACGCGCTGCCCGCTCATTTTAAATTGCTCATTTTTCGACGAGAAAGCTTCCGATCGCCAGCGCGTCCATGCCAGAGCTGAAAAATGTCCGTATCGCATCGGTCGGCGTGTGCACGATTGCTTCCCCGCGCAGATTGAACGAAGTGTTCATGATAACGGGCACGCTCGTGCGTTTTCCGAATTCATCGATCAGCCGCCAGTAGAGTGGATTGATCTCTTTCTCGACGGTTTGCGGCCGCGCGCTTCCGTCCACGTGCGTGACGGCCGGAATTACGCCGCGTTTTTCCGGGCGCACCTGCGCCGTCAGAATCATGAATGGCGAATCCGTTGCGCTCTCCAGGTATTCGCCCGCCGCTTCCTTCTTGATGGAAGGCGCAAACGGCCGCCACCACTCCCGGAATTTCACCGCATTGTTGACTCTTGGCGTTCATTTCCGGATCGCGCGGATCGGCGAGGATCGAGCGGCTTCCCAGCGCGCGCGGGCCAAACTCCATGCGTCCCTGAAACCAGACGAGTATTTTTCCCTGTGCCGCCGCTAGAAAATTGCCGGTGCCGCAGCCAATGTCCAGGAGCTCACCGCCACGGGCAGCGAGGGGATCCGCCAGAAAATATTTGTGCCCCGGTTCCAGTGGAAGCAGGTTTTCATCCCTCCCGCCGTACATCTGTTCGTACCAGCACGCGTCCGGCATCCTCCGCGGTTCCCAAAACTGTAGTCCGCACGCGCGGCATCCAAAAAGTTCGTGACTCCCATATCGTTCGATGGCCGCCTCTCTGGACGTTTCCTTGCACGCAGGGCAGACGGGAGCGGCCGCTGCTTTTGAAAGCCGTCCACGCTCCACCTCTGGAACCCTCCTCGCGCTCATTGCGCTTTGAGATGCCATCGATTCGCCTCAGACCTTTGCCGCCATTGCTTTTTCTTTTTCAGGCGCCAAACTGTTCTCCGCGGAGGAAGTGAACAGCCGCTTGCGCTTCATTCGAACCTCATCCAGAACATACAGATGATGATGGCCCAAGAACAGCGCCGCGAATGCACGCAGATAACTGTAAGCCCGGTGCCGCGGCGTCATGATCTCTCCGTACGTCCGCGGAAAATCAAGCAGGTGGCGGAAGTATTTCCACCGCCTCGGCGCTCTCAATGCAAATCCGTCGCTCTCCTGGGCTTTTGTCCATTGCTTCAGGTAAGCGCGAATGTCCGGTGAACTGGGATCCTGGCCGTGCTTTTGCAGCCAATTCCGTATCTCACCGAGCAGCGCCTCGCGCATGGCCATCTTGCGCTCGATCTGGCTGCGCGAAATTCGGTCCGCATTCGCCTGGAACAGATTCGCGCCATGCAGGCGGTATTTCCCCAGGAATTCCGGCACCGCCGCAACCGGCGCGACGAAAATCACCAGTGCCGTGAGATAGGCATCGGCCTGAAATCGCAGCGATTCCGGTACCGGCAGCAATTTCTGCAGCGCCTCGCGCCGGAACGCCAGGCAGGACGTGCCCGCCATCGGATATTGCAACAACGCGCGCCGGTCCTCCGGTACGCGCCCCGAAACAGAAATGAAATAAGGGTCCTCGGAAATGTCGCCCGTGCTGCTCCATAAATGCACGCGGTGGTAGACCATCCCCGCGGCTGGATGCCGTTCGAATACCTCGTAGAGTCGTTCCAATTTTTCCGGCAGCCAGACGTCATCCGCATCCAGCAGCGCGATCACTTCGCCGCGCGCATGCTCGAAACCGAAATTGAACGCCGAGGCCTGCCCGCCATTCGCCTTTCGCAAGTAGCGGATCGTATCTCCAAATTTCCGCAATCGTTCCTGCGTGTCATCGGTCGAACCATCATCCACCACCAGAATCTCCCGTTGTTCAGCTGGGAAATCCTGCGCCAGGGCGCTCGAAACCGCTTCTTCGATGTATTCACCGTAGTTGTAGGTATCGATCAGAACGCTGAAGAAGGGGGCTCTCATTCCTCATCTCGCCGTGGCCTGCGCCAACTGCGCGCGTTGCGATGCAATGATCTCTTCGAGGATCGCGTCCAGGCCGCGCGTAATCTTCCAATCCGGATAGTGGCTCTGGAATTTTCCTAGATTCGAGATGTAACAAATGTGGTCGCCTTTGCGCGCTTCGTCTACGTAGCGCCAATCCAGCTTGCGTCCGGTCATCTGCTCGACGCGCTCGATAGCCTCCAGCATGGAAATACTGTTCACGCGGCCGCCCCCCAGGTTGTACACCTCGCCGGGCCGCGGATTTGCCGCAAACTCCTCGATCGCACGCGCCACGTCATGACTGTGAATATTGTCGCGCACTTGCTTGCCCTTATAGCCAAAAACGGAATACTTGCCGCCGCTGAGCGTCACCTTCACCAAATACGACAAAAAACCGTGCAGCTCCACCCCGGAGTGTGATGGCCCTGTGAGGCAGCCGCCTCGAAAGATCCCCACCTTCATATTGAAGTAACGCCCATATTCTTGCGCGACCAGATCCGCAGCCGCTTTCGAAGCCCCGAACAGTGAATGCAGCGTTTGATCGATCCGGCAGGTCTCGGCGACACCCGCAAAATCCTCAGCCCGCGCGTAGTCGTACCGCTTCTCTAACTCTTTGAGCGGAATCTCATTCGGCGCCTCGCCATAAACCTTGTTCGTGCTCAGAAATACGAATACCGCTTCGGGCGAATGCTGGCGCGCCGCTTCCAGGAGATTCACCGTGCCAAGCGCATTTACCTCGAAATCGAGCAGGGGAATCTCTCGCGCTTTATCGTGCGAAGGCTGCGCCGCGCAGTGGACGATCAAATCGAAGCGTTGCGTTCGAAAGAGTTCTTCGATGGCCGTTCGGTCGCGAATGTCCAGCGCCGAGTGTGTGAACCGCTTGGTCACACCCTTCAGCCGCTCCAGATTCCAGACCGTGTCGCCTGCCGGGCCGAAGAAAACCCGCCGCATGTTGTTATCCACGCCCACAACTTCATGCCCCTGACGGTCAAAATGTTCGACCGCTTCCGAACCGATCAGTCCGCTGCTGCCGGTGACCAGAACTTTCATCCGTTCGAATCCATTCCTCTCCCCATCGGCGGCAAATCAAAGAAAAACCGTGGGAGTGCCGCGAACCGCACGTAAGTTTAATCGCCGGCTGTTAGATGACCTACTCGGGACAGGCTGCGCCGCCGTCAATCCAAATTTTTGCCTGCGCCACCGTATCTGCTCGTGAGAGGGGCGGCAATGCGCGGCCTTCCCCTGGGCTCCAACCCCAGCCGACAAGATCGTCATCCGCGATGTGGTGGAGCAGGTCTTCGAGAGATCGTCCGCCATTCTGTTTCGGATCTTTGATCTGCTTGCAAAGCTCGCCCGCTGAGCGTCCAACAAACACCAATTTGTGTTCGGGGGAAGGCAGCGCCCACTTTGGACTGCCGGGCGGCAAATGGGCGCCCGGAAGATTCGTTGCTTGATGGCATGTATCGCATCGCATGCCGTACACCCCGCGGCCGTCCTTGCCCCGTGTTACGTTTTGAAGATGCACATGACTGTCGTCCCCCTGAAGAGGCGAATCACCTGCGGGATGACAATTCTGGCAACGCGGTGAGGTTAGGACACGATAGACCTGCAGGAAGGCCGCGCGGGAGTCATTTGTGTCCGGCTTGGCCGCGCGAGCTGTCCATGAAGCCACGCACAAGGCCGCAACTGTGCCGAACCCAAAGACTGCGAGCACGCGAACTATTGCCGGTTCGCTTCTCCAGCGCCGGTCTTTTTCGTTCGCCGTGAATGCAGTCATGATTTCGCTCCCTCGTGCGCAAGATCACTTGCGCGAATTGGCAGCCTGCGAATGCGTTTGCCGGTCACCGCGAAGATGGCGTTCGCCAGTGCGGGAGCAACCGGAGGCACACCCGGCTCGCCCACTCCTGTGGGGTTCTCGCTGCTCGGCACGATATGCACTTCGATTTCCGGTGATTCGAAGATCCGCAGCATCTGATAATCGTGAAAATTATCCTGCTGTACTCTTCCGTCCTTGAGGGTGATCTCCGTTTTGAGCGCCGCGGTCAGCCCAAAGATTATGCCGCCTTCCATCTGCGCCCTTACGGTGTCCGGATTGATGACCGTTCCGCAATCGACGGCGCAAACGACGCGATGCACGCGCACCGCCCCATTTTTTTCCACGGACGCTTCGACCACCTGCGCCACGTAGCTATCGAAAGAAAAATGTGTTGCGATGCCGCGGCCCACTCCGGCCGGCAGCTTCGCTCCCCAATTCGCCTTCTGCGCCGCCAGTTCGAGTACTGCTCGAATCCGCGGCTGCTTCGCCAGCAGCGTGCGCCTGAGCTCGTAGGGATCTTTTCCGCCGGCATGCGCCACTTCATCCAAGAATGCCTCGACGGAAAATCCGGTGTGGGAGTGGCCAACGGAGCGCCACCATTGCACGGGCACGCCGATCTTGGGGGTGTGCAGATCCACTTGCAAATTGGGAATGCCGTAGAGCAAATCCGCCGCGCCTTCGACGGACGCGGAATCAACGCCGTCTTTGATTCCATAGGCTTCAAAGAGCGTGCCTTGCATTATGGATTGACCTACGATGGTGTGTGTCCATGCGACAGGATTGCCGCTGGCATCCAGGCCCGCGACAAAGCGGTCATGCCACATCGGCCGGTACCAACCGCCCTTCAAGTCGTCTTCGCGTGTCCACACAACTTTCACCGGAGCTTTGGCGGCCTTGGCCACATGAACGGCTTCCACAACGAAGTCCGAAGCCGGATTCGCGCGCCTGCCAAATCCTCCCCCCAGCAGAGTGGTATGGATCTGCACCTTCTCCGGAGGCAAGCCCGCTACACTTGCTGCGTTCGCACGGTCCACTGTTTCAAACTGAGTTCCCGTCCAGATTTCACAGCTGTCCGCCTTCAAATCGACAACGCAGTTCAGCGGCTCCATCATGGCGTGCGCCAGGTACGGGACGTCGTACTCCGCGGTAATTGTTTTCGCAGCGGTTTTGAGAGCGGCTTCAGGATTACCCGTCTTCTTTGCAATGGTTCCGGGGGTTTTCGCCATCTCCGTAAAATCGCGCAGCATTTGTTCTGTGGAGAGCCCGGCATTTGGCCCCAGATCCCAATCCACGGTTAGTTTGTCCCGCCCAATCTTCGCCGGCCAAAACCGCTCCGCAATTACGGCCACCCCGGACGGAACCTCCTTTACAGCCTTCACGCCGGGAACCTTCATCGTTTCGCTCGCGTCGAACTTCGCCACTTTTCCGCCAAAGACCGGCGGCCGCGACACTACTGCCGTCAGCATCCCAGGCACGCTGACATCCAAGCCGAATTGCGCCGCGCCGTTGGTCTTCGATGGAGTATCGAGTCGCCGCGTCGCCTTGCCAATCAGTGTGAACTCCTTCGCAGGCTTAAGTGGCACGTCTGCGGGCGCTGTCAGTTGAGCGGCCGCGTTGGCGAGCGAGCCATACGTCGCACGCCGGCCCGTCGCGCCGTGAATGACCACGCCCTTGTCGACACGACAGCTCGAAGCCTCCACATTCCACTGACGCGCCGCCGCTTCGACCAGCATGGTGCGAGCGACCGCCCCCATCTTGCGATACCGCTCCCATTCCGCAGGAGAAGTCGTGCTTCCACCCGTGATCTGCATCCCAAACGCGGGATGGTTGTAGACCTTGTCCACCGGCGCTGCTTCGACGCGGATCTTCGACCAGTCCGCCTGCAACTCTTCGTTCAACAGCATCGGCAAGGACGTGTAGATTCCCTGGCCCATTTCCGAGTGCGCCGAGATCACCGTCACGCTCTCGTCTGTCCCGATTCGCACAAACGCATTGAGTGCGAAATCCTTTTCCTCCGCTGCAAGCGCGTCACTCGTCCTGCCGGCTAGCGGCGCGTGCAAGCTCACCAGAAGCCCACCGCCGATCGCCGCCCCGGTTCTAATAAATTCCCGCCGCCCCACCACCGCCGAAGCGCTCATCTTGTCCTCCCTTCACCCGCCAGTTGCGCGGCTCTATGGATGGCTCTGCGAATTCTTGGGTAGGTCCCGCAGCGGCAGATATT
>WNFP01000240.1_pt1 | contig 48142 bp, 35 predicted proteins | sample 5400201 | NCBI WGS metagenome assembly WNFP01 (sample SAMN13153355, study PRJNA577476) | soil metagenome | isolation source: 115 cm saprolite under Madrone tree | place: USA:California | collected 2016-06-14 | reverse complement strand
CGAGCCCAGTGAAGTAAGCGAATCCCAACCGGCTAGGTAGCCACATAGGCACCATACTGGCAGTGAAGTCGGCGTAGGCAAAGTGCGCCAATCCGTATACGACACACGTAAGGCCAAACAGAACCTGTGCCGCGCGCACGGCGCGCTCGCTGGCGATTAACGGCGTCTCCGGCACACGCGATGGCCATCGCAACGTGGCGTAAAGGATCCAGGCACCAAGCAGCGGCCCCAGGGCTTCGCAAAGGCCATACCATGAGCCAACGCTGAGTGGCTTGAAGACAACTGGGGCTGCACGAGTCACGGCCCAGACCGCCAGGTACGTGCCGATCATCAGCGCGCTCGGCAAGGCCGTGCGCGAGAACCAAAGACCGGCGCTGGCGCCCAAGACGAGTAGCCCGGATCCGTAGACCCAGGTTTCCCGCCAGGGAATCCAGGCGGGTAAGGGTTGCCATATTGGCGCGAAGTCGCGGTAAGTGAGGCTCAAGACAGCGAGGCCCGCTCCTGCTATGGCGAACAAGCCATGACCGAGTCCAACAATGCGCATGGGCACTCACCTGCTTGCCCGGCCGCCGAGCGTTAGGTCACCACCGCGAGTTCAGAACTTTGCAGAATATTCTCGCCTGGTTCCCTGTCAGCCTGGTCTAGGCACCATTGCGCGGCGTTCATCTACTCTTCAGCCTGTGTTCAGGCGGCGTCCCTACCGTGTCCCGATGGCAAGCTTGGTCTCATCGTACAGCACCTCTCATGGTGAATATTGCACAACCGGCGCTCGCGCACTTCATGGCAGTTGTGCTCGTGTGCGCGCTGATGCCCGATCTCGCGCAAGCTGAGCAGCCTTCGGCATGCGTTGGGACAAGCGTTAACAGGGTTGATCCAGCGCTGCCGGCATACCAGCCGCAGCCCGTCGAGCTGCCGCGCGAGGCAGGCTATATCGCGCCCGACGGCGCAATCGTCGTGGTCGGCTACAACGACATGCGCGAGATGCTGCACGCCATGGCCTCGACGTTCAGCGCCGTGCATCCGCACGTGCGTTTCCGGTTCGATCTTCCGGGCACGCGCTTCGCACCGGCCGCCCTCGCGAGGGGAATGTCCGCCTTCGCCCCGATGGGCGCGCGGTTCACCCCGTCGCAGTTCGAGGAATACCGAAGCATTGCCGGCAGCGAGCCCCTCGCCGTTCGTATCGCCCATGCTTCCCTCGATCCGCGCGCGTTGAGCGGGCCCCTCGCGGTGTTCGTGCATCGCGACAACCCGATTCAATCGCTTACGCTGGCACAGGTCGCGAAGGTGTTTGCCGGCGAGGTCAGGCACTGGCGCGACCTGGGGCTACACGAGTGGGGCGACCGTAGCGTCAACGCGTACGGCATGCAGCCGGGCACCGCGCTCGCGTTCGAGCTGCAGCAGGCGGTGATGCCGGGCCGGCCTTTTGGTGCGCGTGTCGTCGGCGTGCCGCAATCCGCCGAGTTGGTGGACAAGATCGCCGCCGATTCTTCCGCCATCGGCTTCGCGGCCGCGATGCGCGCCAGGCCAGAGGTGCGTGCGCTCGCCATCGCCGCACACGAGCGGGCCGAACCCGTTGCGCCCACTTGCGAAAGCATCGTCGCCGGCCGCTATCCGCTCGACCGACACCTGCTGATCTACCTCCCGCGACCGATCACCCCGTTGGCGCGCGAGTTCGTGCGCTACGTGCTCTCGCGCGAAGGGCAGCAAGCTGTTGCCGCGTCCCCGCAACGGTACCTGCCGCTGTCGGCGCCCGATGCGGCCGCGGAGCTTGCGAAGCTCGAGGCCAACTACTGAAAGTATCGGCAGGTGTCTGCAGCCACCGAGAGCCGGCACCCCCAAGCTTTAGTAGCCAAACGTCCACAGTCCGGATTCATGTGCCCTTACTTGCGTCCGCTAATTGGCTGTCGAGCCACTTCCGGATATTCGAGACGGTGTCCTCGTAAAAGGTGCGGTAAAGACCTTGCGATACATAGCCGATATGCGGCGTCGCCAGCACGTTGCCGAGCGTTCGGTATGGGTGGGATGCCGGCAGCGGCTCGGTCTCGAACACGTCGATCGCCGCGCCTGCGATTTGTTTGTTCCTCAAGGCGTCGATCAAGGCCTGTTCGTCCACGATTGGCCCACGCGAGGCGTTGATCAGCCGAGCCGTCGGCTTCATTCTTACCAGGTCCGCAGCCCCCACCAGGCCGCGGGTGCGGCCGCTCAAAACCAGATGGATCGTAAGAATGTCGGCCTGCTCGAAGAGTTGATCCTTGGACACCAGGACGGCGCCGGCGGCTCGGGCGGATTCCGATGTCATGTTCTGACTCCAGGCGATCAGGTTCATGCCGAAGTCCCGGCCGATTCTGGCCACCGCCGATCCTATCCGCCCAAGTCCCAGGACGCCGAGGGTTTTCCCGTGGAGGTCCGTACCCACGGATGTTTGCCAGCCCCCGGATCGAACCGAGTTGCTCTCGGCCACGATATTGCGCGCCGAAGCCAAGATAAGGGCCCATGTGAATTCGATGGTCGGGGTCGACCGGTACCCGGTATGGGAAACCGCGACCCCGTGATCTGCTGCTGCAGCGACGTCGATCGCCGCATTGACGGGCCCGGTCGAGCTGATGAGTTTGAGATTGGGGAGGCGCTCGATGATGCTGCGCGGGAGCGGGGTGCGCTCACGCATGACGCAGACGATATCGAACGGAAGGAGCCGAGTTACGACGCCATCGGCGTCGTCGACGTGATCTTGAAATACGGTGATGTCCGCCCGATCGCGGAGCATCGACCAGTCGGCGCTCTGAAGCGCTACGTTTTGATAGTCGTCCAAAACGGCGATCTGGTATCTCTTCATCCGGCACCTCTCCCACTGCAATTTGTCCGCACCACCGCATCTGACACCTCAGTTCCCGGCGGAGGCAAACGGAGCCTTCGGTCCCTGCGCCATCAGCCACACGATTATCGTTCCACCCACTGATCGGTGAATACCACTGGCGCCCAGCTATAGCCATTCCCGTCTTTGTGCAAACGCGCAAAACTGGGAAAAGCCCCGTGCGGACTTGCGATCACGATATCCTCGCCGGCAAGCCTCGGCAGCAGCCGCTTGCGAGTCGCAGCAGCGGCCGGCTGGTCAATATCGAAGACTGCGGTGACTTCGGGATGTTTCAGCTGAACACGCGGCGCATGGAAAGTGTCGCCCCAGAAGAGGATCTTCTGGCCCTTCGAGGCAAACTCATAGCCCATGTGCCCCGGCGTGTGTCCCGGCAAAGGGACAATCTTCATCCCGTCCGCGATTGCCTCGGAGCCGCTGAACGTATGCCACTTGCCAGCCTTGATGTAGGGCGCTGCAATGGCCTGCGCGCTTTGGAAAAATGACTGTGCGTCCTTGGGCGCCTTCGCGGCGTTTTCCGGCGACAACCAGAAGTCGCTCTCGGCCTTCGCGACAAAGACATCGGCGTTTGGGAAGACCCGCTGCCCGTCTTGGGTGGTGAGTCCGCCGACGTGATCGGCGTGCAGATGCGTGATCAGAACCAGGTCAACCAGATCAGGGGTATAGCCCGCACTGCGCAGACTGTTCCCCAGGCGTCCGAACGCTGGCCCGCCCCACCACGTGCCGGCGCCCGCGTCGACCAGGATCACCTGCTTGCCGGTGTTCACCAGAAAGCCCGCATCGGCGACGTCCAACAGGTGCGGATCCTCGCGCAACGCTTTCGTGACGCCGTCGATTGTCGCCTTCTTTGCGTTCAGCCAGTGCAGATCGAATGCACCCGCGCCATCGTATAGGGCCGTCACCTCGAGATCGCCCACCTTCAGCCGGTAGAACCCCGGCGCCTGGTCGTGCTGCTGGGGCGCGGCAGCGAGAGCGGATGTTGCGCCCGCGAGCGAGCCGGCCAGTCCCATCAAAAGGACAGAGGCGAAGTTCACCACATTGCTTTTGAACATGTTCTTACTCCCAGATTAAGAACCGATCGGTTCATAATGGACGAAACGGGTGCGAGTGTCAAGCGATATTGAACTAATCGGTTCGTTACGGTAAGCTTGTGGCATGGCCCGCCCTAGAAATTTCAGCCGTGAAGGAGTGCTTCAAAAGGCCCTCCCGGTGTTCTGGAAGCACGGTTTTGCCGACGCCAGCCTGCAGGAACTGGAAAAGGCCACCGGGGTGAATAAATCCGGCCTCTACGCGGAGTTCGCCGGCAAGGAGGACCTGTTTTTGGAGAGCCTTCGCTTCTACCTCGATCGGCTGCAGCAACGCGAGCTTCTCACGGTCAAGCCACTGGGCTGGGACAACATCGAACAGTTCTTGAAGCTGGGTCCATCCAGTACCGAGGGGCAGAAGGGGTGTTTCGCCATCAGCTCGATGCGAGAACTTGCCATCCTGCCACCTGAGGCCATCGAAATTCTGAGGCAGAGCCGAGTGCAATTGAAGCAACTCATTGCCAGGAATATCGAGGCTGAGAAGCCGGAGGCGAATGTGGACGAGCTGGCCGGTATGGTTCTGACCTTTTTTGCCGGTCTGAGTATGGAGCAGAATCTTAAATCGAGCCGTGCTGCCAACGGGCGCAAGGTTGACGGTCTGATGCGGGTCTTGCGCGGCCTGTAGTTTGGCGACGTCGAAAGGGTCGTAGAGATCCGCGGTGCGCGCCTGATGTCGGCCACCTCCGGTCACCACTTAGCCTGCCCACCAACGCGTGCGCAATCCCGAAGCCCAAAGCTGGATCCAAGCCGCGATGAAGCGCGGCTTCCAGACCCCGGACGCGGAATTGTCCCTAGCCCGGATGCTGGGCGACTTGGCTGATCATTGATCGAGAGAGGGAGACTTTGTCATGTTCCGTAAAGAAGACCTTTGCTTCCCGGTCGAGGGCGCGATTGAGCCTTCGGCTTGGTTGTTCGTGTCAGAACACCAGGCTGCCCCCATTCCGGCCATCACCATGGCCCATGGCTACGCTCGAAATTCAGTGCGATCTGCTGGATCCACTCGCAACGCGCGTCGTCGTGCCGCTCGCCCCTGCGGGCACGACTCGGGCGCGTTCGATGCAGACGCTTACGCCGACGATCCGGGTGGAGGAAAACGCCCAGCATGGCCGGCGACCAGACCGGCCAGCATCACCGCATGGGTTTCAGGGTCCTTTGGCAGCCACCGTACCTGTGTTGATGCGTCTCTCCATGTAAGCAGGTACTGTCGTTCGTAGGTCCAAGGCAAGCGCCATCCGTCAACCTTTCCACGGGTTGACAACCGGTACACCGGCCGAGACAAACGGCGTCGTATCCCGTGTCGCTACGGCGAATCCGTGAACAGCCGCGATCGCAGCGATCTGGCCGTCGGCTACGGAGATAATTTTGCCGGCTGCTCGAGCCCGGGTGACCAGGGGTGCATACGCGATCGCCGCTCGTTCATCGAACGGCAAGATGCGATTTTTGAACAGCTTTGTCATCAGTTCGGTCAACGCAACCGCAAGACCCGCTTTGCGCTTTCCCTTCGGAAGGATTTCGATACCGACCAGGAGTTCGGAAAGACTTGTCGCCGTCAGGTACAGCGTTTCGGCGGACTGCTGATCGAGCCAGGTCTGCACGACGACATTGCCGTCGATCTTCAGCGGCTCCGAGACGACGTTCGTATCCAGGACGATCATTCAAAAACGGCCGGTTCCGTGGGAGTCCGGTCGCGGGCAACCTTGAGATCGAGTCCCTTCAGGCGGCGTCCGAAGGCCGCGAGTTCGGAGCCGATCTTGACGCGAGTCTGAGGCCGCACCGCCTCCTCCAGGATCTCCCGGATCTCGGCTTCGGTGCTGCGACCATGTTGCGCGGCGCGAACTTTAAGAGCCCGATGCGTTTCTTCGGGCAGATTCCTGACTGTGACAACGGGCATCTGACTGCACTCCGTGGAATATGCAGTCAATGCTAGCATATGTTAACAGACGACAGCAAGCCACTTCAAGTGCTGTTGGCCGACAACAGCTCGCAATCCGAGTACGTAGCGCACGCGCGCGCCGCTGCGACCGGGGGGTAGGTCTTTCGAATTCGACGCCGCGGGATTTTGCGCTACCAGACCTGTTGAACGCTGCGTGCCCCCCTTTTTGTTACGTGCCGGGTTTCGACGGCCTTGTCGCAATTGAGGAAGGGAAATCGCCCAATTCGCAGCATCGGCATTGGGACGGCCCGCGTAAGGTCCTGATTCATAAGACCTGCGCTTCACAGCTTCGGCTTTGATTTCGGAGCGCCGCAGTCCGGAGCAGCCGCAGCTGAGCCTGCAGGAGGTGCCGGGGTTAGTTAAGCGTGTGCCGCGTGTTCGAGGGTGCCGAGCGCCATGAAGGAGAACATGCTGATGGTTGCCTTCCGGCTGAGCGGCGAGCGCTACGCGATCGAGCTCCAAGCGGTCGAGCGAGTAGTCCGCGCCGTGGCGCTGACGCCGCTGCCGGGAGCGCCGCGCGCGATCCGTGGCGTCTTCAGCCTGCAGGGACGGATCGTACCGGTCGGCGACTTGCGGCTGCGCCTCGGGCTTCCGGAGCGCGAGGTGGCGGTCGAGGACCAGATCGTCCTTGCATGCTCGCCGTCGCGCGTCCTCGGGGTACTGACCGAGGGAGCGACTGAGGTGCTGTCTTGTCCCCCCGACTTCATTGAGCGGAGCGAGCACGTACTTCAGGGCGCGGAAGCGATCGCCGGCATTGGGCGATTGCCGAGCGGACTCATTCTGATTCACGACTTGGCGCGCTTCCTTTCTTCGGCGGAAGAGCGTGCGTTGGACGAGGCTCTTCATGACCACCGAACGGCGCGATCCGCCTGAGTTGCCCGAGGAGCAGCTCGCTGAGCTCGCCGCACTTGTGGAAGCGCGGGTTGGGCTGTCATTTCAGGACGAGCGGCGCGCGGACCTCGCGCGCGGTGCGGTGGCGGCCGTGAAGGCGCTGCGGTTCCGCAACGCGACGCAGTATATCCGTTGGCTTCGCGAGGGTGGGTCGGCTCCTGGGCTGCTCGATGAGCTGGTGACGCATTTAACGGTCGGGGAGACCTATTTCTTCAGGGACCCAGCGAGCTTCGAGGCACTGCGCAAACACGTGTTGCCCGAGTTGGTGCGCGCCAGGGAATCGCTCGGTGGAACTGAGCGAAGCTTGAGAATCTGGAGCGCCGGCTGCAGCACTGGGGAAGAGGCATACACCCTCGCCATGGTGCTAGAGCTCGCGATCGCGAACCTCGACCGTTGGGACGTGACGCTGCTCGCGACCGACATTAACCGGCACGCTCTGCAGGCCGCGGAGCGGGGTATCTACCGCGAGTGGTCGTTTCGAGGGGTGCCGGACGACATGCGGAGGCGTTTTTTCCGTCCACGGTCTGACGGTTTGTCGGAAGTCGTGCCCCATGTGCGCCGTCGAGTGAGGTTCGCCTACCTGAACCTGGGCGAGGACGCATACCCATCGGAGCTCAACAACACCAGCGCGATGGACCTGATCGTCTGCCGCAACGTGCTCATGTACTTCACGCCCGAGCGCGCCGCGCAGGTGCTGGGCCGCCTCGAACGTTCGCTCGGGGACGGCGGCTGGCTCGCGCTGGCCCCCGCGGAGTTCGGGATGCCGGGGCGGCCTGTGCAGCTTTCGAGCGTGCGCCTCGCGGATGTCGGATTCCTGCGCAAGGCCGCGCCCGATCCTTCTGCCAGTCGGGCAGCGCCGCCCGAGGTTGCGCGCGCTGTCCAGGCGCTGGCGGCTCCCGGCCAGGCGTGCCCCGCGCTGCCGCCCGCAAACGCCGACGCTACGGCAGCGGAAGAGGACGCTTCCTTCGACCACGCACTTGCTCTCTATCGCGGAGCACGCTACGAGTCGGCGGCGGACGTGGCAAGGGGGCTGCTCGCTCGGCACCCCGGCAATGCGATGGCGATGGCTCTTCTTGCGCGCATTCACGCCAATCTGGGTCGGCTGGATGCGGCGCTCGAATGGTCGCGAGACGCGCTGGACGCCGAGAAACTCGACCCGGTCGCGCACTATGTGCATGCCGGCATCCTGCTCGACCTCGGCCGCCCCAGCGAGGCCGTTGTGTCGCTTGAGCGCGCGCTGTTCCTCGATCAGGACTTCTCGCTGGCCCATTACGCACTTGGCATGTTAGCGCGCGCCGAGGGCAGAGCAACGCGCGCGAGACGCCATCTGCGGAACGCGCTGGCGAGCCTCGCCGGCCTTGGCTCGAATGAGGAGGTCGCCCAAGGCGAAGGCATAACCGCCGGGCGCCTCACAGCGATCATCAGCTCAATGTCCGAGCTGACTCAATCCGGAGGTTGACGATGGCTGGAGCCGAATGGAATGAGATTCGCAAGAAACTTGTCGAGGCCGAGCGCTCGCTGGACCGCGCGCTTTCCCCGCCACGCAGCGTAAGTGACCGGATCCTGCGCGAACGCGCCGCGCAGAGCGCGCTGCTTACCGAGGAGGATGTGTCGGGCGAGTCGATCGAGGTCGTTGTCTTCCGGATGGCGAACGAGAGCTACGCGGTCGAGACTTCCTTCGTGCGTGAAGTCTGCCCATTGACGAATTTGACGCCCGTGCCGTGCACGCCGGCCTTGGTGCTCGGGGTGATCAACCTTCGTGGCGAGATCTGCCCAGTCGTCGACCTGAAGAGGCTCTTCGGCATGCCAGCGCGGGGGCTTACGAACGTGACGCGCGCCGTCATCGTGCGCGATGCTCGGCGCGAATTCGGCATCGTCGCCGATGTCGTCATCGGCATACGCTCCGTGCCGGTGTCCAGAATCACTCCACCGCCTCCCGTTTTGCGTGACGTCCACGCTCGATTCTTGCGCGGGCTCACCGACGAGGGTGTGGTGATCCTCGACGCCGCCAGCGTGCTTTGCGATTCCGCGTTCGTGGTGAACGAGCTGGTGGAGAGATAGCAATGAGTAACAAACGATGGGAGATTATCGCGCGGCCAGGGGCGGGAGGCCGGACAAACGCAACGCGTAAATCCAATCCTGAATCTTGCCGGCCAACCGTCGCCGCGGGGCGCTGGCGTCGCAGCGCGATGGCGGCCGTTCTCATCTCGACGCTCGGGGTGGGTGCAAAAGGGACGGATCGCGTGGCCCCCTCCCCCGCGGTCGATCTCTCGCGCATGTCGCTCGAGGAGTTGTCTGACATCGACGTGACCTCCGTCTCCAAGCGCTCCGAGCCGCTCGCCAGGGCTGCGGCGGCCATATACGTCATCACGAGCGAGGAAATCCGGCGCTCGGGCGCGACCAGCCTGCCCGAGGCGCTGCGGCTCGCACCGAACTTGGAGGTGGCGCGCGTCGATTCCAGCCAGTACGCGATCTCGGCGCGCGGCTTCAACAGCACCACAGCCAACAAGCTCCTCGTGATGATTGACGGCCGCACCGTCTACACGCCGCTGTACTCCGGGGTCTTCTGGGACGTGCAGGACGTGATGCTCGAGGACATCGAGCGCATCGAGGTGATCAGTGGGCCCGGTGGCACGCTGTGGGGCTCGAACGCGGTGAACGGTGTCATCAACGTCATCACGCGCAGCGCGAAGGACACCCAGGGCAGCCTCGTGAGTCTGGGCGCGGGCAACGAGGAACGCGCCGGGGCTGCGCGTCACGGCGGCGAGCTCGGCGAGGACGCCAGTTACCGGATCTATGCCAAGGGCTTCAGCCGCGACGACACGCAGCTCGTTAACGGCAGCAGCGCGCAGGACTCCTGGAACAAGCGCCAGGGCGGGTTCCGCTTTGACTGGGGCCGCTCCGTCGACGCGCTCACGGTGCAGGGCGACGCGTACGACGGCTCGATCCACCAGCGGGTCAACGCCGACAAGACGATCTCGGGCGGCAACCTGCTCGGGCGCTGGAACCGCCAACTCGGAGAGGGCTCGGCACTCCAAGTGCAGGCCTACTTCGACCACACGCGGCGCGCCTACCCCGGCTCCTTCGGGGAGACGCTGGAGACCTCCGACCTCCAAGCCCAGCACGACTTTCGCTGGGGCGCCGGCCACGAGATCGTCTGGGGCGTGGGCTACCGCAGCTTGCGCGACGACGTGCAGAACACTCCGCTGCTCGCCTTCCTGCCGGCGCAGAAGACCCTCAGCCTGGCGAACGTGTTTGGTCAGGACACGATCGCGCTAAGCGGGCAGCTGCACCTAACGCTCGGCGGCAAACTCGAGCGAAACAACTACACGGGGCTGGAGGTCCAGCCGAACGCGCGCATGGCGCTTAATCTACCCTCGCAGGGACTGCTTTGGGCCGCAGTCTCGCGCGCAGTGCGCACGCCGTCGCGGATCGATCGCGATTTCTTCTTCCCCGCGAGTGCGCCCTTTGTGATCGCAGGCGGACCGGACTTCGTCTCCGAGAAGCTCGTTGCGTACGAGGCGGGCTACCGCCTGCAACCTTCGCCAGTGGTGACCTTCTCCATCTCGACCTTCTACAACGTCTACGATGATTTGCGCACCATCGAGCGGATCGGCAGGGGCTTGGTGTTAGCTAACGGGATGGAGGGCGAAACCTACGGCGTCGAGACGTGGGGAGGCTACAAGCTGAGCGACCAGTGGCGCGTAACACTCGGCTACAGCGCGCTCAGGAAGATGCTGCGGCTCAAGCCGGGCAGTGCAGACACCACCAGCCTGGCGGCCGCCGGCACCGATCCCTCGTACCAGTTCTTCGCCCGCTCGGCCATGAATTTCGCGCACAACGTCGAGCTCGATTTCGCGCTGCGTGCGATCAACGGGCTGCCCAGCCAGGGTGTGCCGCAGTACACGGCATTCGACGCCCGCGTGGGGTGGCTCGTGTCACACGGCGTCGAGGTGTCCTTCACCGGCAACAACCTGTTCGACTCGCGCCATCGCGAGTTCGGGACCACGGCCACGGGAAGCGAGATCGAGCGGTCGGCGTTCGTCAACCTGCGGCTGGAGTTCTGATTATGAGCACGCAGACTTCAAGCGGCTTCCTGCTTCGTTGCGCGGCCACGCTTCTCGGACTATCGCTCGCCGCCCTGGTGCCTGCGCCGGCGCTCGCCGAGAGCGAGCTCGAGAACGGAGTCAAAGCGGCCTTTCTGGTCCGTTTCGGTTTGTACGTCGAGTGGCCCAAGGCCATCTTCGCATCGCCGACGAGTCCTCTCGTCCTGTGCATCGCTGGCGAAGATCCTTTCGGCGAGGCACTCGACAAAGCCGCGAGCGAGCAGCGCGCGAACGATCGTCCCCTCGTCGTGCGGCGTGTGAAGGCGATCGGGCGCGATGTCGGCTGCCACATCGCCTACCTGGGCGGCTCGGAAGCGCAGCGCCCGGCGCAGATGGCCGAGGTGCTGCGCGGCAGTCCCGTGCTCACCGTAAGCGACGCTGCGCGAGGTGGCGCAACAGCCGCGGGGATCATCCACTTCGTGATTCACGACAACCGCGTGCGCTTCGAGATCGACGATGCGGCTGCGGCGCGAAACGGCCTCGCGATCAGCTCAAAGCTGCTCGGCTTGGCGCTGAGCGCGAAGCACCGAGACTTGTAGGAGACCGCAATGCGTTGGCTCTTCGACCTCCCAATCCAGACGAAGCTCGTGCTGGTGAGCACGCTCAGCGCCGCAGTGGTGCTGCTTGTGGCCGGTGCGATCATGTTCGTGTACGACAATCAGTCGTATCGCGGCGAGCGCCAGCGCGAGCTGTCCTCGCAGGCCGACATCCTCGCCGCGAGTATCGCCGCCCCCGTAGTGTTCAACGACGCCAAGGCGGCGCAGGAATATCTCAACGCAGTTGAAGTGAACCCAAAGATCGTGATGGCCGCCGTGTACGGTCGAGACGGCGCACTGTTCGCGAGCTATCTGCGCCCCGGCACGGCGTCGCCGCTGCCGGCGCAAGCGCAGGCGCTCGGGTCGCACTACGAGGGCGACGAGCTGACGGTCTTAACGCCGGTTCGAGAGGCCGGGCGCCAAGTAGGCACGGTCCTCGTGCAGGCGCGGGTCGAGTCGGTCGCTGCGCGGCTCGCGCGCTACAGCGCGGTGCTCTTGGTAGTCGCCCTCGGGGCGCTGCTGCTCGAGGTGCCGGTTTCGATGCGCCTGAATGCCGTGATCGCAAGGCCGCTTCGCGATATCGCCGAGGCTGCCTCGCGCGTCGCCGCGGGCGACCTAACCGTAGACGTGCACGACAAGCAGCGCAACGACGAGGTCGGCGTATTGGTGCAGACCTTTCGGCGGATGGTGCAGCGCCTGCGCGAGATGACGAGCGAGGTGGGCGAAGCGGCGCATGTTCTGGCTTCCTCAGTGAGCGAGATTCTGGCGACAACGAGCCATTTGTCGTCCTCGGCGGCGCAGACGGCGGCCGCGGTGAGCGAGACCTCGGTGACGGTGCAGGAAGTGAGGCAGACGGTTCAGCTTGCGAGCCAGCAGGCGCGCTCAGTGTCGGAAGGCGCGCAGCACGTGGAGGAGGTCTCGCATGCGGGCCGGCGCGCGGTGGAGGAGGTGATAGCGGGGATGGAGCGGATCCGCGAGCAGGTCGATGCCGTAGCGGCGAGCATCCTGAAGCTGTTGGAGCAGAGCCAGGCGGTCGGGGAAATCATTGCGGCGGTGAGCGACCTCGCAGATCAGTCGAACCTGCTGGCGGTGAACGCCGCGATCGAGGCGGCGCGGGCTGGGGAGCATGGGCGGGGTTTCGCGGTAGTGGCGCAGGAGGTCAAGAGTCTCGCCGAGCAGAGCAAGCAGGCGACCGGGCAGGTGAGGTCCATCCTGGGGGAGATCCAGAAGGCGACCGGCCAGGCTGTGCTGGCCACCGAGCAGGGGGGCAAAGCGGTCGAGGCTGGGGTGAAACAATCGACGCAGGCCGGCCAAGCGATCTCGGTGCTGGCCGAGGCAGTGGCGCAGGCGGCGCAGGCGGCCGTGCAGATTGCGGCCTCCAGCCAGCAGCAGCTGGTGGGCATGAACCAGGTCGTCGATGCGATGGAGTCGATCAAGCAGGCGAGCGCTCAGAACGCCGCCGGGATCGTCCAGGCCGAAGCCGCCACGCAGAGGCTGGGCGAGCTCGGCCAGCGTCTGCGGGCCGCGGTGGGGCGCTTTAACCCAGTGCCAGCCGAAGGGGGCCCGGCCCGACCTTCGCACGCGTGACGGAGAACGCGGGTGCCTGACCGGAACGAGGAATTCATGGCGAGGCTCCTCGAGACCTTCAAGGTCGAGGCGCGGGAGCACCTTAACGCGATCTCGTCGCGCCTCGACGAGATGGCGCGCGCGCCACCGGCGGAGCGAATGCGGGCCGTGGAAGTCGCTTTTCGCGAGGCCCACAGCCTCAAAGCCGCCGCGCATGCGGTAAGCCAAAAGGAAATCGGGCGCCTCTGCAAGTCGATGGAGGGCGCATTCGCCGCACTCAAACGCGGCGAACTCGAAAGCAGGAGCGCACTGCTTGTGGCGCTGCAAGGCGCAGCCGACGCGGCCGACGATTTGCTCGCCGCGTTGGGAAGCGGGTTCGATCCGGCGCAAGCGGCGCGTGCCGCAGCGCTGGCCGACACGCTCGACAAGATGGTGAAAGGGGTGCCCACTCTGGGGGCAGACGGACCGCCCGCCGAGCAGGGCGCGGCCGCCGCGCTGCCTCCGCCCGTGGCCGCCGACACCATTCGGCTTTCGGTACACCGCCTCGATGCGCTGCTATTACAAGCCGAGCAGATGCTGCCGATTAAGATTGCGGCGCGCGAGCAAGTCGCGGTGCTCAATGAAGCCCTCGCCGCGCTCGCCGAGTGGCGCAAGGCGTGGCAGCGGACAGTGGCGGCTCAGGAGATGAAGCTGCACGCTCTGGCTGTGGCGCCTGGCAACGGGCGGCAAGCGCCGCAGGGCGACTCGTTGCCGGGCCTCATGGAGTGGAATATCCAGCGCATCTCTCGGCTCGAGGCTGCGCTTTCGGTCGCGAGCCGTCGGGCGGCGAGCCACGCTCGCGAAGCGGACGGCAAGGTGGACCGTCTGCTGGAGAACGTCAAACGGGTCCTGATGCTGGAATGCCGCTCGCTGCTCGACGTGTTCCCCAAGGTCGTGCGCGACCTGGCGCGCGAGCAGGGTAAGGAAGTGGATCTGCAGATCGAAGGCGCCGAACTCGAGATCGATCGCCGCATCCTCGAGGAGCTCAAGGATCCGCTGCTGCACCTTGTGCGTAACTGCATCGACCATGGCGTCGAGAAGCCCTCCGGCCGCGGCGCCGGCGACAAGCCGGCGCGCGCCACGATCCGGATCTCGGTGACGCACCGCGAAAGCGACAAGGTCGAGCTCACTGTCGCGGACGACGGTGCCGGCGTGTCGCTCAAGCGCCTCGCTGCCTCAGCCATCAAGCAGAGGCTGCTGCCGGCGGAGCGCGCGCTCAGTGCAGGCGAGGCGGAGCTGCTACCGCTAATGTTCCAGTCGGGGGTCTCGACCGCGCCGATTATCACCGACCTGTCCGGTCGCGGACTCGGCCTGGCAATTGTGCGCGAAAAGGTCGAACGGCTCGGCGGCACCATTGAGGTCGAGACGCGAGAGGGGCGGGGAACCACATTCCGACTACTGGTCCCGCTCACGCTCGCCACTTTTCGCGGAATCGTAGTGCGTGTCGCCGATCACAGCTTCGTCATACCCACCCTGGGCATTGAGCGCGTGCTGAGCGGTCGTCGCGACGACCTGCGGACGGTGGAGGACCGCGCGATGCTCGCGATCAACGGCACGCATTTGCCTTTCGTCAAGCTTGCAGATGTACTCGAGATTGCGCCCTCGGCACGCGCCGCGGAGGCGGACAGTCGTTTCCTCGCGTTGGTACTCGGTTCCTCGGCGATGCGCGTGGCGTTCGAGGTGGACGAGGTACAGGGTGACCGGGAGGTGCTCGTTAAGCCGCTCGGCCGGACGCTCGAGCGGGTGCGCAACGTTCTCGGCGCCACCGTTCTGGCCGACGTTGGGATCGCCCCCATCCTCAACATCCATGACCTGCTTAAGTCGGCGCTCCGGGTAGCGCCCGCGCCAGTCTCAGCAGCCATATCTGCCACGCCGCAGGCGGCCGAGGAGCGGCGAGTGCTGATCGTCGAGGACTCGATCACCGCGCGTGGCCTTCTCAAGAACATTCTCGAGGCCGCAGGCTACCAGGTGAAGGCCGCAGTCGACGGCGTCGAGGCCTGGGCGCTGCTATGCCTCGAGCCCTTCGACGTCGTTGTCTCGGACGTCGAGATGCCGCGCATGAACGGCTTCGACCTCACCGCGCGCATCCGTGCCGACCGGCGGCTCGCCGAATTGCCGGTCGTGCTGGTGACTGCGCTCGATTCGCGCGAGGACCGCGAGCGCGGCGTTGACGTCGGCGCGAACGCCTATATCGTGAAGCGGGATTTCGATCAGAAACGCCTGTTCGAAGTGCTGCAGAGGCTGTCGTGAGCGCGCGCCGCATCCGTGTGCTAATCGTCGAAGACTCGCCGGTCATACGCGAGTTCCTGTTGAACGCTTTCAGCGGGGATCCGCACCTCGAGGTGGCCGGCGCGGTCAGCGACGGAGACGAGGTGCTCGCCGCAGTGCGCGAGTTGCGGCCCGACGTCGTGACCATGGACATCCACATGGCGCGCATGGACGGGCTCGAGGCGACGCGGCGCGTGATGCAGGAGAACCCGGTGCCGATCGTAGTGGTGAGCGGCATGATCGAGGACCAAGTTGCCACCACCTTCAACGCACTTGAGGCGGGCGCGCTCGCGGTGGTGCCACGGCCAGCCGGCCTCGGGGACCCTGCGCACCAGGCGAGTGTCGCCGAACTTGTTCGGACACTCAAGCTGATGTCGGAAGTGAAGTTGGTCCGCCGCCGTCGGGCGCGGGACAGCGCCTCACAAGCCGGGGCGGCGCGCCAAGGGTTCGACGCGGCGCCGTGTGGCGTGAACATCGTTGCCATCGGGGCATCGACCGGGGGCCCGCTCGCGATCCAGGCGCTGCTCGCCGGACTGCCCAAGGATTTCACCCTGCCGGTGCTCGTTGTGCAACACATCGCAGAGGGCTTTCTCAACGGTTTCGTGCAATGGCTGACCAAAGCGACCGGCTTTCCCGTGCACCTCGCGACCGACGGCGAAGTGGTATTGCCGGGACATGCCTACGTTGCGCCAGACCGCCACCACATGGGCGTCGACCGGCGGGCGCGCATCGTGCTGAGCGATGCGCCCCCTGAGAACGGTCTGCGCCCCTCGGTCGATTACCTGCTGCGTAGCGCACGCCAAGTCTACGGTAAGGGCACAGCGGGCGTGTTGCTCTCGGGAATGGGCAAGGACGGCGCAGCTGAGCTGCTTGCACTGAAGAAGTCCGGGGCACCGACCTTTGCGCAGGACCGGGAGAGTTCGGCGGTGCACGGCATGCCGGGCGAGGCGATCCGGCTGGACGCGGCGCGATACGTGCTCGCGCCGGCTGAGATCGCAGCGGCGCTGCGGGGCCTGGCCGCGGTAGGCGTGGCCAAGACTGGACGTGAGAGGAACCAGTGAAACAGAAAACCTCCGAGTGCATCCTGCTCGTGGAAGATTCCGAGACCCAGGCGCTTCGCTTGCAGCATTTCCTTGAGCAGCACGGCCTCGTGGTCAGCGTCGCGAGCTCGGCCGAAGCCGCCCTCGAGCAGCTTAGCCGCGAATTGCCCGACCTGGTGATCACCGATATGCACCTGCCGGGTGTGCCGGGCGTTGAACTGTGCCAGCGGCTACGCCTGAGCCTGAACACGCGCGGCATCCCGATCCTGCTGCTCACCAGCGAGGAAGATGCGGCCCTCGAGGCGCGGGCGCTGGAAAGCGGCGCCGACGACTTCGTGCGCAAGTCCGAGGAGCCGGAGATCCTGCTGTTGCGCATCCAGGCGCTGCTGCGCAAGTCGAACGTCGAGGAAGTGTTGGCGAGCGCCGAGGCGCGCTTCTCGTCAGCCAAGATTCTCGTCGTCGAAGACAGCGCGACCTATCGCGCGCTGTTGGTGAACGAGCTGGAGCCTGAGGGCTACCGGCTGAAAACCGCCGAGACCGGCGAGCTGGCGCTGGCCTGTCTGGCGATGGAACCGTTCGACGCCATGATCCTCGACGTGGTGCTTCCCGACATGAGCGGCCACGAAGTGTGCCGCCGAATGGTGGCGTCGCGCCGCACGGTGGACAACGCCTTCATGATCCTCGCGCTGACCGGCCAGGAAAGGCGCGAGGAGATCAGCGCGTTGCTCGATGCAGGCGCCGACGACGTTATCGGCAAATCGCGGGACATGGGCGTGATCAAGGCGCGCCTGCGTGCGCTGATCCGGCGCAAGCTGCTGTTCGAGGAGAACCGGCGCATCGCCGAGGACGTCGAGGCGCGCGAGCGCGCGCTCCTCGCTGAGCGCTCCAAGCGCGAAGTGGCCGAGACGCGCGCGGCGCTCGTCGAGCAGCTCGAACGGGCGACGGCCGATGCCGAGCAGGCCAGTCGCGCCAAATCGGCCTTCCTGGCCACCATGAGCCACGAAATCCGCACGCCCATGAACGGCATCCTTGGCATGGTGGAAGTGCTCGCGCACACCCGTCTGTCTGAGCACCAAACCGAGTTGGTCGGGACGATCGAGAGGTCTGCGTCCGCCCTGTTGCGCATCATCGACGAAATTTTGGACTTCTCCAAAATCGAGTCGGGCCGGCTGGAGATCGAGCGCACGCCATTTTGCGTGGTCGATCTCGTCGAGGACCTGTGCAGTTCGCTAGCGCCCCTGGCCGACCGGGCAGGAGTCGATCTCTGCCTGTTCATTTCGCCGTTGATCCCGGAAAGCGTGGATTCCGATCGCATACGCCTGCGTCAGGTGCTCTACAATCTGCTAGGCAACGCCATCAAGTTCAGCGGCGGCCGGCCGCAGCAGCGGGGCCGGGTGAAGGTGCGGATAGAGGTTGTGGGTGCCGCGCCGCTGCGGTTGACCTTCACCATCACCGACGACGGCATCGGGATCGCACCGGAGGCGTTGGACAAACTCTTCTCGCCCTTCGTCCAGGCCGAGGTGTCCACCACGCGGCGCTTCGGCGGAACGGGGTTGGGGCTCGCCATCTGCAAGAGGCTGGTCGACCTCATGCAGGGCGAGATTGCAGTGTCCAGCATTCCCGGCGAGGGTTCGACCTTTGCCGTCACTCTGCCCTTCGAAGTCGCGGCAGACCAGAGCGAGCCTTGGGTGGCGCATCTTTCCGGGCTCGACTGTATCGTGGTCGAGAGCCAAAACTTTGATGACGCCGACCTGCGGATCTATCTCGAGCATGCAGGCGCACACGTGCACCTGGCCGCCGATGACGCGGCGGCAACGCGAGCGGCAGCGGGCCTAGCTTCGCCGGTCATCGTAATTGAGGACGCAGACCCTGACCAGGGGGAGCGAGCGGCACCGCGCGTGCCAATCACTTCTCCGCCGGACGTGGGTCGCGTGCTCATCGCTCGAGGGCGACATCGGCGTCCTCGGGCGGGAGCCCCTGGCACGGTGACTATCGACGGCAACGTCCTGCGGCGCCAGGACTTGCTGCGCGCGGTGATGGTGGCTGCGGGTCGCGCCTCCATCGAAGTATTTCACCGAAGCGCCGCGCGGGACCTCTCCAACGAGAGGACACAACCGCCCAGCATCGCCGATGCCCGCGCCCAGGGCAGGCTCCTCCTGATTGCCGAGGACGACGAGATCAACCAGACGGTCATCCTGCATCAACTTGGACTCCTCGGATATGCGGCGGAATTTGCCGCGAACGGCACAGAAGCATTGCGACTCTGGCGCAACGGAGGGTACGCCCTGTTGTTCACCGACTTGCACATGCCGGAGATGGATGGCTACGCGCTCGCGCAGAGGATTCGCCTGGAAGAGGCGGGGCGCTGGCGCACGCCGATCCTGGCCCTTACCGCGAACGCCCTGCAGAGCGAGGCGAACCGTGCCCGGGCGGCGGGCATCGACGAATACTTGACCAAGCCGGTGCGCCTGCCTGCGCTCAAGGCCGCCCTCGACGCATGGCTGCCGGTCGCGAGCGGAGTGACGCCGTTCGCCGCCCAGCCGCAGGACATCTGCAGCGCGCCGGCAGTGCACACCGTGGACGTGACGGTGCTGAAGGGCCTGGCAGGCGATGACCCGAAGATCGTGCTCGAGTCGCTCGGCGATTATCTGGCTTCGCTCCGGAGCTTGACGTCGGACCTGCGCACGGCCTGCGCCGGCGGCGACGCTCGCCAGGTCGGCACGATAGCCCACAAGCTCAAGTCGTCGTCGCGGTCGGTGGGGGCGCTGGCGCTGGGCGATCAGTGTGCCGAGTTGGAGAACGCCGGCAGGGCTGCAGACAAAGCGGCCATCGCGCATCGTATGGTGCAATTCGACGCTGCTCGCGCGGAGGTCGAGGTGGACATCGCTGGGCTGCTGGCGGCGAGGCAACTGTGACACGGGGACCTTGGCGTGCCAGCTATTGCAAGGCGGGCGGCCGTTAGCGTAAGGACCCTACATCGGCGCTTTGTCCAGCAGACGGGCATGACGCCGACAGCGTGGGTCTTGGCGGCCCGCCTACGGCGGGCCCAGCGGCTGCTCGAAACCACGCGATTTACCGTCGAGCGGGTATCGGAACTCACGGGATTCGGATCGAGCCCACCTCCGCGACGGCGGCGAGGTAGGCAGGACTGCCCACGTCCGGCGGGCTCGGCACCGCAAGATCGCTTCGTTGTGCTAAGGGAGTCTGTGCCAGACTGTTCAGCAGCGCGAGCTGGCGAAGGCGCTTTTAGTGCTCAGACGGCGATCGCCCGCCGCCTCCGGCTGAGGCAAGGAAGCGGCACGCCCCGGCCAGGGTTATGCCGAAGACAACATGGACGAGCATGGTGACCCAGCCGCGCGAAACCGAAAACCAGGGAAAGATCGCGGTAAGTCCGTGCAGATTGACGGCGTAGATCGCCAGGCCGTAAACGGACCCGGTCACAATGGCGAGCATTGCACTCAGTCGCACGACGAAAAGCATTGCGATCGCCGCGTAAACGACGGAAAGGGAGAAATGAATGAACGTCGCGATCAGCAGGACGTCCCATCGCCCCGCGGGCACTGACGTCACAACCGTGCGACCCATGACGATAGCAGCGGTAAGCCGCGCGTCGCGCAAGAGCGTTTCGAGCACCGGTGTCGCGCTCAGCCACCATATGAGCATTTGCACGACGGTGGCCAGGCTGCCCGCAACGACACCGGCTACCGCCGCCACGATCAAGTGTGACTCGGTTTTTATGGTCGTCGGAAACCAAATTTTCGTGATCTTTCGTCGGATAGGCATGTGTCGCGTGCCGGAGCTGCATTCACGGTCCGCACATGTGAGCACCTAAGCTCAGGAAGCCCCGGCCGTCCTCGACCCTAGGCGTGCGCTCAGGTGGCGAGCCAGCCCGATGCCGCCGGCGCGCATGATCGCGTCGTGGTTCCAGAGGAACAGCGGTTTCGCCACCGGGCCGATCAGGTTCATCCACCATTGGGTGGTGCGCACTTGCCAGTCGTAGCGCACGGTGGTGAGGCCATCGTTTCGTTTGAGACGACAGCAGCCGACGCCCTCGAGCTCACCGTCGACCCGCCCCTCGAGCAGGCGCAAGGGCTCGAGCCGGGTTACGCGGGTGACGAAGGTCAGACGGTAAGGAAGAACGCTCTTGCAGGTGCAGCGCCGCCGGGCCCCCAGACCGCTCGGGTCACCGTGCTCGAGGGTGACGACACGCTCGACGCCTGTCCACCAGCTCGGCCACGCTTCAGCGTGCAGGATCGCGTCCCATACGGCATCGATCGGGGCGTCGAAATGGTACAGGGTGGTGAGACGGTACTGGTTACTGTCGGCTTTGCGCATGCGATCACGACGACTCAGGGCGTGAAAAATCGCTCGGGAAACGTTACGTCGGTTTCGACGTCGGCCATGTCGACGGTCTCGATCGGGCTATCTCCAACGGCAAAGCTTTCCACTCTGAGCGGAAACAAGGTGTCCTGCGACAGCCACACCTTGTAGCGATGCACGCCGGCTACGGCGGCCCCCGCATTGCCTACGATTTCGAGGACTGTGGCTGGCCGCCCGGCGACTTCCGCGTCGTCGAGCAACGACATGCTGCCGCCCGCGCGCAGTGCCCGCAAGTTTGCCAGCAGCGCGCCGACATCGGAGCGATCAACCCGGTGGCCGCGCGGGTTACGGAGCAGTGGACTGTCGGGCGCGAAGGTCAGCACCGGCACATGCTTCGGCCCGAACGGCCACAGGTGCACCCGGCCCGTACCCGGGTCGTAGATCAAGACCATGCCACGGTGCGGCTGGATGAACTCCATCCGCACCCAGCCTGGCCGGCGATAGAAATAGTGCATCTCTTGCCGCTCACCGTCGCCCGCTAGCGAGCGCACGGTGGCCTGATAAGTGTTCAGTGCGCGGAATCGGGTTTCAGCCTCGGTCAGCGGGTCGGCCATGATCTCGCTACTGATCAGTGCGAAGACGAGTACGCACCATCGCACGCGCTACTCCTTGACTCCAGTACAGTAATTTACATGTCACTAGTGTGCGACATACGGCGCACGATCAGGCATGCCGCAGGCACCACGAACATCGAGAGGACGAACGCTGTAACCATGCCGCCGATCATTGGCGCGGCAATGGGGCGCATCACCTCTGATCCGGTGCCGCTGCTCCACATAATCGGCAGCAAACCCGCAATGACGACGGAGGCAGTCATTATGATCGGTCGCACGCGCAGCGCAGCGCCGTCGATTATCGCCTCCGCGAGTGCGTGCCCGTCCGGAAGCGTGCCGGCCGCCCTGCGCCTGTCGATCGCGGAGTTGATGTACACGAGCGTGACGACACCGATCTCGGACGCGACGCCGGCGAGCGCGATGAAGCCGACCGCCGACGCAATCGACATATCGTAACCAAGGAGATACATGAGCCACAGGCCGCCGACGAGCGCGAACGGCAGCGTCGCCATGATGATCAAGGAATCGCTCGCTCGACGGAACACGACGACGAGCAGCACGAACACGGTGGCGAGCACCGCCGGCACCACGATCTTCAGGCGATGCGTCGCACGCTCGAGATACTCGAACTGACCCGACCAGGAGATCGAATAACCGGGCGGCATCTTGACTTGATCCGCGACGGCATGCTGTAGGTCCCGCACGGCAGAGCGCAGGTCCCGTCCGCGGAAATCGACATAGACCCAGCCGGACGGGCGGCCATTCTCGCTTTTGAGCATCGAGGGTCCGTCGGTCACGGCAATGCTCGCGACGTCGCCCAAGCGAAGCTGCGCGCCGCGCGCGGTCAGCATGGGCAGCCGCCGGAGCGCCTCGACCGAATCGCGTGCGTCGCGCGGGTAACGTACGTTGATCGGGAAGCGCTGCAGGCCTTCGACTGTTTCGCCGATGTTATCTCCGCTCACGGCGGCCGCGAGGACGCTTTGCACGTCGCTTATGTTCAAGCCGTAGCGCGCCGCGCTCGCACGGTCGATGTGCACATCGATGTAGCGCCCGCCGGTGAGGCGCTCGGCGAACGCCGAGCTCACGCCGGGAACCTGCCTCGCGACGTGCTCGACGTCGGAGAGCGCGCGGTCGATCTCGCCGAGGTCGGGACCCGCAACCTTTACGCCGACGGGACTCTTGATCCCGGTGGAGAGCATGTCGATGCGCGCGCGCACCGGGGGCACCCACACGTTGGACAGCCCGGGCACGCGCACGGTGCGGTCGAGCGCTTCGACGAGCTTCTCAGGCGACATCCCGGGGCGCCATTCGTCGCGCGGCCTGAACTGAATGACCGTCTCGATCATCTCGAGCGGCGCAGGATCCGTTGCCGTATCCGCGCGTCCCGCCTTCGCGAACACGTGCGCGACCTCCGGCACCGAACGGATCAGGCGATCGGTTTGCTGCAGCAGCTCGCCCATCTTGCTCACTGAAATGTCCGGCAAAGCGGACGGCATGTACAAGAGATCGCCTTCGTTGAGCGCTGGCATGAATTCGCCGCCGATGCGGCTCGCCGGCCAGAGCGCCGAGGCAGCGATCCCGAGCGCGAGCGCAACGGTCACCATCGGTACGCGCAGCCCGGCGCTCAGCGCGCGTCGATACCCTCCGACGAGCACGCGATTGACAGGATTCTCGAGTTCGCCCGGGACGCGCCCGCGGATAAAGTAGCCCATGAGGACCGGGACCAGCGTCACCGAAAGCGCGGCGGCGACAGCCATGGCGTACGTCTTCGTGTAGGCGAGTGGCGAGAAAAGGCGTCCCTCTTGCGCCTCGAGTGTGAGAACCGGAACGAACGAAAGCGTGATGATGAGGAGCGAGAAGAAGAGGGCGGGGCCGACTTCTACCGACGCCTCCGCGATCAGCTGCCATCGCGTCCGCGGGTCTGGGCTCGCACTGTAGTGCGTCTGCTGCCACGCCTCGATGTGCTTGTGTGCGTTCTCGATCATCACGACCGCGGCGTCCACCATCGCGCCGATCGCAATGGCGATGCCGCCGAGCGACATGATGTTCGCGTTGATGCCCTGATGCCGCATGACGATGAACGCGATGGCGACGCCGACGGGGATCGACACAATGGCCACGAACGCGGAGCGAAGGTGAAGCAAAAACACGAAACACACCAGCGCCACCACTGCGAACTCCTCCGCGAGCGTGTTGCTGAGGTTGTCGACGGCGCGGCGGATGAGGGTCGAGCGGTCGTACGTAGTCACCACTTCTACACCGGGCGGCAGCGCGCTCTGGAGCGACGCGAGCTTCGCCTTGACCGCGTCGATCGTCTCGAGTGCGTTGGCGCCCGAGCGCATGACGATGATGCCGCCAGCGACCTCACCTTCGCCGTCGAGCTCCGCGATGGCGCGGCGCATCTCGGGCCCAACCTGCAGGCGCGCGACGTCGGCCAGCGTGACGGGCACACCGGCTTCACTGACGGCGAGCGGAATGCGTCGGAAATCGTCAAGCGACTGCAGGTAGCCCGATGCTCGGATCATGTACTCCGCTTCGCCCAGCTCGATAACGGAGCCGCCCGTCTCCTGGTTCGCGCGCTGCACCGCATCGATCACCTTGCCGTGCGGAATGTTGTAGGCACGCAGTCGATCTGGATCGAGAACGATCTGGTATTGCCGAACCATGCCGCCGACGCTCGCCACTTCGGCGACATTCGGCACCGTCTTGAGCTCGTACTTGAAAAACCAGTCCTGCAGCGCACGAAGCTGCGACAGATCCACGCGTCCCGTGCGGTCGACGAGCGCATACTCGTAGATCCAGCCGACGCCCGTCGCATCCGGACCGAGCGACGCCTTCGCTTGCGCAGGAAGCCTCGATTGCGCCTGGTTCAGGTACTCGAGCACGCGCGAGCGCGCCCAGTAGAGATCCGTGCCGTCGTCGAAGAGAACGTACACGAACGAGTCGCCGAACATCGAATATCCGCGCACCGCCCTCGCGCCGGGTACCGAGAGCATGGTCGTCGCGAGCGGATGCGTCACCTGATGCTCGACGATCTGCGGCGCCTGACCCGGAAACGTCGTGCGGATCGTCACCTGAACGTCGGAAAGGTCGGGGATCGCGTCGAGCGGCGTGCGCACTAGCGAGACGACGCCCCACGCGGTGAAGAGCACGGTGGTGAGCAGTACGAGTAGCCGATTGTCGATCGACCACCGGATGAGCCGCGCGATCACGCGTTCACTCGGCGCGCTGTGACGTGCCGTGCACCCCATCGCGGTGCGCGTCGGCCGCGCCATCGACGTTGTGATCAGCGGTCATCGCTGCGCGCGTATGGTCGGTACCGTCCGCGGGCATCTCGCTCATGCGCTTTATCGCAGCCTTCAGATTCGCTTCGGAGTCGATGAGAAATTGGCCGGACACGACGACGCTGTCGCCGTCGCGAACGCCCTTGCGAATCTCCGTCTGGCCGTGGCTTTCGACGCCCGTCTCGACGTCGGCGGGCGCGAAGCGCCCTCCCCCTTGGGCGACGATGACGACGGTACGCTTGCCAGTCCAGATCACAGCTTCGCTCGGCACGAGCACGGCGTTTCTTCGACGCGTCGGTGCGAAGTCGATGGTCGCGAACATGCCCGGGACGAGACGGCCGCCAGGGTTCGCAAGTTCGATGCGCGCCTTGAGCGTTCGCGTGGTCGCGTTGATCTCGGGCAGGATCGCGCTCACGCGTCCCTTGAACACCGATCCGGGGAGCGCTGGCGTGCGCGCCTGGACGGCGTTGCCGGGTCGCACCTCCGCTGCGGCGCTCTCCGGCACCTCGGCGTTCACCCACACCGTCGCGAGACCATTCAGACGAAAGAGCGGTGCGCCAGGGGCGACCGTCATTCCTTCGCGCGCCGAGAGCTCGCCGACCACGCCGTCCATCGGCGAAGTGATCGTGAACCGCGGCTGCACGGCACCCCGGGCGTCGACCGCGCGAATCTGCTCTTCGCTCATGCCGGCGAGCCGCATCCGTTGCCCGGCCGCGTCTGCGAGCCCGCCGAGCGCGAGCGCGTCGACGTCGCTACGGAGCCGCTTCGCCGACAGATACTCCTCCTGCACCGCGATCCATTCCGGCACGTAAAGCTCCGCGAGCGGCTGGCCCTTGGTCACGGGATCGAGCGCGGCGCGAACGAAGAGCTTTTCGACGAAACCGTTGCTGCGCGCCTGCACGAGCACGACATCGCGCTCGTTGTAAGCGACGTTGCCGACCGCGGAGATCGCGCTCGAAAGCGACCCGGCCACCGCCTTCGCCGTTCGTACGCCGAGGTTCTGCTGGAGCCGCGCGTCAATGGCGACACCGCCTGCGTCGGGCGCGTCGTCGGCATAGACCGGGACGAGCTGCATGTCCATGAAGGGAGACTTGCCGGGTTTGTCGAACTTCGACCCCGGCACCATCGGATCGTGCCAGTAAAGCACGCGCTTGCCGGCTGACGGATCGACGTCCCCTGCCTTGAGCATGGGCGAGCTCGCCGCAGCCGAAGGCACAGCGCGCGCCGCATTCGCGGTATCGACGATGCCAGACGCCTTCGTGCGACCGCGCTCGATGCCCGCTTCGAACGCTGCGTATGCGACGAGCGCCAGAACGAGCGTCGCAGCGCCGCCGATTGCGAGCGCGCGCAGGCTCATACGACCTCCACGTTCGCGGCTGGCGCCGGTTCGCTGCTCCCCGAGGGGGAGCAATGAGCGCCTTGGGGCGGCCCGCTCATCGCACGCTCTCCTGGCGCGAAGATCCGCTCGGCGCGGTGGGCAATGTCTCGGGGAGCGCGAAGTCGAGCCGCGCCCATATCCGCGCAGCTTCGCGCTCCATCTCGACACTCTGCACTTGCGCTTCGCTCTCTGCGCGGCGAGCGGCGAGCACGTCGGTGAGGCTCGCCTTGCCACCGCGATACGCGACCAGTGTGGCCAGCGTGCGCTCGCGCGCGAGCCGCACGAGCTCGTTCGCGTAGCGATCGCGTCGGTCGCGCGCGTGCTGCCACTCGTCGATCATGATGCGCGTTTCCGCCACTTTCGCGCGAAGCTTCTCGTCTCGCGCCGCGCGGGCTTCACCGCGCCTCGCACGCATCAGCGCTATTTCGCGCTCCGATTGCCGGTTAGCTTGCGCCAGGCGCACGTCGCTCGCCGCGAGATCCTCCTGTCTCTCGAGGAGGGCGACCTCGGGATGCCGTGCGAGGTCCCCTTCAAGCGCCGCGGACCTGAGCCGGATCCGATCGATGTTGGGCAGCGCGGCGAGCGGCGCATCGCCCACGTCGCCCACCCAGCGCTTGAGCGCGATCCGCGCAGCGCGCACGCGGTGCTCGAGCCCGCTCGATTTGTCCTCGAGCATGACGAGCATGCTGCGCGCGCCGTAGAACTCGGCCTGGCTCAGCCGTCCGGCCCAATACATGCTTTCGGCGCCTTCGAGCTCGTCCTGCGCGGCCTTGAGCTCTTCGCCGGCGATGCGCGTCATCTGCTCGACGTAATAGCACTCCAGCCAGGCGAGTGCGGTCTCGCGCGTGACGTCAACGCTCGTGGCCGTTTTCTGGGCGGCGGCGCGATCGGCCTCGCGCGCGTAGCGCTCTGCGAGCGCCTCGCGCTGCTCAGGACTCGTGAGCTCACGCGGGACGCCGATGCGGCGCACCGGATTTGCGTCTCGCCCGAAGCTCAAGGCGTCGGCGTCTTCGATGGGCAGCGGGGTGATGCCGATCTGGCGCGTCGCCTCGGGCAACTGGGCGGGCGCGACCGCCAAGTCACGCGCCGCAGCAATGGCCGCGTCGTACACGGCCATCTGCGGCGAGCGCTCGATGGCGAGCCGCTGCGCTTCGGTCAGCGACAGCGACGCCGGCGCGGCGACGGCCGCACCCATCAGCGCGGCCGATGCGCACGACGCGAACGCCTGCGCGAGCAAGCGTTTCTCTGGCGAGATTGCGCTCGTCGCTCTGCCCGACAGCATGGATCTCTGGCGACAATTTCAAATATTATGCACGCAACGGGCGATCGCAGCGCCTCGAATGGCGAATCATCCCGATTACGGCGCCTTTGAAAAGACGGCGGCCCGCGGCCGCCGCCTTCGCGCCCCGCGCCGGGCGACCATCGCCCGACGCGGGATGCTGCGGATTCCCGCAAGTTGCGCGCGCCCTTAGTCTCCGGCGGAGTGCGCCTCGACGAAGCAGTTCCGCGAATCCTCCTTGCACCTCTTGTCGAAGGCGACGAGGGCCTTGCGACGAGCGGCGAGCTGAGCCGGCGACTTGAATGGCGCGATGATCTGGTCGAGCGTGTATACGACCCCGTTCTTCACGACGTAGTGCACCGCCGCCGCGTACTTGAGGTCCTGGAGCGGGTCGCCATCGACGATCGTCAGGTCGGCGAGCTTACCCACCTCGACGGTGCCGAGATCCTTGTCCTTGTAAGCGATCTTGGCGGCGTTGATGGTCATGGCCTGCAGTGCCTGGTAGTTCGACATGCTCAAGCCCAGCGCCATCAGGTTCGAATGGTTCGTGACACCTGGGGGATTGAGCGGCACGTCCGTCCCGATCGCGAACAGCGCACCCGCGGCGATTGCTCGCGCGTCGTCATCGGTCGCAACCTTGATTGCGGCGATCTGCGCCGGCGTCGGCGGCGTCATCGATAGCAGGTTGCTCACGTACGGAATCGGCATCAGCACGTTGAAGCGATCGCCACCCAGCAGGATCGGGCTCTGCGCGGCGAGCCGGTTCGCACCGAGGGTCTCGGTCAGGTGCATCTCGCCGGGACCGACCAAGGCATTGACATCCTGGTACGCGACGCCCGTCGGCGACTTCGCCCAGCCATAGCCCATCCGCTGCGTGGCCTGCAGGTGCGTGAGCCCTTGGATACCCGTCGAGTAGCCCGGATACAACAGGTGCGTGCCGCTCGGAATGCCCATCCTCTGCGCGGCCGCGGCGAACCGGTTCATCGCCGGGATCGGATCACGCACGTACGTCTTGATCCAATCGATGTCGACCGCGGCAAAGCGCGTCACTTCGAGATCCGCGACCTGCGCGTTTCGGACCGCGCGCGACATGTCGTACGACATGCGATTCCCTTCGAGGAGCGGTGTCGACGTGAAGAGCCGCGGACCGATCAGGTTGCCGGCATCGAGCGCTTCACGGATCTCGGTGCTCGCGTAGACCGGGCCCGCCACCGACTGCACCGACGTGAACCCGTACGCGAACATCGCTGCCCAGACCTGGTTGAACTGGCTGCCCTGGTAGACGTTCAGTGGATGGAAGTGCGGATCCCACAAGCCCGGCAGCACCGTCTGCTGCGAGGCGTCGACGAAGGTAGTCCCCGGCGTTTGCGGACGATTGGACTGGTGCGGCTCGATCGAGGCGATCCGGTTACCCTTGATGATGATGTCGACGTTACTCTTCATCACAGGCGAGCCGCCCCACCACAGCTGTCCCGCGTGGATGATCGTGGTACCGGTCGGCGCCGCCGGCGTGTAGGTCATGCGGAGAGGAACGTCCTGCTGGCCCGTTCCGTCGACCTTGATCTTCTTGAGCTTGCCCGCTGACATGTACAGAAGGGTCTGCGAGTCGGCCTGCCACGACGGCATGTCCGAAACCTCGTTGGTGATCTGTACCGCGGGACCCGACGGCGAGCCATCCGCGTTGGTCGGCATCACCTTGAGCACGGAGTCGCTGACGAAAGCGACCTTCGTGCCGTCGGGCGACCACACCGCTGCGCCTTCCGTGCGGTCGGAGATCGCCGCCGGCGCCGGCCCGACGGCATACCACGTCGCCGTCTTGGTCGCGATGTCGATGACCCGCAGCTTGTTGTAACCCTCGCGGAACCGCGGATTGACGCGGTCGTTGTCGGTGACCATGATCTTCGTGCCGTCGGGCGACCAGGAAGGCCGGCCCACCTGGGGTTGGGGCGAAAGGTGCTCCACGAGCTGCGTGCGCGTGCCCGTCGCGATGTCCATCACTTCGGTCAATCCCGACGCGGTCGAATAGGCGAAACGATCCTCGGTCGGCGACAGCGTCGGCTGGATCATCGAGACGCCCTGGATCGCGGCGACGCGTGTGCGCTGCCGCGTGACGACGTCGATCTTGTCGACGGCGAGGTTGCCCGCGTTGTTCTTGTCGGTCGACCAGTAAATAAAGCGACTGTCCGCTGTCCACCGCGGATCGACGTCGCGATCCGTGTCGTTGGTGAGCCGCACCGGCGCTGTCCATCGCGGATCGACGGCGCGATCCGCGTCGTTGGTGAGGCGCTCCGGCGCTTCGCCGCTCTTCATCATCCAGAGGTCGTTCAGCGCGATGAACGCGACGCTCTGACCGTCCGGCGAGATGACGGCGCCGTTGACGCCCTTCACCGGCTGCGGCGTCGTGGCGCCCAGGCTCGCTCGCGTGGGCCGAGGCGTGATGACCGGGCGACGAAGGACCTGCGTCGCGCTAAACGCGATGTCCTCCAGGTTGCCGCCGTTCGCGTCACGCGTACGGATCTTGCCGCTCGCGGTGTACACGAACTCGTTCGCGCCCATGAAGTGCACCGGGAACGGGAACATGTCTTCGCCGTTCGTGACTGCGTTGCCGTTCACGACGAGGTTGCCCGCCGTGTTCTGGTACGCCAGGTTCTGGCTGTTCGGCGTCCACTGGGGATAACTGCCGCTGCCGAACTGCGTCGGCGCAGCGCTCAGGTTCGCCGGCATCGTGTAGATGGTGTTGCCTGTGTTGACGAACGCGATCTTCGCGCCGTCCGGCGATACGACCGGGTTGCTCTCAGCCCCCGTGCCGGTCGTGAGCTGCTGCAGTGCGCCGTCGAGCGTAACCGACCAGATCTTGTACTGCTTGTCGTTGCTGCGGTCCGACGAAAAGATCACCTTGTTCGAGTCCGGGTACCACGACGGCTCGCGGTCGTCGAAAGGACCGCTCGTCAGCGCGTGAAGTTGCGAACCGTCCGGCTTCACCACCCAGATCGCGAAGTTGGCCGCCGTCGAATAGTTCTGGAACGCGATCCACTCCCCGTCGGGCGACCATACGGGCTGCGTCGATTCGACGTCCCACGGCGTGATCTTCGTCGCCGTGCCGCCGCTCGAGGGGATGATCCATAAACCGCCCTGGAGCGACAGGACCATCTGCCTGCCGTCGGGCGACGGCACGGCGGCCATGTTCGTGCCCTCATGCATCTCGACGGTAATATGCCTGGTGGGACCCGGCAGCTCGTTTTGGTTGTCCGTTCCCCCGAAATTCTGCTCGAGCGTGTCGTCGGCGCGCGAGTATGCCGCGCCGCCGACCAGCGCTGCGCAGGTGAGCAGCGACATCGCTTTATGCAAACCTTTCATTTGTTTCATGAATACGCTCCTCTGTGGTCCAACATGGCTCGACGGCGTCCCGTCTGACAGCACAAAAAGCTGGCACTGACGTGTCGTCCCGTTCCGCGCTGCGGGCGACGAGCAAGAGGTTTGTCGCCAGTCGACAATGCAGCTCAGCGCCTAACAGCTCGAAACGCTTGCTGCAGCTTCCCGCGTGGAGGCTATGGTTTTGATTGAATGCAGCTCAGCACCTAGTAGCTTGAAACGCTTGCTGCAGCTTCCCGCGTAGAGACTACGAATGCCAACAGACAACTTTAGGTAACACATAAAGCAGTGTCAATTCGACCTAGGTCGATCCGCGTCCCTACAAGGCTCAAATCGAGCAGGCGATCGTCAAGAAAGCGGTGGATGAAGGTTTGTTCGAGAATCTCGCGCCCGACTTGAACTGTCGGCACGGTTGTTGACTACACCTCTTGCGACCCTCGCCATCTCGGGCGGGCGGTGACTTTCCGTGTTGCGGTGCGCATGCACAAGCTGATCGACATGGCGTAATGTCTCTTTCGCACATTGGGGCGGTGGCATAACCACGAAGGAGGACGACACATGACGCAGCCCATCGCCGGTTGCATCGCCGCGGGTTTGCTCTTGGCAGTTTCCCATGGTCCAGCCGAGGCGCGTATCACGCGTCTGCAGATCACGACGGTCCAATCCCCGACGTTCGAAGGTCGCACCTTCGGCACGGGCGGCGTCGTGGGCACCTATGAAAAGCTGATCGGGCGCGCCTATGGTGAAGTCGATCCCAACGATCCGCGCAACGCGCTGATCATCGACCTGGTGCTCGCGCCGCGCAACGCCAGCGGCAAGGTCGAATACGCGATGGACGTCTATATCCTGAAGCCGGTGGACATGCATCTGGGCAACCGCAAGCTGTTCGTCGAGGTTAACAACCGGGGCAACAAGTTGTTCGGCGCTTTCAACGGCGCGCCGATCACCAACGATCCCACGACGGCGGCCGACGCAGGCAGCGCATTCCTGATGAACCAGGGCTATGCGCTCGCCTGGGGCGGATGGGATCCAACCGCCGCGCCCGGAGGCAGCCGGCTGACGATCCAGGTGCCGGTCGCTCACAACGCGGACGGCAGCTTGATCACGGGTCCGTCCTACGAGTACCTCGTGTTCGACAATGCCACCACGGTCCAGGCGGGCATCACTTACCCCGCCAACAGCCTCGATCCCACACTGGCCCGGCTGACGGTGCGCCAGCACCTGACCGACACGCCGACACTTCTCGCGCCGACTGACTGGCAGTTCGTCAATGCGAAGACGATCCAGCTGTTGCCCGCCGGCACGATGTTCCGGCAAAGCGCTATCTACGAGCTTTCGTACACGGCCAGAGATCCGGTCGTCGCGGGTCTTGGATTCGCGGCAACGCGCGACTTCGTCTCCTTTTTGCGGCACGCGACAGCAGACGACTTCGGCAATCCGAACCCGCTGGCCGGCTCGGCGCGGCAGACGGTCGCTTTCACGGTCTCGCAGCCGGCGCGTTACGTGAACGATTTCGTCTGGCTCGGATTCAACGAGGACGAGGGCGGCCGGCGCGTGTTCGACGGCATCGAGAACTGGATCGGAGCCGGCGACGGCGTCGCCCTGAACTTCCGCTTCGCGCAGCCCGGACGCACCGAGCGCAATCGTCAGAATCACCTGTACCCGGAGGCCACTTTTCCGTTCGCCTTTGCGACCACTGTTGATCATCTGACCGGCAAGACCGATGGTCGCGCGCTGCGTTGCCGCGAGAGCGAAACCTGCCCGAAGCTGTTCGACGTGATTTCAGCCAATGAATATTGGGTCAAGGCCGGCTCGCTGGTGCACACTGACCCAGCCGGACACGACCTGAGTGGGCACGGCTCGCAGGAGGAGGGCGTCGGTGAAGACGGCCGCCGCGATGCGGGCGGCGTCCGCCATTACCTGCTCTCCGGCTTGGAGCACACGCTCGCCGGGGCGGCGCCATTCTCGTCGGGCATCTGTCAGCAGTACGGGAACACCACCAACCCCAACCCCGCGCTGCGGGCTCTTTTCGTTGTACTGGAGGAGTGGGTCGGCCAACATCGCGCGCCGCCGCCCAGCGAGGTCCCGCGGGTCGAGGACGGCAATGCGGTCTTCGCGGAGCCGCAAGCCGATGGGCTCGGCGTCGTGCCGAAGAAGGCCCTCGGATGGCCCGACATTCCTGGCGTGGCGTACACCGGCGTGATCACGGCGCGTCACCTGTTCGATTGGGGACCCCAGTTCGACCAAGGCATCCTGACGAACTATCCGCCGGCGTTCTCAGGGCCGGTGTACCCGTCGTTCGTGTCGAAGGTGGATTCGGACGGCAACGAGATCGCCGGCGTGCGTTTGCCCCCGGTCGCGGTACCAATCGCCACCACCAGCGGATGGGCGCTGCGTGCACCGGCCTTCGGTGGCCCCGACGGCTGCGAGTCGTCGGGGCAATGGATCCCATTTGCCGCTACCCGCGCGGCCCGGCTCTCCGCGGGAGATCCGCGGCCGTCGCTGGAGGAGCGCTACAGCAGCCACGACGATTACGTCGAACGGGTTACGCGGGCAGCTCGGGAACTGGAGGAGCGCCGGTTGCTGCTCCCGGACGACGTGCAGGCCTACATTGACGCAGCGGCGGCGAGCAGCGTTCGCCGCTAACCTCCCCCCGGTTGCTAACCACATGGCGACGTAACACACGGCGACGTAGTCACCTTGGCACGCGCGCCGGTGAGCGCCGAGAACATCACCGCTCCGATGACGAGTGCTCCGCCGAGCAACTGCGCAGGGGTCGGTGGCACTCCAGAAACCGTAGAAATCGCCATCGAAGCGACTGGGACTACATTCATGAAGATGGCGGCGCGCGCGGGGCCGAGCCTTGCTATGCCGGCACTCCACAACAGATACGCGAGCACTCCGCCACTCACCGACATCATCAACAGCGCACTGCCCGTATACGGGCTGGGTACGACAAAGCGCTCACCGCTGAGGAGTGCGACCAGCGTCAGAGCCGCCGCTCCGGCCACCATGGTGCCTGTCGTAGTTGCCAAAGCGCTTGCACCCTTGGGTGGGAGCTTCCGCAAGTAGACGTTGTACAGAGCCCAACTCAAGCACGCCACGAACATCAAAGCATCGCCGCGGGAAACCTCGAGGTGCGCGCCCGCGCCCAGCACCACGATTGCGACACCGAGCAATCCCACTGGAAACGCCAGCCACTGCAGGCGTGTGGGCTGGTCGCCGAGAATCCAGCTCGCGATCAGGCTGGTCAGCACCGGATTCAGCCCCATGATCAGTGCGCCATTGATTGGTGACGTGCTCGACATGCCGAGAAAGAAGAACAGGTTGAAACCGAAGACGCCGAGCAGGCCGAGGATCAGATAGATCCGGGCATGTCGCCATGTGAGCCTATTGCCCGTGGCATAGGTGATGACGAGCATGATTCCCGCGGCGATCAGAAAGCGATCGGCCGCGGCTATCAGTGGTCGCATCTCGGCGACCACTGGCTTGGCAAGATTGAAGTTCGCGCCCCAGAGGACCGTGGCGACCGCGACTGAAAGGTACGTTGCGAGCGATGCCATGTCGGGTTTCCTCCGTTTGACCGCGTCCCGATGAGGGTGCCGAACGCCACTGTAGGCTTCCGTAGCGCGCGGGAAAAAGACTTTGTAAGCTGGAGGGCATACCTTTCAGGCATAGGATGGCGATGGAGTTGAGGCACCTGTTCCTGTCCGGGCTTGACGAACTGCGGGCGCCCATGCCCGGAAAAAAGATCGAATAGCACGCGCGACAGACCTCTCTTCCAAACAAGGATCCGTCCATGACGCTCGAAAAACTGCAGTACCCGTCGAGATCCGACGACCTTGTCCTTACGCGGAGTCGAACGATCGGGACAGCTCTGTCCTCGTCGCCGACTCGGCGCGGCTTTTTTGCCGGTTCGGTAGCCGCGCTTTCTATCGGTCTGCTCGTGTTCGCCTCTCCTGGCTACGCTCAGACCGTGACAACTTCGAACACCGACGCCGTCGTTGTCGCGGCGGCGCCAGCCACGGGCCAAGCGGCCGAAGATCGCTCGATCCGCCCCTTCACCGTCCACGTATCCCGGGCCGCACTCGATGATCTTCGGCGGCGCATTGCTGCTACGCGATGGCCCGATAAGGAAACCGTCGCCGATCAGTCGCAGGGTGCGCAGTTGGCGAAGCTGCAGGAGCTGGTTCGGTACTGGGGGAGCGGCTACGACTGGCACAAGGCGGAAGCGAAGCTGAATGCCTTGCCGCAATTCATGACGAACATCGATGGGCTGGACATTCACTTCATCCACGTCCGTTCTCGTCACAAGAATGCGCTTCCGGTGATCATCACGCACGGTTGGCCGGGCTCTGTGCTCGAGCTCATCAAAGTCATCGGGCCGCTCACGGACCCAACTGCGCACGGAGGCAGCGCCGAGGACGCTTTCGACGTCGTCATCCCGTCAGTACCGGGCTACGGCTTCTCCAGCAAGCCAACCGGTACCGGTTGGGACCCCGACCACATCGCGCGAGCCTGGGCGGAGCTGATGAAACGCCTCGGATACACCCGCTACGTCGCCCAGGGCGGCGACTGGGGCGCCCCCATCTCCAGCGCGATGGCGCGCCAGGCGCCGGCAGGATTGCTCGGTATCCACCTCAACTTGCCGGCGACAGTACCGCCCGAGGTGGCCGCGGCGCTCGCCGGCGGCGGGCCCGCGCCGGCGGGACTCTCCGAGAAGGAAAAGGCGGTGTTCGACGCGCTCGTCACGTACGCCAAAAAGGGGAACTCGGCCTACTTTGTGATGATGACCGCGCGGCCGCAGACGATCGGCTACGGCGTGACCGACTCACCGGCCTTCCTCGCGGCGTGGATGCTCGTGCATCCAGGCTTCGCGCAGTGGACGTACGGCGGCGATCCCGAAAAGTCGCCGACGAAAGACGAGGTGCTGGACGACATCACGCTGTACTGGCTGACGAACAGCGCAACCTCGGCAGGGCGGCTGTACTGGGAGAACGGCGGGCGAGGCAGCGTTATTAGTGCGGCCTCGCAGAAGACCGCCGACATCTCGCTGCCGGTGGCCATCACGGTATTCCCGGAGGACGTCTATCGACCCCCGGAGACATGGGCCCGGCGCGCCTATCGCAACCTGATTTACTTCCACGAGGTCGACAGGGGCGGCCACTTCGCCGCGTGGGAGCAGCCGCAGCTCTTCGCTGAGGAAATTCGGGCCGCGTTCCGACCACTGCGATAGTTGGAGGACTTATGAACAGCAAGGCAGAGACACTCGATAAAGCGTTTATTGAGCGACAACGCCGACGATTGGTGAAACTGCGCGACGAGTTGGTGGACGCAACGCAAGGCGAAGAGGCCGAGGAGAAGGAGGTAAATTCTCAGTCAAGCGGGCAAGCGGAGGAATACGAAGATGACGCACAGAGGCTTACGACGCTAGAGCTCGATGGCAATCTGGTCGCTCGCAACGTGCAGCGACTCGCACAGGTCGACAGGGCACTGGAAAAGATCTCGGAAGGCACCTATGGGCTTTCCGACGCCAGCAACCAACCTATACCGAAGGAAAGACTCGAAGCGACACCGGAGTCCATCTACACCGTGGCCGAGCAGGCGACGCGTGAATCGACGGGGCTACGAGGTTCCAGTCAAAAGTAGCGCGCGGAACGCAAGCGCTCCACGTTGAACGCCGCAAGCCAAGGCGTGAAAGGGTAGGGGCCTGGAAAGGGCCCCTATCTGACGCGTTTAGTGATCACGGCCGCGGCGGCGTCAGCGCAAGACAGTCACGGCAACGCGGCAGGCTTGCGCCAGATCGACGGCAGTCTGGGACGTCGGCTGGCCGAAGAAAGCAACGAATCCGTTGACGCCGTACATTTCGGTGGAGCCGCTGTGGCAAACGCTCGTCGCTGGGGCAATCGAATCGGCCGGTCCAAACGACGCGGGGAAGCCGTTGACCCCCCACGTATCAGTGGACCCGCTGTAGTTGCCGGTCCCTGGCGGCGAGGCCGACTGCGTTGCGGCGGCTCCGAACGAACCGGCAATTTCATTCGAAGCGTAGATGTCAGTGGATCCCCGTGTTGCCGCGGCGGCGCCGATCGAAGCCAGGGCGGAAAGGGCGATGAAGGATGCTGTACGCAGGGCTGATACGGTCGAACGATGGGCGGTACCCATGATGTTCTCCTGTCATTAGTTGTGGTACCGATAGGTACCACTGACTGAATCGTACGGTACCGCCCGGTACCTTGTCAAGCGCTATCGACTGTCGGTCCGCAATATGGGTTGATCCGGGATAGCATTTGCTGCAGCCATGGCCCGGGGCTACGGCTCGCTGGCGACCTAGCGACTGAACTGGGACGGCGCAGTACGACTATAGATCGATGACGACGTCTTCCACGGGTTGCGCACAACAGGTCAGCAGACTCCCGATCGCGGGCAACTCCAGCGGATCGGGATGGTAGCTCACGCCGCCCGCGATCAAGGCGACTTCGCAGGTGTGACAGACGCCGGTCCGGCACGACCAGCGGACCGGAACGTCGCATGCCTCAGCCAGTTCGAGCAGGCTCTGCAAGCGCGGGTCCCACCTGACGGCGAGTCCGGAGCGCGCAAATGAAATGAGCGGGCCTCGGCCGGCTGGGCCTGCCGGGACGTGAGGTGGATGCGGACTCTCGGTGATTCCCGGTGTCTGCATTTCGCCGGGCCCGAAGAGCTCCGTGTGAATGCGACCGGCAGGCACGCCCCACTCCGCCAGACCGCGCTTCAAGTCGCGCAGGAATGGGGGCGGCCCGCAGAGGTAATAGTCGGCGTCTCGAGGTACGTTGAGCCGACGCAGGGCCTCGACATCCAAGTGCCCGCGTGCATCAAAACGGTCACCTGGGATTTCCGAGTCCGCCGGCCTGCTGTAGACGATGTACCTTCGGCTTCCAGGAATGCGCCGCAGTAAGCGGGCCGATTCCGAAGCGAAGGGATGATCGGCTGCATTGCGCGCCCCGTAACACCACCACACCTGCCGGGTTGTCGCATTGGCCGCCAGCGCGTGCAGCATGGCCAGCAGCGGTGTGATCCCGACGCCGGCGCCTAGCAGGACCACGGGCCCGTCCCCGGAACCGAGCGTGAATGCGCCCCTGGGTGCGCTGACCTCCAACAGGTCGCCGACCCGGGCATGCTGGTGCAGATATCGGCTCGCGTCGCCGTTTTCCTCTTGTTTCACGCTGATGCGATAGTGATCCTCGGTGGGGGCGTCGGACAGCGAGTAGCTGCGCAGGAGCGGCGTACCGTCGGGGGCGGGGCGCAGGCGCACAACGATAAATTGCCCCGGCAGCGGCGCAGCCAGCGGGAGCCCGTCCGTTGGCACCAGGATCAGCGATAAGACCGCCGCGCTTTCGGCATCGATACGAGAGATACGCAACGTCCGGAATCCGTGCCATGCCGGAGGCGGGCCGCCCTCGGAAGAGAGTCCGGGATTCCCGGAGATCGAATCGGCGCTGGATGGCTCGCGCAACAAGGCACCAAACGAGACCTTCCATCCGGGGCTCAACGCCGGTATGCGCAGCGCGCGCCGAACATCTTCGCGACGATGGCCGGGCAGGTACAGCAGCGCATTCACCTGGGCGACCGTCATGCGCTCGGGCCCTTCGAGCACCTTCTCCACTTCGTCACCGGCGCCCACCTCTCCTTCCTGCAGGACGCGAAGGTAGAACCCGGGTCTGCCGTGGGAAACGAGCAGCGAAGCCATACGCGGCTCGTCCATCCGGATTCCGACGCGATAACACGTCACGCGAGGTTGGGTGACTTCGAACAGTGCTGTCCCGATGCGATAACGATCACCGATGCAAACTTCGTCATCGGCCAATCCTTCCACCGTGAAATTCTCCCCGAATTGCCCGAACGACAACCCGGATCGACCGAGCTCGCGCTCCCAGTAGCGGTAGGATTCGACTTGATAGACGAGTACCGCACGTTGCTCGCCGCCATGACCCCCCAGGTCCCCTTGGCCATCGCCGTCGATATTGAGCCGCCGAACCATCCGTCGGCCGGAGGTCGGATCCTTCCAAATTCCGGTCCGGACCGTTCTGGCCTTCCACGAATGCTCGCGGGGCAACCCGACGTTGACCGATACAAGGCGAGGGGACACCGAGGTCTCTTTGAAAGGCGAGGGCAGATGAACAGGCTTAGCTGGGTCGTGGGTTGAACTGGGAACAGAGCGCGAAAGTCTTCTCCAGGTGCTCGATGAAAATCCGAACTTTGGTGGACAGCCGGCGGCTGGCAGGCCGTACGGCAAGGATTGGCACTGTTCGCTCAAAGGCAGTCAGAAGACGGACGACGGTACCTTCTCTGAGCTCTGCGGCGAAGAGCCATGCTGGCGCCTGGGCAATCCCCAGATGTTCAAGTACACCCATCCGCATCTGTTCAATATCGCTGGTTCGAAAGACCCCCGTCGGGATAACGCGCTTCACGTCTCGTCCAGAGCCAAAGCTCCACGGCTTTGCGGAGCCCCGCTCGACAAAAACGACGGATCGAAAGCGGTTGAGATCGTCCGGCGATTCCGGTGCGCCGTGTCGTGTGAGGTACTGAGGAGTGGTGACGAGAATGATCGTCGTCTGCGCGATTCTTCGCGCCAGCAGAGTGGAGTCTGGAAGATCACCTGAGTGTATGGCTAAATCGAAGCCGTCTTCGATGATCGTTGTCGGGCTCTCCGATGCCGCCATCTCAACTGCCATATCGGGGTAGGCGGAAAAAAAAGAAGGCAGCTTTGACACCATATGAAGGCGCGCAAACGTGGGAGCAACGGTCACACGAATGACGCCTTTCGGTGCAGTTTGGCCTCGACCGATTCGTGAAGTCGCGTTTTCAAAGTCGTCGAGAATGCGCAAAGCAGACTCGTAAAAGTCGCGACCTGCTTCAGTCAGGGCAATCGAACGAGAGCTGCGGTGAAGAAGTTCGGTGCCGAGCTCATCTTCAAGGGCGGAGATCTGTTTGCTGACAGCAGGTTGGCCAATTCTACGTTCCTTCGCGACAGCGGAGAAGCTGCCTTTTTCAATTACTCGGACGAACATGTGCATTGCATCGAGTCTGTCCACACCAGCCTCCGTATTCCTCTATGGAATGGATTGTCTGCGAGGAATAGCGATTCTTCCGCCTCATTGCCAGATGTAAAGAATACAGACCAAAAGAAAGTTTCCTCTTCTGCGCTATGCATTCCTATTCGGAATAGCTGGTATGCCGCAGAGTGCCAAATCTGCTTGCAATAATGCGGTCAGATCGGAAGTCCCGAGAGCTCCGGACAAGATAACACTCAGTGGAATCCGTGGAGTGGTGAATCGTTCACAGAAAGGCATAGGAGGTCACATGTCTAAGTTAGCCGAAAAAGTGGCGCTCGTTACCGGCGGTTCGAGGGGCATTGGCGCAGCGATTGCGAAACGTCTGGCCGCAGATGGAGCGAGCGTGGCCATCACGTACGCGAAGGACGCCGGCGCGGCTTCCGCGGTGGTCAAAGCGATTGAACTCGGCGGCGGAAAGGCGGTCGCGATCCAGGCGGACGCTGCCGACGTCGAAGCGGTCAAGCGCGCGGTCGAAAAGACCGTCGCGACCTTCGGCCGGATTGATGTGCTGGTGAACAATGCCGGCACCGCCATTCCGAAAACCTTCGAGGAGACGACGCTCGAGGAGATGGATCGCGTGATCGACATCAACGTCCGCGGCACATTCGCCGCGACGCAGGCGTCGCTGAAGCACATGAAGAGCGGCGGTCGCATCATCATGATCGGATCGGCCGTTGGCGAGCGTGTCGCGGCGCCTGGGCTGGTCCCCTACGCCGGCACGAAGGGAGCGGTAAAGATGTTTAGTCAGGCGTTGTCCAGAGAAGTCGGGAGCAGGGGTATCACGGTCAACAACGTCCAGCCGGGTCCGATCGACACGGATTTGAATCCCGCGGCGGGCGATTGGGCGGTGCCTCAGAAGGCCGCCACAGCGCTGGGCCGCTATGGGCATGTTGAGGAGGTCGCCGCGTTGGTGGCGTTCGTCGCGGGTCCCGAGTCCTCGTACATTACCGGGGCGAATCTTACCGTTGATGGCGGAATGAATGCCTGAGCCAGCCCGAGCGAACGCTTCCAGCTAGAGCCAACTTTCAGGAACGTCGAGATATGAACGGCAAACCGATCAAGATTCCAGGACCGGATCATCCGATCACCATTACGCCGCTGAAGGGCCGGGTGACGGTGATCGTGGCCGGCAGGCGCGTCGCTGATACTCACGAGGCCCTGACCTTGAAGGAGGCGACCTATCCCCCAGTGCAGTACATCCCCCGCAAGGACGTCGATTGGGTGCAACTGCAACGGACCTTGCACCAGACATATTGTCCCTACAAAGGTGAGTGCGCCTACTACAGCATCCCCGCTGGCGGGGAACGCTCGATCAACGCCGCCTGGACCTACGAGGCTCCTTACGCGGCCGCATCGGAAATCAGGGAGTACATGGCGTTCTACCCGGATCGAGTCGATGTCATTGAGGTCGCAGCCGAAGACTGAACCGGTCGCAGCAGCGGGAGCCGCGACGTGGCGGCGAGCTTGATCGGCAACGGTGTTGCTTTTCGATAACTGCGAACCAACAGAAAGGGTTTACCGCCATGTCCCCGGACACCTTGAAACTCTACCATTCGCCCGCTTCGCCGAATTCCAGGCGTGTGCGGATCTTCCTTGCCGAGAAAGGTTTGACGGTCCCCCTGGTAGTCATTGACCTTGGCAAGGGTGAGCAGCACTCCGAAGCCTATCGGGCGATTAATCCGCGCCGTGTGGTGCCGACCTTGGTGCTGGAGGACGGCACCGCCATCGGCGAAGTCCCTGCGATCATGCGGTACCTCGACGAGGCCTATCCGGAGAGGTCCCTACTGGGCGCGACGCCCAAGGACAAGGGCCTCATTGCGATGTGGGAGCGGCGCGCCGAGCTGGAAGGCTTCGCGGCGGTGATGGAAGGCGTCCGAAACAGAGTCGCGGGGCTGAAGGGGCGCGCCATCGCTGGGCCGCACGACTATGAGCAGATCCCGGCGCTGGTCGAGCGCAGCGTGCTGCGCGTGAAGAATTTCTTCGCCGACCTGAACGAGCGGCTGGGCCAGGTCCGTTTCGTTGCCGGCGAGCGCTACTCCGCGGCGGACATCACCGCTCTGGTAACGGTGGACTTCGCGGCCAAGGCGCTGGAGCTGTCCGCGCCGGCGGAGTATGTCGCGCTGAAGCGCTGGTACGAGGTGATATCCAACCGCCCCAGCGCAGCAGCGTAGTCGGGGAATTGCGGTCCCCGTCTTTGAACAACACCCCGCCCGCAGATCGAGTGCTGCCGCTACCCGGTCGTTCGAATCCAGCCGCTGCGAGTGTTGCTGCGCCCGAAGGCCAGTTCGTCGCCCCACCTCTTCAGCCGTGACAATCGGTCGTCAGGAAGCGGGCTGGCTGGAACGATGGGTGTCGGATAGCCGACGCCCATCAGCACGTTGTCCATGGCACCGCCGGGCTTAAGCTCGGGGGCCGAGGCATACGCTCCCAAGTTGCCCTGCCCGTAACGGAAGGTCGAGACCGGGAGCCCGTACAGCCGAGCCGAATTCAGGCCCAGAATCTTCCTCTTCCCCGCTTGGGTCAGCTCCGGGTAGTCCCACCGTTCAGCGATACTTTCGGGCATCTGGAAGCGCCACAGCGCCTCGATCTGCCACTGAGGTCCGCCATACCAGAGCGAGTCCGAGCCGAAAACGATTTTGTCTTCCCCCATGTAGAACAGCAACTGGCCGATCAGATGCGCCCACACCGTGGGGAACGTGACGATCATCGAGGCCATCGTCGTGCCGAGCTCAGCGTAGACATTGCTCAGTCGCCGAGTGCTCGAGGGAGATTTCGACGTCGGTTCGGCTCCCGCCACGTATTTGCCTGCCGCGATCTGCGCCAACTGGGTGGACCACCGGATGTTCGGAACGGTATGCCCGTCACTGTCGGTCAGCGTGATCGGGTCCATTGCGCCGGCCAGGTTCTCGATGTCCTGCAGCGACTGAAGCACCCAGAAGGCCGGCCGGATGCCCGAGTGGTAGATGATCCAGTTGAACTGCGGCCAATCGGTTGCCACCTTCACCATATCGTCCGGATTGCCGAACTCCGGAGTGTTGTTGGTCCCGACCTTGAAGTCCGGCGACGGCGACAGGCCCTTATGGATGCACATGTTGAAGAACCCGGGATGGGTCTTCAACAGATGCTTGTTCCTGGCGATGACTTGATACATCGGGTAGGCGATGACCTCATCGTCGAGCCGCCATTGCGCAAATGGCGCTCCGGGACCGCTGCTTGCCGCGTCCGCGACGTTGTAACCCTTCCACGAGTCCGGCCGCATGTTCTCGATCTGCCACTGCGTGTAGTCGCCGAAGAGCGGATCGGCGGCGTTTCCGGGTCCGGGATACAGCTGCGCATGAGCAAGCGCTCGCCTGGACCCCGCTAGCCGATTGATGAAATCCCGGCATTGTGCGGTTTGCCACCCAGTCAATATCTCATTGACCAAGCTATCGTGAATGTTGGTTACCGGTTGCGGCGTCGTTGAGCCAGGGGGTGTGAACAGGGCGAAGTTCGCGTTGCTGATGACCGAGACGGTCGTCTGGGCTTCGAGATACATCCGCTTGATGTACTCCCCGAGGTGGAATTCGCCAAGCAGCGTTGTCGGTGGACCCGAGTTCGGGGGCGAATCGGGGCCAAGTTGCGCCGGATTCCAGTCCGTCCAGGGATTGCCCAGCTCGTCGACACCGGCCGCGTTTCCACCCACGCCATTAAAGGGGTTGTACGCAAACCCCCCACCGGTCGACACTGACCCCGGTCCCTGAGCCAGGGCTCGCAAGCCGTTCGGGCCGTTCAAGCTCGATCGGACGATGTGCGTCTGGTCGTCGAGCACGAACAAGTCCTTCGGAGGCCCGTTCTCCTCGTGCGCCGCCGGCTCGAACAACTCCACCTGGCTTACCTTGAAGTTGGCGCCATACACCTCGTTCATGGCCAGGAACGACGCGGCCAAGCCGCCCGTACCTTCAAGGAACTGCCGCCGAGTAATTCCGAGCTTTTTCGCGCTCGAGGCCGCCAGCTCCTTGACCCGCTCCTCGACGCGCCTTTGTTTATCCGTTTGCGGGTGCGGCATGTACTCGCCATTGGAAACCATCCGGGTTGGGATGGGTGATTGGAAGGCCTCGGCTTCCGCCGGTGCGCACCGCTCCAGTTGTTCGTCGCTCAACCAGGCATCTTCCTCGCGAGAACCCGGTAATCGTTCTGGTCTCGACATCGTCTTCTCCTCGGGTGATCGTGCTAAACAGCGCTCAACTCGCTCCGTGCTTGGTGGAGACTTTGCGGCGGGTACTCCCGCCAACTGCTTTGCTACTGGTGCTCGTGCTCGAAGCGCTTAACCCGCGAGGCGTGCAAGGGCTTGGGTCTGAGACACGACGCAGGAAGATGCTCTAGACGCGATCGAAACCGTCAGGAGTCGCCGTAGTCGCCATGGATGGCTTGCGCCTCCGCTGCACCGAAGCCGACCAGACTATTTAGTCTGTTCCGCCATGTAAATTGGACCAAGGTCGAATCAAATACCGCGCGCGCGCGAATTATTAGTCGCGATTTGCGCTGGTGACAAAGTTATCGGGGGCACCATCGACGGGACGGGTAGCTTCATCATGCGGGCCGAACGCGCTGGCGCCGAGATTCTGCTCGCGCAGATCGTGACGTTTTACAATCACCGACTATCCTGCCTCCTCGCGGTCGACGTTGTTTCGCCGCATGCGAAGGCTAGACGGTGGGAGAAAAATGGCACGCCGATGCGCGCAGGCCTCCCGGGAACGACCGCAAGCCGGGTCGATCTGGGACCTGCGATCCCGTTCCAGAACCAGGAGCCGCGCGCGGCTTCTTCAAGGAGGGAACGCTATGCGATTGAAGACTCTGGCAACGATGGCGCTGCTCGGCAGTGCCACATGGCTGGCGGGACCGTCGATAGCAGTCGCGGAAACGGAGGAACCGACCGAAGCCACCGAAACGACACTGCTTCCGACCGGCCAGCGCATTTCGCCTAGCGCGGCGCAGGGTGCCACCTATTCGATCCTCAATCCTGGACTTGCGGATAACCCGACGCTGCCCGCCGGCTTTGCACAGTCCGAGGCCCTGAGCCCGGACGGTCGCACGCTTCTGGTCTTGACCAGCGGCTACAACTTCGTCGTCGACGACAAAGGCAGGTTTCTGCCAGCCGACTCCACCCAGTTCGTGTTCGTGTTCGACGTGAGCAAAGGAGCGCCGGTGCAAAAGCAGGTGCTCAAGGTATCGAACAGCTACGTCGGCATCGCGTTTTCGCCGGACGGGAGGAAGTTCTACGTGCCTGGCGCCGGCGAGGACAACGTGCACGTCTTTGCGCTGAACGCAGGCACCTGGACCGAGTCGGGAGCGCCGATCAAGCTTGGCCACACGAGCGGCCTCGGCATAGGCCAAGGCGCCACGGCCACCGGCATCGCCGTGACTGCCGACGGCGCCCGGGCTGTGGTGGCCAACCGCTACAACGACTCCGTCAGCGTCGTTGACCTGGTCAATTCGAAAGTGCTCGCCGAACAGGACCTGCGGCCCGGGAAGAGCGGGGGCACCCGCGGCACGCCCGGTGGCGAGTACCCGAACTCGGTGGCCATCGTCGGCAATCGTACGGCCTACGTGAGCAGCGAGCGGGATCGCGAGGTCGTGGTGGTCGATATCGCGGGCGCGACGCCTGTGGTGAAGGCACGCATTTCTGTGCAGGGCAACCCCAACAAGATGGTGCTCAATCGGACCCAGACGACCCTTTACGTGGCCTCGGACAACGCCGACATTGTTTCCATCATTGACACGCAAAAGAACATCGTCACGGACACTGTCGCGACGGTCGCGCCTGCCGGCCTGCTCACCCCCGGCAAGGCACGGTACAAAGGCGCTTCGCCTGACGCTCTGGCGCTGTCGCAGGACGAAAGAACGCTTTACGTCGCCAATCGTGGCACCAACTCGCTTGCAGTGGTTTCGCTCGTAAAATCAAGGGCCAGGGTCACGGGGCTCATCCCGACGGGCTGGTACCCGTCCGATGTGCGTGTCTCGGCCGACGGAGAAACGCTGTACGTGAGCAATGCCAAGACGGTGCCTGGCCCCAATCCCGGCAACTGCCTGGGCTACGAGACGTTTCCTTGCCCGGTGGCGAATTCACCCGTCACGTTCGGCGCCAACCAATACGTCGAGAACCTCACCGGCTCCGCCTTGCTGAGCTTGCCGGTTCCGAATCACGGCCAATTGCTTCAGCTCACCCGGAAGGTGGTGGAGAACAACGGGTTCGACAGCCAGATCAGCCCGGAGGACGAGCAGGTGATGGCCGCTCTGCGCGACAACATCAAGCACGTCATCTACATCATCAAGGAAAACCGCACCTACGATCAGGTGCTTGGCGACCTGGGCAAGGGCAACAGCGACCCGGCGCTGGCCGAATTCCCGCAGAAGACCACGCCGAATCTTCACGCGCTGGCCAACGAGTTCGTCGCGCTCGACAACTTCTACGACACGGGCGAAGTCAGTGGCAATGGCTGGCCGTGGAGTACCGCGGCGCGCGAGTCCGATGCCGGGGCGAAGATGCTGCCCCCGAACTACGCGGGCAACGGCGGCGGCGGATCGTACGACTGGGAAGGGACCAACCGAAATGTCAATGTTGGCCTGAGCGGTAGCGCCCGCGATGCCGCGAACCCGCTGTCGCAGAGCCTCGACGCCGACACCTTGCCGGGCACCGGCAACGTGGCCTCGCCGGATGGCCCCGACGGCGACACGCAACAGGGCTACCTGTGGAATGCCGCCCTGCGCGCCAATCTGAGCGTGCGCAACTACGGGTTCTTCATTGACTTGACCCGATATCACCTGGCGGGCACGCCGTATGCGGCTCTGCAGATCCCGCTCGACCGCACACCCTTCGCACACGGCATCGTGCAAGCTTACGCGGCCAATCCGGACCTGGCGCCAGCGACCGTGACCGACGTGTATTTCCGTGGCTTCGATGACAACTACCCGGACTTTTATCGCGAGCGGGAATGGGAGCGCGAGTTCAACGGGTATGTCGCCAACCGCAATCTGCCCAACCTCAGCCTGGTCCGACTTATGAACGACCACACCGGCAACTATGGCAGCGCGATCGACGGCGTGAACACGCCGGAGGTCCAGGTCGCGGACAACGACTATGCCGTCGGACGCCTGGTCGAGGCGGTCGCCAAGAGTCCCTATGCGGGCGACACGTTGATCTTCATCGTCGAGGATGACGCTCAGGATGGTCCGGACCACGTCGATGCGCACCGCAGTACGGCCTTCGTCGTCGGACCCTATGTGAAGAAATCCGCGGTGATCAGCGAGCACTACACGACAGTCAATGTGATCAGGACCATCACCGACGTCCTGGGTCTCGATCACCTGGGCATCTACGATGCCAACCAGGGCCCGATGACTGAAGTGTTCGACTTGAAGCAGACCACCTGGAACTATATGGCGGCCGCGTCCAGTCTGCTGAAGACAACCGGGCTGCCGTTACCTGCAGGCGTGATGTATGCCTCGGCGACCAAGCCAACGCACAGTGCGAAATACTGGGCGGCAAGGACCCGGCACTTCGACTTCTCCGAAGAGGACAAGGTCGATTCGGCTACATACAACCGCGTGCTGTGGGCCGGCCTGATGGGCAGTCGCCCCTACCCCACAGAGCGCTCGGGGGTGGACCTGAGCAATGCTCACGCGGCTGGGATGAAGGAAGCCTCGCAGCATTAGGAAGCGGGCGCGATTCTGCAGGCTGCGCACGCGAAAACGCCTCGAAGCTCGACCTGCTTGACCCACATATATCTCGCCGGTTATATTTAAATCAATAGCCAGCAGGTTATCGATTCGACCAACTCGAAGATCTACTCAAAAGGATGGACCAATGAGCAACACCGCGACCGAAACGCTCTCCGTCGTTGTCGAACGGGAGATACCCTTTCCGCCGGAAAAGATCTGGCGCGCGCTCACGCAACCACACCTGATCGAGGAGTGGCTGATGAAGAACGATTTCAAGCCTGTCGTGGACCACCGTTTCAATCTTCGCGCAGACTGGGGCGCCGTCGACTGTCAGGTCCTGGCGGTCGAGCCGGGCAAAACGCTGTCTTACACGTGGGTGGCCTATGGTCTCGAGAGTGTCGTCACTTGGACTCTCACCCCTACGAGCACGGGGACCCACCTGCGCATGGAGCAGTCGGGCTTCCGGCCGGATCAGCAGCAGGCCTACCAGGGCGCCAAGGGCGGGTGGCCGCAGTTCTTTGCGGCCCTGGAGCAGGTATTGGCGCGGATAGAAAAACAGCCGAATGAGGTGCAAGCAATATGAAAAAGAGCGCAACGACCAAGGGCGAATCCCCTTCTGGGCTGATCGACGCGAGGATCAAGGAACTGGACGACTGGAGGGGCAAGACGCTTTCCCATGTCCGCGCTCTCATCAAACAGGCTGACCCTGAGGTGGTCGAGGAGTGGAAGTGGGGAGGCGTTCCGGTTTGGTCTCACGATGGACTGATCTGCACCG
>WNFP01000890.1_pt1 | contig 48171 bp, 47 predicted proteins | sample 5400201 | NCBI WGS metagenome assembly WNFP01 (sample SAMN13153355, study PRJNA577476) | soil metagenome | isolation source: 115 cm saprolite under Madrone tree | place: USA:California | collected 2016-06-14 | reverse complement strand
GCTCATATTTGAGAGTTGGCGGAAGGCTCTTGATGAGATCAAACAGGCCCTCACGACCGGGAGCAATGTGCGCGCTGTGTTGGATGTAGTGAGGTGACCAAAACTTCTCGGCAGCGGCGTAGTCACGCTTGTTGAACAAGGTATCGAACGCTTCCAGCACCAGCGCTTTGTTTTTCGACTCAACTGTACGATTCATTGCTACGTCAGCCTCCTCCTAAAGCTTTGATCCACCGTCCACAGGGATACTGGCACCGGTGATCCAGCGCGCCTTGTCCGAAGCCAAGAACGCGACTACATCCGCCACGTCCTCCGGCTTGCCGATTCGCTTTAGTGCTTGCATCCCAAGAGTGGCCTCGCGACCTGCTTCAGTCTTAGTGAAGGTCGACATGTCGGTCTCGATCACGCCCGGAGCTACCGCGTTCACGCGAATCCCGCGAGGACCTAGAATCGGTTTCGATCGCACCTTTGGTCGCCGCGTAAAGAAGGATCGAACGATTTTCCAGATCAGGTTTCCCAACAACAGCTCGCGCTGCCAGAGAAGAGATCAACACAATGTTTGAGCCTTGTCCGAGGATGGGTAGGAGTTGTTGCACCAGGAAGAACGGACTTCGTACGTTCGTCGCAAAGAGATTGTCAAAATCCTCGGCCGTATGATCCTTGATGGTGGCACTCTTACTCACGCCGGCATTGGCGACGAGTATGTCCAGCCGGTCGCCAACGATTGAGCGGGCTTCTTTGGCGAGCGAAGTCGCTCCTTCCGGAGTTGCCAGGTCTGCCCTTATCGCGTCCGCGCGGCCTCCCTTGGAGTGGATGCTCTCGACCACAGAATGGGCTTCCTGGACGGAGCGGCCGTAGTGAACCAATACATGTGCACCCGTCTCAGCAAGCGCCAATGCAGTGGCTCGTCCAATCCCACGGGAAGCCCCCGTCACCAGTGCAGTTTTGTTGTGGAGTGTAGTCATTATCCTCTCTCTTGCCTGTCACATAGCGGATGAGACGAGTGCGGCACCTAGCTAGAGTCGAAGGAGAGCTGGCGCCGTTAGGTCGTCGGCTCTCCTTCGCGTCCGCACTGATGCATCTCTCTTCAGACCCATGGACTGCCGTGCGTTGGCTTAGGCGTTCATTCCGCCATCGACGGTGAGATTCGCCCCGGTAATGTACGAGGACTCCGGACCGGCGACAAACGCCACCATCGCGGCGATCTCATCCACACGCCCGTAACGATCAAGCGCTGTGGCGGCCTTCTGCGGCACCGCCCAATCGCCCGAGGCGGGATTCAATTCCGTGTCGATCGGACCGGGCTGCACGTTGTTGACCGTGATGCCCCGGCTCCCGATCTCTCTGGCCAGCGCCTGAGTGAACATCTTGACGGCTCCCTTCGTGCCCGCGTATGGCACAAGCCCGGGCGCCGCGACACGTTCACCCACGGCCGAGCCGATCATTATAATGCGGCCGCCGCTCTGCATGTGCTTCAGTGCCGCCTGAGTCGCGACGAATACCCCGCGGACGTTGATGTCGAGCACGCGATCCATCTCTTCCAGCGTCGCCTCCTCAAACGGTTTCGGAATAGCAGTGCCGGCGTTGTTCACCAGCACATCCAGTCGACCGAAGGTTGCAAACGTCTTTTCAACTGCGGCTTTAACCGCGTTGGCATCGGCGGCGTCCGCCTGAATCGCGATCGCCTTTCTGCCGGTGCGTTCAATCTCCTTGACGACCGACGCGGCCGCATCGGCACCATTCGTGTATGTGATGGCCACGTTCGCTCCATCCGCGGCCAGACGCTTGGCGATTGCAGCACCAATGCCGCGCGAGCCGCCTGTAATAAGCGCAATCTTTCCTTCCAGTTTCTTCGACATTAGTTTTTCTCCTGCACTTTTCTGCGGGCGATTCACCGCTCCACCGATTCAACCGACCGTCATCTTGTCCAGAAGGTCTTAGCCTTTTGATGTCCCAGTGTCGCAACAGGTCCAGCATTCTAGGGAATACCAGCTATTCCCGATAGGAATGTATGGCGCGGGGAGGAAACCTTCTTTTGGCTTGTATCCTCTATTCCTCGCGTAGAATCCATTCCTTAGAGGAATAGGGAGGCTGGTGTGGACAAATTCGACGCAATGCAAATGTTCGTCCGAGTCATTGAAAAAGGGAGCTTCTCCGCTGTCGCAAAGGAACGTAGAATTGGTCAACCTGCCGTCAGCAAGCAGATCTCCGCTCTTGAAGATGAGCTCGGCACGGAACTTATTCACCGCACCTCTCGTTCGATTTCACTGACTGAGGCAGGTCGCGACTTTTACGAGTCTGCTTTGCGCATTGTCGACGACTTTGAAAACGCTACTTCACGAATTGGTCGAGGCCAAACTGCACCGAAAGGCATCATTCGTGTGACCGTTGCTCCCACGTTTGCCCGCCTCCATATGGTGTCAAAGCTGCCTGCTTTTTTTGCTGCTTACCCCGACATGGCAGTTGAGATGGCCGCATCGGAGAGTCCTGCAACAATCATCGAAGACGGGTTCGATCTAGCTATCCACTCAGGTGATCTTCCAGACTCTACCCTGGTTGCGCGAAGATTCGCGCAGACGATGATCATTCTTGTCGCCACTCCTCAATACCTCACGCGCTACGGTGCACCGGAATCGCCGGACGATCTCAGCCGGTTTCCATCTGTCGTTTTTGTCGAGCGTGGCTCCGTACAGCCGTTGAGCTTTGGCTCCGGACAAGACGCCAAGCGTGTTATCCCCACAGGAGTCTTTCGTACCAGCGATATCGAACAGTTGCGGATGGGTGTCCTTGAACATCTGGGAATTGCTCAAGCACCAGCATGGCTCTTCGCCGCAGAACTCAGAGAAGGTACTGTTATACGTCTTCTGACTCCCTTCGAACGAACTGTGCCGATCCTTGCGGTGCGACCTGCTAGCCGCCGGCTGTCCACCAAAGTGCGTATTTTCATCGAGCACCTGGAGAAGACTTTCGCGCTCTGTTCCCAGTTCAACCCACGGCCCAGCTAGGACTGTGGCAGGATGCTCGGTCGTCGAGATTAGTAGCCTCAAGTCGGCATGCCGGAAGCAATCCGCGCGGATGCTCACATCCGTTTGATTACTGCCACATGGCGGGCGACTCGGAAACAATCCGCTGGACGAGAAACGCGCTATCCGTAGAAGCGCCCCCCGCCGGTGGCGCACTCGTTCGATTTCTTTTTGTTGCGTACAAGCACGATGTCAGCATGCAGTTTCCATCAGTTTAGCAAGCACAACCAACGAGGGGGCCCCACCCCTAGTTTTGGTTTCCGAAGAGCGGGAAATTCTCGCTTCGTGTTGCTCCTCCAGGGCCATCATTTGAACGCCTGAGGTCACTCTCGCTGCTCCTACAATCCCGCAATCACTTCGATTTCCACCAGCGCATCCTTCGGCAACTGCGCTACCTGCACTGTCGACCGCGCGGGCGGTGAGAGCGTGAAATACTTGCCATACACTTCGTTCATCGCCGCAAAATCATTCATGTCCTTCAGGAAAACCGTCGTCTTCACCACACGATGCAGATTCGAGCCCGCTGCCTCCAGAATTCCCTTCACGTTCTCCAGCGTCCGCTCCGTCTGCTGTTTGATGTCTGCACCCGCCATCTCCCCGGTTTTCGGGTCCAGCGCCACCTGCCCCGAGACGTACAAGAATCCGTTCGTCCGGATGGCCTGCGAATACGGTCCGATGGGTTTTGGCCCCCGGTCGGTCAGGATCACGTCTTTCATGGTGCAGTCTCCTTTTCAGATTGGCCTGTCGCCGCGGCAGCTTTGTAGCGCGCGCGAAACTCTTCCGGCACTCCCGGGCGCTTCATCCACAATCGCACGACCTCGGCGACGTTCTCGTGAGTCTCTTCTTCGAACGCCGCAATCAGGTCGCTGAGTTCCAGTCCGCGTTCCCTGCGAGCCTGCAGCATGTGGCTGATCGCTTTTCGAAACACTTCCTGCCCGTAGCGGTCCTCCAGGGCGTAAAAAAACAAAAAGCTCTTCGCGCGCACTACCGCCGGCTCTTCCGGTCCCCGGTCCCCGGCCTGCTCCGGAATCAATTGCAATGCGCGGCGAATCGTCTCAGCGCGTGAGTCCGCTCCTTCCCCCGCCTCGCGCCCAATCGACGCCGCGAACGCTGGAAGCGCAGAGAGCGGAGGCTCCTGCTCGAAGAATCCTGGATTTTGCCCGTAACCTAGCCAGCTGGCCGCCAGCGAGGGAGCAACAGCCGCACCCGCAATTGGGGGCGTACTGCTGCCGAGGTTCACCATTAGGGTGTCCGGAGAAACCATCTCGGCCAGGGTTGGTTCCTCTTTCCTCTCACCCAGCAATACTGCGGTCGTCCGTGTCGGGAGCGTGAAACAGCCCTGCGCTACCGGACATTCCACAATCCACGTCGCCGATGGCTCCTTTGTGCGCGCTCCGAACACCGCATCGTACGCTTCCATCGTTCGAGCGAGCGCTTCGCTCAATCCGTGCACCGCCCCTGGGTCTTGTGCTTTGCGTGTCCACAGAATTATTTTTTCTTTTCCCGCGCCGATTTGCGCGGAATTGTAGCGTCCCGCAATCACGAACGGATAATGGTCATTCGAACGCTGGGTGGCCACGACCGTAATCTCCTCGTTCCTGCGCGCAGTTTTCTTTTGCCGCCCGCTGGTGTGCACCAGAAATCCTTCCTGCACGCTGACGCTCATTTCCCATTTTTTTGGCGGTACCCCGCCCGTGGCAAAGAGGCCTCGCGCTGGCAGCAATTCGGGACTCCACCCTTCTGCCGGCAGAAAAAATGCATCCGCCGAAAAACTCAATCCCGTTTCGCCCGCGGCCGCCGGCAAGTACTCCACGGAGAGATGTAAAGTGTGACGCGCCGACTTGATCCACGGCTCAGGAAGGGCAATCAGCGCATTTCGCGGATTGTCGGTCGAAATTCCTGTTGTGATTGCGGTTGTGTCCCAGGTTGCGCGAGGTTCATCAAAGTGGAATCGCCGCCGTCCCGGCAGGCGCAACTCGAGTTCACTGAGCGGCCGGTTTCCCGTATTCTTAAGCCGGTATTCCGCGTCCATTCGAATGCGCGGCTCCGGAGCCGGAACAAACTGCACGCGCACCTGCTGGGTTTCGATTGTATAGCCAGGGCCGAGCGCCACGACGCAACCGGCTGCCCAGAAAGCCGCCATCGCGGAAAGCGCCGCAAACGCGAAACGTGCATGAATTCGAACGCTCAAAACGCTTTGATTGTATCGGGGAAAAGTCAGAAGCAAAAGCAGTGCTACCGGCGCCGCCCGTGCACCCTCTGGAATCCCGTTCCGGAATGATTGCGTGTGGCTTCGCGAAACGCCGCTTCCTTGTCGGCTTGCGCGTCCGTCATGCCGGAATTGATGCGCTCGATGATTTGTTTTTCCGTGAGCCCGGTATTTTTCAAGCGTCCGATTTCCGCGCTGCTCATGGTGCGCTGCCCCTTCAGCCTCCGGTGCAAAATCATATCGACGGAGGAATCGGAAAGCCCGACCAATTTCAACATCACCGCGTCGCCGCTGATGATATCGAGCTGATCCGTTTTCGCAATTTCCAGAATCACCGGCTCGGCGTAACCTGCGCGGACGAGATTGATGGCGGAATCGGCGCTCGCAAAAGGATGCTCGTGCTGGTGCGCGTCGGTAACCAGAGTTACGCAACCATCATCCGTGATGCCGGCTTGTTTCAGCTTTACGAGGTGCGCCACCTCGTCATCGGAAGTGTTCAGCATTTTGAGCTGTTCCGCGCTGCTGGACCACATCCCCGCCTGATCGAGGGGACGATAATCCGTGAGCGGATGCTTATCGCATCCGCTCGTCCGGAGGAGGAACACCAACCCGAGAAGCATGAGCTTGTACCGCATGATTCCATTGTATCGAGGGCAGACGGATCGGCTGGAAAGTGTGCTTTGCGGGATACCCGTCCGAAAGGACAGGTTCAAAAACAGGACGAAACGCCAACGCGAAAAATAAGTTTTGAGCAGTGGCGAATTTTGCGCGGCGCGAATGTCCGCCGGGGAAAAGAAATTTTTGGCGCCGCTAATTTGGCAAAACGCGAATTGTGGGCGGGATCATTTCCATGGGCGGGTCAATGGCTGGGCTGGTAGACGCGTTCGACGCCGAAGACGCCTGAGATTTTTTTGATATTGACGAGGATGGTTTCGAGCTGGCGCTTATCGGCAATTTCGAGATTGGCGTCAATGCGGGCATTAGTGCGATCAGGGCGGCTTTCGAGATTGTGAATGTTGGAACCGGCTCCGCTGATGACGGCGGTGATTTCGGCGAGAAGGCCGGCGCGATCGCGCGCGCGGATGGTGAGCTGGACAGGGAAAGTGGCTTCGGAGCCGCCGCCCCACTCGACGGCGATGCGGCGTTCGGTCTGGTACATGAGGTTCTGGACGTTGGGACAAGAGCGTGTGTGGACGGCCACGCCGCGGCCACGGGTGATATAGCCGACGATTTCGTCGCCAGGAATGGGGTTGCAACACTTGGCACGGTAAACGAGCAGGTCGTCGTGGCCTTTGACAACGAGCGGAGCTTCGCCGAAACCGAGCATGCGCTTGACGGTTTTGACCAGGGTGGGCTTGCCGTCAACGCTTTCCGGCTCTTCGGTTTTTTCCGGCTCGCCGAGGAGGCGTGTGAGCACCTGGCGCGCCGAATACTTTCCAAAGCCGACGGCAGCGTAAAGATCCTCGACTTTGGAAAGGCCGTAGTCAGAAATCAGCTTGAGCATGTCGGGTTCGGGAATTTTCTTGAGGCTGCGGCCAAAGTGGCGCGCTTCGTTTTCGAGGAGACGCTTGCCCATTTCCGTGGCTTCTTCGCGTTCCTGCTCGTTGATCCAGTGGCGGATTTTGCTTTTCGCCGAGGACGATTTTACGAAGCTGAGCCAATCGCGGCTGGGGTGGTGGCCCTTTTGCGTGAGAATCTCAACCACGTCGCCGCTGGTAATTTCATGGCGCAGTGACACCATCTGTCCGTTCACCTTTGCCCCAACGCACTGGTGGCCCACTTCGGTGTGGACCATGTAAGCAAAATCGACGGGAGTGGCGCCGCGCGGAAGTTCCAGCACACGGCCTTTTGGCGTAAAGGCGTAGACTTCGACAGGAGCAAGATCGACTTTTAGCGTAGAAAGAAATTCACCGGGTTCCTGAATCTCCTGCGACCACTCGATCAGTTGACGCATCCAGGTGATGCGCTGGTCGTCGTCCTGCGACGACGGCTTTCCGGATTTGTATTTCCAGTGCGCGGCGACGCCTTCCTCCGCAATGCGGTGCATGTCCTGCGTGCGGATTTGCATTTCAAAGGGCTGGCCGCTGTGGAGCACAGTGGTGTGCAGCGACTGATAAAGATTCGGCCGGGCGATGGCGATGTAGTCCTTGAAGCGGCCGGGGACGGGACGCCAGATGTGGTGGACCACGCCAAGCGCGGCGTAGCAGTTGCGCTCCGAATCTGTAATAACGCGGACGGCGAGCAAATCGTAGACTTGGCCGAGACCAATTTCCTGGCGCACGATTTTGCGATGGACCGAGTACAAACCTTTCACGCGTGATTCAAGCTCGGCGGGGATGCCGGCCTCGACGAGTTTGGTTTGAATGGTGGCCTGGACTTCCTCGAGGAATTTCTTGTGGAGTGGCGCTTTATCGCTGATCTCCTTTTGCAGAGCGAAGAAGGCTTCCGGCTCGAGATAACGGAACGCGAGATCCTCGAGTTCGCCGCGGACAACGCTCATACCGAGGCGGAGCGCGATGGGCGCGTAGATATCCAGCGTTTCGCGGGAAATGCGCTGCTGCTTTTCAAGCTCGAGGTATTCGAGCGTGCGCATGTTGTGCAGCCGGTCGGCCAGCTTGACGAGAACGACGCGAACGTCGTTCACCATGGCCAGCAGCATCTTGCGAACGTTTTCGGCCTGGCGCGCTTCAGGAGCCATCATTTTGAGGCGACCGATTTTTGTTACGCCCTCAACGAGATGGGCAACGTCCGCGCCAAAGCGCTCCTCGATGCGGGAGACAGGATACTCGGTGTCTTCAATGGCGTCGTGCAGAATCGCGGCGGTGAGAGTGGTGGCATCGAGGCGCATATCCGCGAGGATGTGTGCGACTTCGAGGAGGTGGGAAAGATAGGGATCTCCAGAGCTGCGGAATTGGTCGCGGTGGCGCTCGGTGGCGATTTCATAGGCGCGGCGGAGCATCCAGGGATCTTCGGAAGGGCGGTTCTTGCGGAGCTTTTCGAGCAGTTCCTCGAAGCGCCCGTCGAGCTGGCGAACGGCGCGATCGCGGTTGAAGCTGAGCGGGATTTTGTCAGGAGACGGCATGGTTTAGTTTACCCGGAAAGGGGCCTCCGGGGAAAAGGGGGATGGTGCGTGACGAGTGACCATGGAAGAGGAGGTAATTGGGATGGTGCGGTCGACTCGCGATGCCCGGTCAGGAGGCGCATCCCCGACGGGTGCGCGGCGCGGATCGAGGTGACTGGCGTCCACTTCATAAAGAAGGGTAGCACGGCAGGTGCTAACTGTTAATAAATATTATTATATAGATATCATTCGAATGGGGCTGTAAGACGCTGCAATGTCCCGGCTTATACGTCGGGGACGCAAATGGCGCGTTTGCAGATTGTAGGCTTGAAAGTTGAAGTTCAGGGATTGGGGTCTCAGGCGGGAGCGCAGAAGACTCGAGAAATGAAGGTGAAAGAAAGAAACGGGGAAAAATCAAAATCCCCACCCTCACAAAACCGCGTATGGGGCACCTGGCTGAGGGTTAAGAGTTTGCTGAGGATAATTCTAAAGACCGCACCCTTTGACGGCGGGCGTATGATGCGGTTGAAGTGGGCGAGGGAACCAATGAGGAAAATCGAGAGATTGGCAGGATGTGCGCTCGTGGCCAGCATTTGTGTGTTGCCTGTCCTGGGAGAGGGACGAACTCGAGGGAAAGAAGGAGGGAGCGCAACGGAAGAATTGCGAAGCCTGATGACGGCGGGATTGGCCGCGGCACGCACGGGAGACCAAGCGAAGCTGGAAGAGATTGCGCGGAGTCTGATGATCCCGAACTACGAAGCGTGGTTCAAAGGCACGTTTGGAGAAGAACAGGGCACAAAACTCGCGGCCACTTACAAGACGGATTTTGACCGGCAGGAAAATGGATTCCGAAGCTATTCGAGTCGTTGTCCAAACAAGAGGGCGAAATCCTGGTGGAGGATGCGAGGGAACCGAGGTATGCGGGGAGCGGCGCCTGGTGTGGGCGAGTGCTCCTGAGAGCGGCAAAGAAAGATGCTGCTTTTTACAGGGTGAGCCTGCAGCAGGTACTACAGTCAGGATAAAGCAGATTGGATGGCGCCGGATACTTCACGCTTGTGGAAGGCGCTTACCGCCGGCTGGATTGCAAGACGCTGGGGCTGCAGGAAAAAACGGAAGCAGTGGGAGGCGTGAATCAAGCGGGACAATCGAGCGAATTGCCGGGCAATACTAGCAGGCCAATGCCTACGCGAATCCGGGTCGCAGGAAATGTGTTGGCAGCAGCAATCATCACCCGCGTCCAAGCCATTTATCCGGAGGAAGCCCGGAAGGACCACATTTCCGGGACGGTGCGGTTGCGCATCATTGTGGGGAAAGATGGGAGAGTCATGCAGATTGAGGTTGTGTCGGGGCATCCCTTATTGCAACAAGCGGCGATCGAGGCCGTACGGCAGTGGCGGTATAAGACAACGATGCTGAATGAACAGTCGGTGGAAGTTGATTCGACGGTCGATATGATTTTTTCGCTGCCGCCTACCCCGGCGACAAGTCCTAGATGAGCACGCTTCACTCCCGAGCGCTACGATGCCCCGTTGATCTAGAAGAAGAGTTCGGGAGAGACGTGGAAGCGGCGGCTGAGGCGTTTGATGTGGTCTTTGTTGAGTTCGCGCTTGCCGCTCAAAACCTCGGAGACGATGCTGGGCGTGCCGAAGACGCCTGCGAGGTCCTTTTGGAGGAGGCCGTGCTGGTCCATGAGGAATTGGAGGACTTCGAGAGGCTTGGCGCGGGGAAGCTGGTAGTGGCGGTCTTCAAAATCCTCGATCAAGAGGGTCAAAAGTTTGGAAAGCTCCTTCTCCGCAGAGGTCAGTTTCCGGCTGCGGCGGTCCAGTTCATAAAGAAGCTCAGTGCAGGCCTCGTTTTCGTTCTCAGTGCGAATCACCCTGGGGGGGAATTTCTTGAGAAGCTCAATGTATTCCGGGCTGGCCGTGAGAGTGCTCATTCTTTCCATCCTTCCTTGCTGTACTCGGCATGGGTCAAGACATACCGAAGGAAGACCTTCCCTGTGTGGTAGTTGATCTCGGTGATGAGCCGAAAAGTATTCCCTTTAATGTTGAAAACGGTAAATTTGCCCACGGCATCCGCCGAAGGGAACATTTGCCGGACTTCCAACAGGTTACCCCACTGCGCTTTCCTGGCGATGCGATACCAAACATCCAGAGGGCCAGCGAGTTCAGCGTGCACCTTTGCAGCTTCCAAGAGCTTCTTGCGGCTGATGACGTGCAAAAGCGGCCTCGGCATCATTAGATTCGCAATTTGCGAATTTGTCAACGTAAAGTTCGCGATTTGCGAATGAGGTGATCAACTGAAGCGGAGGCCGGACATGGGGGAATGCGGGAGCGCGGCGCGATGAAAGCGAAGAGAGATTTCTCTCTGCGCAAGCCGACCACCTCGCAGGAGCGAGGTGGTAAGAAAAGGCATCGGCTTACTTCTTTCGAAATGACGGTGGGGCGCGAGGGCGCAGCGGGCGGGGCAAGCCCCGCCCCTACAGGGCGATCCTCGAAATCTAAGGACTGCCTGATCGTCAGAATCGGGAAGAGCGCGGAGTGGCAATCGGCGGGATGGTCACTCCGTGTAGAGGATGAGGAGGACGCCGAGGACGATCATCAGAAGGGACCAGAGGCGCGCGAAGGCTACCTTCCAGCGAGTGGGCAGCTCCGACAATCCTTTGACGAGGCCAATGCCGAATCCGGTCACAGAGAAGCCGAGGTGCTGGGCCTGAATATGAGCCATCACACTCATGTGGCCGGGACCGTGCATGCCGGTGTGGTGCTCGTGAAACAGGAGCAGCACAGAACCAAAGCAGGCGAGCACCGGGAACAGCCATCCGGCCCAGGCCGATTTCAGAACGCCGCGGACGCGCTGGACTTCGATAACGCCGAGAGCCAGGAGGATTACGGCAAACGTCTTGTGCTGCAAATCCTCGAGATTGTGGGTGAGACCGTACCACCAGCTCTGCGGACCAAAGGGCCATAACTCCGTGTCGCTGAAGACGAGCAGAAACAAACTGGAAAGCAGAAAACAAGCCGGCCACGCAAAGCGAAGGAAGGACCAGCGGCGGGTCAGCGCTCCCTGCGCAAGGATGAAAATGCCGGCGAGGACGACGAAGAATCCCGCCAAATGATGGTTGAATTCACTTTCCTTCTTGTCGGCCAGGAGCTTGCGCTGGCGCGCGGCGTCCATTTGCGAATGATCCATATGGGTGTGGTCCATATGCGCGGGGTCGTCCATGGGCGCGGACATGCCATCGTGGCCGGAGTGGTCCGGCTTCGCGGAGCCGTCCTGCGCCGAAAGCCGCGAAAAGCTGAAAATGAGCAGTGCAGCCAGCAGGGCGCCAGCTATTGAGATCTTGAAACGCGCGGATCTGAGGCCAAAAGACATCACAACTCTCAGTCTTTGAGTAGATTACGCCTCTTAGCTCAAGTCGTGCGTCGTTTATGTTTCGTACTCCGTCTCTTCGAATTTCGATGTTCGAGGCGAGCCAAACGACACATCGAAATTTTCACGGTACCGATGGGGAAGCGATGGGCGCGATTTGACGTATCGTGCGGAGACAAAAAAAAGAGCGGAAAAACACGGAGGGGCGTCCACGCAGGACGCCCCGAAGAAGAATCAATTCATGCCAAGCGAATTGTGAGCCGCGCTCAGCTGCCGGGCTGGGGCTGTTCGGCGCGCTTCTGCTTGATTTCCTTCACCTTGTCGACGAGATCGTCGGCTTGCTTGAGGAGGGCGGCGCGCTCTTCGGCGGACTCCACCATATCGGCCTTGCGGCGATAGAGCAGGTTCAGGTAGGCCATCGCATCGTCGTAATCAGGCTTAAGCTGAATGGATTTCTGCAAGTTGCTGATGCCTTCGTCCACAAGCGACCCATATTTGGTGGTGTACTCGCCGCGCAAGGCAGGGGGCAAAGGGTCGGTATCTTTCACCTGCTTTTGGACGTGATCGCGGTTGTAAGCTGCACGCAATTCTCCATTGGCGCGGAAGGCGAGCGTCCAATCGATGACGCCGATCCAGTAATAAGGTTCGGGGTCGTTGGGCTTCAGATCAATGTGCTTCTTGTGATAGGACTTGGACTCTTCAAACTTTTTGGGATCGTAGGGAGTGCCGGCCATCTGGAAGAGGATGGAGCCGATACCATCAATGGCACTGAGATTCTTGTCATCGATGGCGAGAACTTCCTTGAATTCCTCGACCGCCTGGTTGCCAAGGCGCACGTTCTGCTCCGAGGGCGCGCCGGGAATATATTGGCTGGCGTAAGCGGTGGCCAGATAGAGGCGGGCGTTCATCAAACCGGGATCGAGATCCTTGGCTTGCTTGAAGTCCTCGATCGCCGCGTCGTATTGAGCGTTCTTGAAAGCAGCGACACCCTTATTGAGGAGGTCGCGCGCTTTCAGTTTGTTGCAACCGGAGACGCCGGCGGCCAAAATCACAAGCGCCGCGAAGGCCGAAGCGCGCCGAGCAAAACGAATGGGGCCGGCACAAGCAGTGGTCGCCCCTCGCCTTGATCCCCGCCGACTTGAACTGGCATTTATCACCGATGAAGCGTGAGTCATCGAAGCGTCCATCCCTGCTGTGCGCGACCCCAAGATTGCCGGGGCCAGCGCCCGGATATTCACGTCCGCCCTGCGAGGGGCATATTAAAACGGTTCAGAGGCCTTTTTCCAGGTCCGGCGTCAGCAGGCCGACTGACGCAATTCCCGAGGTGTGCATGACATCGATCACTTGGGCCACCACCCCAAATTCGACCGGCTGATCGCCGCGAATAAACGCGACGCGTGCCGCGCGCTGCTTGAAGATTTCCTCAATCCGGGAGCCGAGCTTATCAAAAGTAACCGGCTCCTGATTGATGCGCAGCGTCCCATCCGCCAAGACCTGAATCACGACCAGCCCATCGGGCGGAGGGCCCAGAACCTTCTCCGGGGAAGGCTGTGGAACCAGCGCATCCTCGCCCATGGAGTACCCCCGGATCATCATGAAAATCACCAGGAGCACCAGCAGGATATCAATCAACGGAACCACGTTCATGTCCGAGACGATACCGCGCTTACCGCCGACTGACATTCCCATAATCCACCTCGCTTTGGGCGACCGTAAAACGGCCGACGTTTAAGGCAAAATGCCCCGCGAGGAGGATTCTCACATCCCTAGAAAGCAAAGAAAATTTACTGGCCCGCTTCGAGCTTAGCGGTGATCAAACCAATCTTGTCAATACCGGCGCCACGCATGATATCAATGGCGCGAGCAACGTCCTTGAACATTACATCGTTGTCGCCTTTGACGAAAGCGATTTTCTCGGCGCGCTCCTTGAAGATTTCTTCCATGCGCGGTCCAAGACGATCCCAAGTCGTTTCTTCCTGGTTGATCTTGAGCTTGCCATTGTTGGCGATCTGGACGACGACAGTCTTATTTTCGAGCTCGACGTTCTGCTGCTGGTTCGGCGAGGGCTGAGGAACGAGCGCATCCAAGCCCTTGGGAACAACCGGCGAGATGACCATGAAAATAATGATCAGCACGAGCAGAATATCGATCAGTGGAACCACATTGGGATTCGAGAGCGATCCTCCGCTTTCTCCTCCAACATCCATCCCCATAGCGAGTCTCCTGTAGGTCCACGAGAGCAACTTCGCGGGCCATAAACCCGCGCCGAGTGGGATCCGGCGCGGCCCTAAGAAATCAGCAAACGAACGGTAACCAAGTGCGGCAGTACAGTCCTCAATCCGCGGGCGGCGGCGGCGGAGCTTGCTTCAGGTTCTGGTTTTTCTCGGTAAGCAATCCGAGCTGGTCGACACCGGCGGAGCGAATCTCATCGACAATCTCGACGACGCGGCCGTACTTGGCGCGAGCGTCGCTCTTGACGTAAACGGTCTTGTCAAGCCGGTTGGAAATGCGATCCTTGACCTGTCCGCTAAGATCTTCCTTTTTGGTTTCGGTGTTCCCAAGGAAGATGTTGCCGTCGCGAGTGATGGCGACGACGATGGCGTCATCCTTGTCCGCATTCTTCATGTCTTGCGGGTTATTCGTGGGAGCCAAGTCCACCTGATGCGTCTTCTGCAACATGGGCGTGACGACCATGAAAATGATCAGCAGGACAAGCATGATGTCGGCCATGGGAATGACGTTGGGGGCCGCCATCTGGGGTCCGGCTACTGGCTTGTAGGCCATGGCCGGTTACTTCTTCGCGCCGCGGCGCAGGATGAAGTAGTTGATGAGCTCCATGGAGGAGTTGTCCATCTCAACGTCGAAGGCTTCCACTTTGTTGGTGAAGTAGTTGTAAGCCCAGACGGCGGGAACGGCAACGAGCAAGCCGAAGGCGGTGGTGACAAGCGCTTCAGCGATACCGCCGGCAACGGCCGAGAGACCGGTGGCCTTGCTGCTGGCGATGCCCTTAAACGCGTTCAAGATGCCGACGACGGTGCCGAAGAGGCCGACGAACGGGGCCGTCGAACCGATGGTGGCGAGCGCCGAGAGGCCGCGCTTCATTTCGGCATGGACGATGGCGACGGAGCGCTCGAGACCGCGCTTGGCGGCGTCAATGACGTCCGAGTCCGAAACCTGCTGCGAAGCAGACTGGAATTCGGAGAGCCCGGTGGCGACAACCTTGGCGATGTGGCTCTTTTTATTTCGTTCGGCGATGGCGATGGCTTCGTCGAGCTTGCCGTCCTTGAGGGCGCCGGCAACCTGTTGGACGAAGACACGCGACTGTTTGCGGGCCGCGCTGTACATGAGGGCGCGGTCAATCATGACGCCGAAGGAATAAATAGAGAGGACAAAGAGGATGAAGACAACGACCAGCGCGAGCGTGCCCATGTTCTTGAGCATGTCGCGTAAATCGAAGCTGGTTGCGCCAGCTTCCTGCAGCAGAACTGCAAAGGTAAAGAGAGTAGCTACCATTCGTTTGCTCCTTAAGTTTCAAGTGATCCCCCGACCAGGCCGGGCGATCAACGAGAGTGTTTGCTGAATACTGCAACTCGGAGTGGCGCGCCTGTCCCACGACCGGCACGCCCGCCCGTACTACTGGTTGAGAGAGAAAATCACGTCAATAGTGGTGTCAACTTCGACGGGCTCGCCATTGAGCAAAGTCGGCTGATAACGCCACTGACGCACGGCATCCAGCGCGGCCTGCTGCAGCAACGGATGGCCGTTCATGACTTCGAGCTGCTGGATGGTGCCGTCCTTGCCAATGATGGCGTGGAGACGCACAGTGCCGGAGATGCGGGTCTGACGCGCCAGCGGTGGATAACTGGGTTGAACACGATTGATTATGCGCGCTGCCTGGACGTTGCCGCCGACGCGGAGCGGACCAGTCAGTTTCGGCTTCGGCGGGGGTGGCGCTCCGCCCATGCCACCGATAACGCCGCCGAGGACACCACCCATGGAGCCACCGGCAACGCCGCCCGGGACACCACCAGTCATGCCGACAGAAACATCAGGCTCGGCTTCTTCCTTAATAATCTTGACTTCCTTGGGGATCACCTTCGGCGCCACGAGTTTGCCTGCATCCATCAAATGGGCCTGCGGCTTGACGTGGACCACCTGAACAGCCGCGGGCGGAGGCGGTGGAGGCGGCGGAGGCGGCGGCGCGGTGAGCATTGTCGCCATCATGGTCTTCGGAAGCGCCTCGGTGTAGATAAGAGGAATCAGGATCAGGATTCCCAGGAAGGCTACCTGGAAAATCATCGAGACGACGACCGTCCACGGCTTATTGGTCTTCTTCGGGTTCGGACTGGAAATCACCATTTCTTCAAACATGGGTCCTACCTCCTGCCAGCGGTAGCAAGACGTCCAGAGACGTTTTCGCTACTGCGGGCTTTGTTGCCGGCTGCGGGTCCGGTGCCTGCCGCCGCGCTCTGGCCGCGCCAGCGATTCCAGGCGACGACGAGCGGAGCAGCGATACCAAAACTGGAGTACGTTCCTACCACAATCCCTACCACCAGGGCAAAGGAGAAAGCGCGAAGCACCTGGCCGCCCATCAGGAACAGGACGAGCACGGTAAGGAAAGTCAAACCGCTGGTCAAGATCGTTCGCGAAAGAGTCTGGTTGATGGACTTGTTGACCACGTCAGCGAACGATTCGTTGCGCAGCAAACGGTTGTTCTCACGGATGCGGTCGAAGATGACGATGGTGTCGTTCATGGAATAACCGACCAAAGTAAGCAGCGCCGCGATGACCGTCAGCGAAATCTCAAAACGCAGCAACGAGAAAAAGCCAAGCGTGATCAGCACATCGTGAAACACGGCCAAAACCGCCGCCAACCCAAAGATGGTCTTATCAAACACCCGGAGAACGAACCCAACAAAACCTCTCTGCGTGAAAAATGACTGGCCAACCGAGCCACCACCCTGGAATCGAAAGGCAATATATAACAGCATGCCGCCTAAAGCATAGAGGGTAACGTAAATTGCCTGCTGGCGAAGCTCGGCGCCGACCTTTGGACCGACGATTTCGACGTTGCGAATGGCAAATGGCCCGAGCGCATGGCTGTCTTTCACGGCGGCGAGGACCGGCGCAGTGACTCCGTCCACTTTCGAGAGGTCATCGAAATTGGTGAGCACGCCGTTGGAGTTTTTGTCGCGATAGTCGAGAATCTTCTTGGCGAGCTGCTGGTAACGATCACCGGCGTTGACCGAAAGGAGCAGGGGATCTTTTTCGTTAAGGACGGCCGCGAGCGAGGCGGGCGTCGCGGAGTTGAAATCGGGCTTGCTGGATCCCGAAACTCCGTAGTCGGCGTTCAGCGCGCTCAGCACTTTTTCCCGGCTGGCCTGGAGAGCCAACTCGTCCTGGCCTTTGCCTTCGACGAAGATCAGCACTTCATTGGAATTGGGATTGCCGATATCCTTGACGCTTTGGATTTCGGTATTGCCGAGGCCCTGCGCGGCCAAACTGCTTCGGAGCTTGTCCACATTCGGAGGCTGGGCAAAACGGACATCCACGTTGGTGCCACCCTTGAAATCGATCCCATAGCGAATGCCACTGCCGAAAAGAATGGAAGCCCACCCAGCGAGGAGAAGAATACCGCTTAACGCATAGAAATACTTGGCTTTGCCCATCCAGTCGATGTTGGGCTGTTTGAAGAGCTCGATCATGCGGCCTTTACTTCCCTTCTTTAGACACCAAGGGAGGCGAAATGTTCCCGGCGCGAAGCCATCGACCATAAGGTAGAGGATTCCGCGCCCCGAACCCACAACCCACTCGTTTGAATTTGAGTGGGACACTCGCCCCGGTAGTTCTAGTACATTCTAAATGCTCAGTTCGGCCTGACGGTCCATCTTCGTCAGGTGATACTGGAAAATCGTTTTCGACACATAGACGGCGGTGAAGATATTCGCAACCAGACCGACAACGAGAGTAATGGCGAATCCGCGGATGGGTCCGGTTCCGAAAACGCCCAAAAAGGCGGCTGAAACCACGGTCGTCACGTGGGTATCGATAATCGTCACGAAGGCTTTGTCGAACCCGGCATCGACGGCGGCAGCAGAGGACTTGCCGTTGCGCAGCTCTTCGCGGATGCGCTCGAAGACAAGAACGTTGGAATCCACGCCCATGCCGATGGTCAGGATCACGCCGGCGATGCCGGGAAGCGTCAACACGGCTCCGGACATCGCGAGAAATGCCAGCAGAATGATTAAGTTAAGAAACAGCGCGAGGACGGCGTTGCCACCGGACAGGCGGTAATAGACGAGCATGAAGAGCATCACGACAACGAGGCTCAGGACGGAAGCCTGTACCCCGTGCCGGATGGAGTCCGCTCCGAGCGACGGGCCAACGGTGCGCTCCTCAAGATACTTGATGGAAGCAGGAAGAGCGCCGGCGCGGAGCGTCACTGCCAGGTCGTGAGCGGATTCCTGGCTGAAGTTGCCGGTAATCTCGCCGCTATCGTCAATTCTGCCTTGTATGGTGGGCGCGGAAGTTACGCGGTGATCCAAAACAATAGCCATCTGGCGGCCAATGTTCTGCTGAGTGAAGGGTCCAAAGCGCTTGGCGGCCTCCGGCGAGAGTGTGAAATTCACCTGCCACATGCCGGGATTCGCGGTGTTGCGATTCTCCACGGCGCTGCGGAGGTCGCGGCCCGTAACGATAGGGGCGCGGCTCAAGACGTACCAGACTTCGCCAGTGTCAAATCCACCCGAGGGGTTTCGCGACTCGGAGCGCCCTGGAACAAGTTCCGTGCCCGGAGGCAAAACTCCGCCGTGACGGCTGAGCGCTTCGGCCTGCGAAGAATAAGTTTGCGGATCTTCCATGAGTTTCAATTCCAACTGGCCGCCGGCCTGAATAACGGCTTTGGCACGAGTAGGATCGCCTTCGCCGGGAAGCTGAACGAGGATTTCGTTGTCTTTGCGGCCATGAAGCTGGATGGTCGGTTCGGTCAAGCCAAGAGCGTTGATGCGGCGCTCGATAGTCTCAAGGGATTGCGTCATCGTCGATTCTTGAATACGAGCGATCGCGCTCGGACGAAGCGTCCAGGTGTAGCTGTTCAATTCACCAGCGGCGGCCGACATATCCCATTCCGCGGCAAATTGGGCGCTGTAAATGTCGCGTAATTGCGAAAGCTGGGAGGAATCGATGTTGCGAACAAGGAAGTGCGTGTCGTCGACACGGCGCACTTCATCGTAATGAAGATTCTTCGAGCGCAGCAGCGTGGTGAGACGGTCCACGGTCGTGTCCGTCTCCTGCGCGATGGCTTCCTGGACCTGGACCTGCAGGATGAGGTGCGTGCCTCCCTGGAGGTCAAGGCCAAGCTTGATCTGATTGGAGAAGTTGTCCTTCACCTGGGCGAGCGAGGTGGGGAACACCGGGTAGCCGATCAGGAAATAGATACAGAACACGATGACGGCAAAGATGAACAGGGCTTTCCACTTCAGATTAGGGTTCATGGTCAGAAGGTAAAACGCGTAATTGGGCGAAGGGCGGGCTTATTTTGCATCTTCCGATGCCTCCACCTGAGCAATCGCCGCACGCGCGATGCGAATCTTAACCTGCGGTTCGCTAGAGATTTTCAAAATGACGGAATCGCCGTCGATGCCGTTGACGGTGCCGTAAATGCCGCCACTGGTGACGATCTTGTCGCCGGTCTTGAGGGCCCCAAGCATTTCCTGCATTTTCTTGCGCTGGCGCTGCTGGGGCATGATCACCATGAAATACATGATGGCGAACATGAGGCCAAGCGGGATTAAGAAACCGCCAAAACCCCCACCGCCAGAAGCCTGAAAAATCATCGCTGCCATCATCGTGTATTGAACCCGTCCTTACTGCGTAATGTCAGTTCCCGGTCGGGCCGTCCCGATGCGCCTTCCAGCCTACGGAAGATAGAAAGACCGGGCGGCGGCAAATCACCCGCGCTCCTGCTCAACTGACTTCCATGCGATTCGTTTTGGCGCCCCGCGGGATGGCTCGCGCGCGCCCCGGAATTCGGCCTTCAGGCTGGTCCCGCAGTATAGCGCGCGTGCATCTCTGATGAGAAATTCGCTAGGTTCCCAAACTCGATAGCCTCGCGGATTTGCCGCATTATGTCAAGGTAAAAGTGGACATTGTGGTGGGTGGCGAGGATGGCGGCGGTGATTTCTCCCGCAGCGAAGAGATGACGAAGATAAGCGCGCGAGTAGCGGCGGCACACAGAGCAAACGCACTGGGGATCAATGGGCCGCTGATCCTGAGCGTAACGCGTGTTCTTGATGAGCACGCGGCCTTCGCTGGTGTAGAGGCAGGCGTGGCGCGCGGCGCGAGTGGGGAGGACGCAATCCATCATGTCAATGCCCAGCGCGACGTAGTCGGCGATTTGTTCCGGGCGGCCGACGCCCATGAGATAGCGTGGTCGATCCTTCGGGAGAAGTGCTGTTACTTCTGCAGTCATTTCGCAAGTCATCTCATGCGGTTCGCCAACAGCAAGGCCGCCGACGGCGTAACCTGGAAAATCTAATTCGATAACCTGCCGCGCGCTTTCGCGGCGCAAATCGGGAAAGGTAGCGCCTTGGACGATGCCGAATTGCCACTGGGGAAGATCGCCGTTGTTTGCGGCTTGGTCCAGGAAATAAGCGCGCGCGCGCCGGGCCCATTCCGTGGTGCGCTTCAGCGCGGCTTCGGCTTTCTCGCGAGGCGCGGGCGTTTCGATGCATTCATCGAGGACCATGGCGATATCTGAACCGAGAGCGAGCTGAATTTCGGCGGCTTTTTCCGGGGTGAGGAGATGCTCGGAGCCGTCGAGATGGCTGCGGAAGCGCACACCTTCGTCGGTAATTTTTCTTAATTCAGAAAGGCTGAAGACCTGGTAGCCGCCGGAATCAGTGAGAATGGCACGCGGCCAGGACATAAATTGGTGCAAGCCGCCGAGCTTGCGAACGAGTTCATGTCCTGGGCGCAAATAAAGATGATAGGTGTTGGCGAGGATGATTTCTGCGCCGAGTTCTTCGAGGGCTCCCTGGGTCAGGGCTTTGACTGAAGCCTGCGTGCCTACGGGCATGAAGAAGGGCGTCTCGACGGTGCCGTGGGGCGGCGTGGTCAGGCGTCCGCAGCGCGCGCCGGTTGGATCAGTTTTCGCCACTGCAAAGGAAAAATTCACCCACTCAGTGTATCAGGAGAAAACCCATCCGATGGTGACACCCAGCAATGTGAAAAAAACGAAGACGCCGACAACTATGCCCGCCGATTTGGACATGGGGAGCTTTTTCGGGTCCATGCAATGAAAACCGATTGCCGTCAAAACGACCGACCAGAGTATGAAAACGTCAAAAGAGGACGCCAAAGCACTCAGCCATTTTGGATCGCTCATGCTCATGTAGGCCCCTGGATTCGAGCCTACAAAATTGTAAGGGTTGCCGAGAGTGCTCGGATCTTTCAAGGCAAGAATGAGGATTCCGAGGAGTTCGCGAATACCTCCTGGCACCATTGTAAACGCGATGACCGCTAAAGATTTTCCGAAAGTAAGCCTCGCTCCACCAAAGAGCGCATATGCTCCCCAGTAGATTAAGGCAAGAAACAGTGCCAAAAACGGGGTTCCAAGGACTCCGCGTACATAGCAAAAGATCTGGTTGCCTTTTGCTCCTCTGTCAATTGCCAAATCTTTTTGATCAGCTGGGATCTGCTGACCGCGAGGAATGGACTGATCGAAGCTTGCGCTTCGGGCGCAGGAATGGGAGTTGTTGTTGCCATCGAGGACTCCTCCACCACAAGGTTGCGTAGTACTGCCTGCTGAAAGGAACTACGCAAGAGCACTGGGAAATATTTCAGTGGGCGGATTCTAACGCAGAAGAGGGGAAAGTTGACAGTCGCGACCGAGTCGGGATCTAGCGCCGGGAAAGCGGGATGACGAATTTCAACGCGGTGTGGGTCGCGGAAAAGCCGACGACTTTCACGTCTTTCAGGCCGGTTTTGCGGCCGGTGGCGAGGACGTCGTTTTCGGTGATCTGCTTCTGGCCTTTGGGATAGACAATCCATACCGCCGCGGCACCGTGAATGGCTTTTGCGATTTTGGGCAACGCTGCCAAATCTCGTTTTGAATCCGCGGCGAAGAAGACCCACTCCGAATCTGTGGCAACTTTACCCTCGCTCACGGACTTCGTGAGCCCGGTAACTTCGTGAAGAAACTTCAGCTCGAACTCGCCCAGGAGAGATACTTGCGCTCCCGGTTTGACTCCCAGCTTTTCAATGCGCGATTTCGGATGAAGAATCTTCTCGCACCACTTCTCAGCGGCCGCGCCGAGGTGAAAAACCGCGAGTCCTTCCGCAGTTTGCAAGCGCAGTTCGCCGTCCACCGCTTTCGCCGATTTGATCGTGGACAAAGGAATCTTCAGCCGGAAGCCGCCGCGGAAAAAAATCTCGCTCGTTTCGAGCAATGCCTTCCCTTCGGACCTCTGCTCGCCGAACCAGACCATACATTTCAATTCGTTTCCCACGGCAGTTCACCTCCCTATGGCCAATTTGTTCCGCAAGACTGAGCGCTCTTCCGTGCTCATCGCCCCGGCGATGGCGCCCACGATAGTAAACTAATACGCTCCATGGCGACGACTGCTACGCATACGGTGGACTGGAAGCTGATCTGGGCACAGCGCGGATTCCGCTATTTCTTTGTGGCCATGTTTGTGTCGCTCTTCGGCAGCGGGATGAACTTCGCGGGCGTGAGCTGGTACATCCTGGCAGCCACGCATTCGACCGTGAAGGTCAGTTGGCAGGTCATCGTCATGACCCTGCCGGGACTTTTCGTGCCGTTCCTCGGCGGCGTGCTGATCGATCGCATCGACCGGCGTTACCTGGGAGTCGCGCTCGACCTTGTGCGCGGTTTTTTCGTCCTCGCCACTGCGTACATCGCCTGGCGCGGGCACCTTCAGCTTTGGCATTTGTATGCGATGACGCTGATCACGGGGACCGGCTCGGCGATGTACTGGGCCACGGTGAACGCGCTGGTGCAAGAAGTCATCCCCGCAAGCCAATTCACCGGCGCGAACGCCGCCGTGCTGGTCGGCGTACAGAGCGGAATGCTGATCGCGGGCGCGCTCGTCGGCTTCCTTTACAACTCCGCCGGAATCGCAGGGATTCTTTTTATCGATGGACTGACTTATTTTGTGTCGGCCTATTGCTTGTACCAAGTACGCCGCGGGTACGTCTCGCCGCGGGAGCATCAGCGGTATCCGCGAGAATACAACGAAGCGACGGAAGCGACCGCCGAAGCTCTCGAGACTGTGGAGAATCCGGAAGTCGCCGAGGCGGGGCTTTCGCTGGCGGTTTATGCCGACATGCGTGAAGGCTTCGCCTACCTGAAGCAACAGCCGCTGGTGTTGGTGCTGGGCATCACCCATTCCATCATGATGGCCGGCGTGGTCAGCGCCAACGTCGTGTTGGTCGCGCTGGCGAACGACATTCTGCATTCCGGGCCGCAGGGCCTGGGCTTTTTGGAAACAGGCTGGGCCACCGGCGCGATTATCGGCGGATTGATTGCCAGCCAACTGCGGCCGGCGTTGCGCATGCCGCTCTATGTTGCGGCGTGCGCCGGGCTCGCGGTGGGGCATATGGCGACGCCGTTCGTCGCGTTTCTCGTGGGCGCGGTGATGATGCAGATCCTGTTTGGATTTTGCCGGGCGCTGGGCGGAGTCGTCGCGCAATCTTCGCTGATGGCCATCGTGCCGCGACACTTTATGGGGCGCACGCAATCCGCGATGGCGATTCTGACGACCGTCGTGCAACTCTTCATGAGCGTTGCACTTGGATGGGTCGCGCAGGGCGCCGGCCTGATTGCCGGTTATGCGCTCCTCGCGTTGCTCTACATGGGATCCACGATCTCCGCCATCCGCGCGCGCCAACTCATGCGATAGGCGGCCGCAGCGGTTTCACCGCTGACCGGTTATAGGTGCTGTCGCCTGATCCGGAGCCGGCGCGACATGCACGTTCTTGCCACCAAGCAAATCCACCGCAGCCTGATAGAGCTTGGCGCGAAGCTGGTAGCGTTCGTTGGCCCGCGTGATGTAGCGCACGGCGATTTCGATGCCCCCGATAATCGGCTTTACGTTAATGGCGGGCGCAGCTGATAAAGCGTTCATCTGCCGCGAACTCGCCGCACGTTGCCACTCCTGTTCGGCCTGTTTCGCGGATTCCGTTGTCGCTTCGGCGACCTTTTTCTGAATGGCATCAACGACCGGATACGGGTCTTGCCCCGTGGGAAGCACTACCTGCAATTCATCCCACATCCATTGGCCGGAGGTCGAGAAATTGAAGTAGTGGCCTTCGATCGCGTAGCTGTTGGTGAACGTCACGCGCCGTCCCGTCGGGTGGCCCGAATCCGTCCAGTTGCCGGTTTCCAGCAAAACGGTGTGGAACATTCCGAGTTCGACGACTTCCCCGGTTACTCCATTGATTTCCACCCAATCTCCCAGCCGCACGCCGTTTTTTCCCATGAGCACGAACCATCCGAGGAAGCCCACGATAAAATCTTTCAGTGCCACCGTCAGACCCGCGCCGGCAAGCCCGAGAATCGTTCCGAGCTGACTCGGGGGCCCAAATATCACCAGCAGAATGAAGAGCACCGCGCAGATCTGTACGGCCACGCGCGTAACCGTGCGCATCGTTTCGACCTGCCGGCGATCCAGGGAGGTTTTGCCGAGCAGCCGCTCAAGCCAGCTATCGAAGAAGATTCCGACCAGCAAGATCCCAAAAATAATGACCAGCCCAATCAACATTCGGTGAATGACCGACCGCTGCTTGGCGGCAAGGACATCCGTCCATTTGGCATACACATCGGCCAGTTGTTTTTGGTCGTCGATCCGTTTGCCAAAACCCGCCAAAGTTTTTTGCTCGGAAGCGCGCAGCTTGGTGGCCTTCACCAGATTGGTCGACTCTTCGCGGTTCAGATTCGAAGGTTTTCTGGAACCGCCAGCGGCACTGGACGTCGCTTGCGTGTCCATCTGTGCTGCGTGGGCCTTATCAGAGCTGATCTGCGATTCCAACGCATTGTGCCGGGCTGTCAGCGAAATCGCTAGAGCTTCCGCATCTTGCTTCGCGCGCCAGAGAAGTAGTTGTTTCTGGTGAAGCGCCGACCATCGCTGCACCCGGTGAATCAATCCCTGTGCTTCGACGGAATTGTCGACCGACACGTGCATGGTGTCCGCCACATGCGAGGTGGCTTCGTGCTCTTCGACCATCGACTGGATTCGGCCCTTCGGATCTCCGCCGGCTCGGATCAAATCCTGTTTGGCATCGTCGGCTTCATCCTGATCCAGCTCCTGCTTCGCTTTCGCGACATCCAGCTGGTCATCCAAGGCATCCTTTTTGTCCGCGCCGGCCTTTTCGTAGGCGGCAGTGAGCCGCGCGATCTCGGCCTTATCCGCTTCGACGGCCCTCTCCGACTGCTGCAGCCGCGCTTCTATCTCCTTGGCCTCGGCGCTTAGTACCGGTGGATGCTCCTGGGCGTCGCGCACGGCCGCTGCAAAAGCGAGGTCCATATCGTGGTCCCCGAGCCGCAATGCTTCTTGGGCAAAAGGCAATTCCTCTGCGGTGGTCGGCATCTGTGCCAACCGCTGTGCGGTCAATAGCGGCGTTTGATCGACAATCGGTCCCCGTGCTGCCCCACCATACGCGGCCTCTGTTTTTATCGTGGGCACACTTGCCGGCTGCCCCGTGCGGAACAATCCATAGGAACCTGCGCCCAGCAGCGCAAGCAGCACGATCGCGGCAATTTTTCGCTTCGTCTTCATGGTTCGCTACGGCCCACTCTCTATTCTAGTACGCAGGGAGACAATCCGGCGCGTTCAGTTCGTTCGTTTTCGCAATCTGCACTGAGTTGTTCCCGGCGAATCGGCAAGGGCTTTGACTACCGGGCACCGCTCGTACAGAGACGTTGTGAAAACTCCAGGGTTGACGCTGTTGTGCGCTCATCATAACTCTGCTCCTTGAAAATCCGGGATGTGATACGAATGCTGAAGGCCGACGGTTGGGCCTTGGTGCGGACACGAGGCAGCCACCGGCAATACAAACATCCTGTTAAACTGGGTTGGTAACTGTCCCCGGAAAGCCGGGTGACGACTTAGCCCCGGGAACATTTGACAGTATTCTGAAACAGGCAGGGTTGAAGTCATGAAAAAATATTTGATCGTCATTGAGCGTACGCAGACTGGTTTTTCAGTCTACTCACCGGATTTGCCGGGTTGCGTTTCGACTGGTCGGACCCGTGAAGAAGTGGAGCAAGACATGAGAAAGGCAATTGCGTTCCACCTCGACGGACTGCGTGAGGAAGGACAGGCGGTTCCCGAACCACGGACGTACTCGGCATACATCGAACTGCCGGCATAGCTGTCCGTCACTCTTTGGAATTGATTGGCTTGGCGGTGGCGAAGAGTTAAGATAACAACATGCTGGTGAAAGTTGAAGTCTATAACGACGGCGAATCGTGGTGTGCACGCGGGATCGGGGAAGACATCTTCACCCAAGGCAGCACCGTCGACGAACTGTATGAGAACATCCGCGAAGCCGTCGCTCTTCATTTCGAGGGCCGGACTCCTGCTTCTGAGATTGACATCCTTGTCGTCTCCGAATTGAAACCCCTCTATGCCCCGGCTGCCTCAGATTAGCGGCCGCAAACTCATCCGTTTGTTGGAATCTCTAGGCTACGAAACTCTGCGCCAACGAGGGAGTCACGTGCGGTTACGTAGAATTTCAGCAGCGGGTGAACACAACGTGACCGTTCCCGATCACAAGGTGGTGCCAAAGGAACGCTGAACGACATATTGACAAGAGTCAGTATCTGGACCGGCCTTTCAAAAGAAGAACTAATCAGGCGGCTCGGCTAGCTAGAAAGCTCGTTCCAAACAAGAGGGCCCCCCCAACTGTCGGAAGGCGCGTTCTGTTTCGAGCTCCGCTTTTTCCTAGAGATAATCGCGCGAAGGGCCTTCGAGGAAAGCGCGCAGCTTGCGCGAACGCGACGGATGTCGCAGTTTGCGCAGCGCCTTGGCTTCGATCTGGCGGATGCGTTCGCGCGTGACTGCGAACGACTGGCCGACTTCCTCGAGCGTGTGCTCGCTGCCGTCGTCCAAGCCGAAGCGCATCTTGATGACTTTTTCTTCGCGCGGCGTCAGCGTCTTCAACACGGAAGAGGTTTGTTCCTTCAAATTCAAGTTGATGACCGCATCGGACGGCGAAACCACCGCTTTGTCTTCGATAAAGTCACCCAGGTGCGAATCTTCCTCTTCGCCGATCGGAGTCTCCAGCGAAATCGGCTCCTGCGCGATCTTCAGAATCTTGCGCACCTTGGACACCGGAATGTCCATGCGCTTGGCGATTTCTTCGCTGGTCGGCTCTCGGCCAAGCTCCTGCACCAACTGGCGGCTGGTGCGCACCAGTTTGTTGATCGTCTCGATCATGTGCACGGGAATACGAATCGTGCGCGCTTGGTCGGCGATGGCGCGGGTGATGGCCTGCCGAATCCACCACGTCGCATACGTCGAAAACTTGTACCCGCGGCGCCACTCAAACTTGTCCACCGCCTTCATCAAGCCGATGTTGCCTTCCTGAATCAGGTCGAGGAATTGCAATCCGCGGTTGGTGTATTTCTTGGCGATCGAAACAACCAGTCGAAGGTTCGCTTCGATCAGTTCTTTTTTGGCCTGCTCGGCTTCCGCTTCGCCGCGGTGAATGAAGGTCAGCGTGCGCTTCAGTTCGGTGAGTCCGACTTCGCTGGCTTCCTCAATGTCTTTCAGTTCGGTGCGGCGCGTGCGCAGTTCCTTGCGCGCCTCTGCGGCGACGTCGCCCTTGGCCACGTCCGCGCGGCGCTCCAGGCGTCCCGCTTCGCGCTCCAGCGATTGCAGCCGCTCGACGGTGCCGCGCATCTTGTCGATCAGCCGCTTTTTCTCAAACGGATTGAAATCGATGTCGCGAATGGCTACGGAAATTTCCACGCGCGTCCGAGCCACGTCCCACTTCGCGCGAATGTACGACCTCTTCTTTGACTTTAGTGTTTTGTCTAGCTTGGCGGCCTGCTTCAGCGCGGTCTCGTACAGTTTCGCAATCTTGTCGATGTATTTCAGCGTCTGCTTGGTCTTGTTGGCGATTTTCTCTTCGGTCAGCTCTTCGTCATCGAACTGCACGATTTCTTTGATCGAGCGGACGCCCTTACGCAAATCGTCGCCGACGGCGATCAGTTCCTTAATAACAATCGGCGAGCGGGTAATCGACTTCATCACCACAAGCTGGCCGCGCTCGATGCGCTTGGCGATGGTGACTTCGCCTTCGCGCGTCAACAGCGGCACGGTGCCCATCTCGCGCAAATACATGCGGACGGGGTCGTTCGTCTTTTCCAGCGAACCGGGTGTCAGGTCAAGGTCGCTGCTGCCTTCATCGGAGTGCGCGTCGTCCTTGACGACGACTTCGTGATCGCCGGACTCCGAGGAAACTTCCACCGCGCGCGCGGCTTTCGCCGAAGCCTGGTCCTCATAAATCTCGATGCCGTTCCGCTCGAAAGTGGTGAGCAGATCGTCGATCTCTTCCGAAGAATGCACCTCTGCCGGAAGCGAATCGTTTACTTCGTCGTAGAGCAAGTACCCGCGCTCTTTGCCGACGGCAATGAGCTGGCGTACCGCATCGTATTTCTCTTCAAGGCCTACTGCTGCCACAAATTCCTCCCGCTTCTTAACTGCAATCGCAAAAACACACGGGCCTACCGGGGACCATCGTTATTATTCGCAGACGCACGCGCAGGCTGGCGCGCAGGCGCAAACCACGGGGGAATTTCCCCAGAAGATCGCTCGCTTTTTTGATTGAAAACCTCTGCGCCGCGCCGCTTGCCCACCGGTAGCTCCGTGCGTCGCCCGCTTCCCGCACTTTGGGAGCCCGGCCCCTGCCGCTAAACACACTTATATAGATGCGTTTAACGGCAAAACCGTTACTCGCGAAAACCCTATTACGCTACACGTTTAAGTCCTATCTCGTCAACGTTTTAATTCGTGGATTTCTGTGGAAGACTTCGTGGCCAGGGTTTAAGCTCGCTCCCCATTGGAAGGCGGCATTTGACGTGGCATCCGTGTTTTCACATGCGGTCGCGGCCCTCGGTATAGGTGCCTTTATTTACCGCCCAGGGACGCCAAAACGAGTTTGGGTGGTGGGCGCAGCCTGCTCCGTGATTCCCGACCTTGATGTGATCGGGTTTCGATTCGGCATCCATTATGGCGACTTCTGGGGCCGCCGCGGCTTTACGCATTCGCTCCTCTTCGCCGCTCTCCTGGCGAGCGCCGTGATGTTGGCGGCGTTTCGTCACGAATCGCCCGGCTTAGACCGACTCCGCATATGGATTTGTTTATTCGTGGCCACCGTCAGCCATGGTCTCCTTGATGCCATGACGGACGGCGGCCTGGGAGTCGCCTTCTTCTCCCCGTTCGATAATCACCGTTATTTTCTTCCTTTTAGGCCGATTCACGTGTCACCGATCGGCGCGGGGCGATTCTTCACCCATCGAGGTCTTGAAGTTCTTCAGAGCGAACTCCTCTGGATTTGGCTTCCGGCCGCGCTGCTGGCGCTACCGGTCTGGCTGATGCGCCGGCGGGCTGCGCCTTCCACGTAGCCCGGTTTCCAGGCTCAGAAGCACAGAACCTGTCACCGAGCCCCTACTTTTCGCTTGACTTCTGTTACAATTAACGTACATTAGTTTCTAGGTAAACATGCGCGATTCCGTTATACATTGAGTTTGAGACCGGGCGATCCCGGCGGTGCCGTACTCCGTCGAAACTAGAGATCCCCGAGTTGTGCTTCTCGCCTCAGGCAACTTCTTTAGAATCAACGCATATAGAAATGCCCGCAAGTGTTGATTCTAAACCATTTGCATGGACTGTAAGCCCTTTAGATGCAACACTTACAAAAAACCCGGGGGGAGGGGTGTTATGGCTGGCGCTCCAATTCCGATCGCATAGCCTTTCGACGGTCACCTCGCCGCGGCCAGGCGACGCATCAACTGCTGCTTCTTTTCCAGGAGTCCGCGAAGTTCCGGCGCCGCCGGGTTGGCCTCGATGCTGCGTTGCACGTCGGCCAGCTCCCGCTCCGCCTGCCTATGCTGAAGCGCCTCGATGCAGCTCATGGCCTCTTCCCAGGTTGGCTCGTTGGCCTCCTCGAACAGAATCTCGAAGAGCAGCCGCCGGTCGCGCTCCTCCAGCGCCGCTCCCACTTCGGCGGCCTGCAGAGGCTGGCCGGACAGGCTGGCAATCACCAGCGCCGCAAAAATCTTTTCCGTCTCCAGGCCGTGGTACAAGCGGGCATTTTGTAATTGCTTGGCAAGCTCCTGCCGGAAGCCTTGCGCCTCCGCGAGCATGCGAATCAACCGCCGCTCGACCGGCTTCGCAGCGCGTCCCAAGAGTTCCGGCTGCGTCTTGATTTCGCTGCGCCGCTCCTTCGCTGCTTTGGTCAATGCCGAGCGCAGCAGCGGCTCATCGATGCGAAGTTGTTGCGCGACCCGCGTGGCCCATTCCGAACGCAAAATGCCGCTCGGGATTTTCTGAATATACGGCAAGAGGAAATTCAGCGCCCGCTGTTTCCCTTCCGCGGTCGTCAAATCCATTTGCCGCGCGCGTGCAATCAAATAGTCCACATAAGGCGGCGCTTCCTTCAGCAGTTTGAGGTATTCGTCCTTCCCGCGTTCGCGGATGAATAAGTCCGGATCGGCTTTCTTGTTGCCAATCGGTGGCAGCGCCAGCACGCGAACTTCAAAATCATGCTCAAGCAGGAGCGAGAGTGATCGCTCTGTCGCCGCTTGTCCCGCGGTGTCCGGGTCGTAATTCACGATGACGCGCCGCGTGAAGCGTCCGAGCAATTTGATCTGCGGCTCGGCAAGGCTGGTGCCGCAACTTGCCACCACATTGCTGATCCCCGCGCGCGCCACCGCGATCGCATCCATGTACCCTTCGACGAGGATCGCGAAGTCTTGCCGCCGCAGCGCTTCCTTGGCGCGGTCCATGTGGTACAGCACGTTGCTCTTGGAATAGATCGGCGTCTCGGGCGAGTTGAGATATTTCGGCATGTCGTCGCCCAGCGCGCGCGCTCCGAACGCCACGATCTTCCCCGATTCGTTTGATATGGGAAAGGTAATGCGCCGTCGGAACCGGTCGAACAAACGCCCCGCGCTCTGGTCGCGGGAGACAAGTCCTGAATCCACCAGCAATTTATCGTTGTATTTTGGTTTCAGATGACGCAGCAGCGCATCGCCGCCGCTCGGCGCGTAACCAATTCCAAAACCCGCGATGGCGTCCTTATCTAGCCCGCGATCTTCGAGATACGCCCGAGCCGCTTTGCCTTCCAGCGTTCCTTCGAGCTGCTTCACGAGAAATGTCTGCGCCTCGCGGTGCATTTCCACGAGAACCGAACGCTGTTGATTCTCTTTTCGTTCCTCTGGCGAGCGCTCCTTCTGCCGCGGAATGGCGATCCCGCATTTCTCCGCGACCACCTTCACGGCCTCGGGAAATTCGCACTTCTCCATGTCCATCACGAAGTTGTAAACGTCGCCACCTTTGCCGCACCCGAAGCAATAGAAAATTTGCTTGATCGGAGAAACTGTGAATGACGGCGTCTTCTCCTGGTGAAACGGGCAAAGCCCGCTGAAATCCTTACCGGTTTTCTTCAGACGCACGTATTCGCCAACAACGCGAACAATGTCCGCCTGCTGTTTCACCTTGTCTGCAAATGATCCCGCTTCCGCCATTCCGCTCTTTAGTGAAAATCAGTGCTTCGCGTAGTCATTCTTGTAGACTGCGCCAGCCTTCATCACAAACTTCACGTGCTCGAGTATCGAAACGTCCTTCGTCGGATCGCCATCCACAGCGACGACGTCCGCCCATTTGCCGGGCTCCAACGAGCCAACCAGATACTTCGGCCCCAGCAGGTCGGAAGCGTTGATGGTCGCCGCCTGAATCGCTGCCAGCGGCGTCATTCCAAGACTCACGTAAACGTGGAACTCGCCCGCATTCAGTCCGTGGGGATAGACAGCCGCATCTGTGCCAAAAGCCACCTTCACACCGGCGGCAAACGCCTTCCCGGTGTTCTTGCGCATCGCCGCGATCACGTCGCGCATTTTCTGCTTCGAGTATTCTGGCACGTCGCTGCGCTCCATGTTCTTTTCCATGTATTCGCCGAGAAAGAGCGTCGGCACGAGATACGTTCCGTTTTTCTTCAGCGTGGCGATCGCGGCGTCATCCATCAAATGGCCGTGCTCGATCGAATCGACGCCCGCCTCCGAAGCCCAGCGTACTCCTTCAGCCCCGTGAGCGTGCGCGGCCACGCGCCGACCAAGCCGGTGTGCGTCCGCGACGATGGCCTTCATCTCCTCGAGCGTGTATTGCGAGGCGTTCGGATCATCGCCCTTCGATAACACCCCGCCGGTGGCGCAAATCTTGATGACGTCCGCGCCATACTTGATGATTTCGCGAACTCGATGCTGTACCGCCTCGACGCCATCCGCTACTCCTTCTCCTTGAAAGTGAAAAGCTGGCGGCAGCAAGTTCTCATCGCAGTGCCCGCCGGTGATTCCCATAGCCGGGCCGGAGGCAACGATACGCGGTCCAACGACGTCGCCATCGTTTATCGCATCGCGCAGCGCGATGTCTGCGTAATCCTTCGCGCCCACGTTGCGCACCGTTGTAAAACCAGCTTCGAGTGTCCGCCGGGCATTCCGCGCGCCATGCAGCGCTTCGCGCGCCGTTGAAATCTTCAAACCTTCATAGGAGAGCGAACTCAGTTCAAAAGTCAGATGCGTGTGCATGTCGATCAGGCCGGGCAGCACTGTGGCATCCGGGAGATCGACCGTCGTGTCGCCCGTGGCAGCCATAATTTCGCTGGACGGCGCGATCCGTGCAATCTTGTCGCCCTCAATCACGATGGCCTGGTTCGTGCGCAACTCTCCCGTGCGGACGTTGAGCACACGCCCCGCCCGAATCACGGTCCTCTTCGGTGCAGGCGCTTGCGCGCTCGCCGTGATCGCCATCAAAGCAATTATCGCCAGAACCACACAGGCGGCTATTTTCCAGCGGCCGATTTCTCGTGTTGTCCTTACCCGTGATATTACATTCTTCAGAACATTCATCCAGGCACCCCGTTGTGAATTGGCTTTCGGAACGTGGCGAGTATAGCAAAGCAGCGCGGCCTGCATCTCTATCGAAGCAAGTTTCAGATGCTTGCCTATTTTCTACTTTCTATTTTCTGATTTCCGTTTTCTATCTCTGCAGTTCCACGACAGTGATGGCCTTCCCGCCATGCTCCTCGGTCTCAAACGAATGTTTCTCCACCAAAGGATGCGAAGCCAGGAACTCGCCAATCCCCTTGCGGAGCGCGCCCGTCCCATGTCCATGAATGATTCTGATATGCGCTTTGTGCGCGAGCGCGGCGTCATCCAGGAATTTGTCCAGACGGTCCGTGGCTTCTTCCACGGTCATGCCTATTACGTTGATTTCATCAGAAGTGCCGCCTTCGCCACGCTGCGAAGTCACCGTTACACTCTGCAGTTTGGCTGACGGCAAACTTGACTTCGCCGCGGAGGCTGCGTCTTCTATGCCGGTAATTTCGTCCAGCGCCACTTTCATCCGCAGCGGCCCGGCTTCGATCTCCACGGAAGAGCCGTCAAGCCTGCGGAAAATGACCGGCTTGCTGAATCCGCGCACGCGAATCTTCGCGCCGGGCTGCAGCCGGTCCGCGCTGACCGTTTCTAACGAAGCGGCATGAGCGCCAAGATCGGATTGCGATTCCGATATCGTTTGCACGACGGCTGCGTTCAACTCTTCACGCGCCTCGCCGCGGACGTCCTGCATCTTCCGCCGCGCCGTTTTCTCCAACTGCGCGCGCAGCTCTCGTTCTTTCACCGCTTCGACGACGCGCGCCACATTCTCGTCAAAGCGCTTCTGCATCTCCCCGAACTGTGCTTCCAGTTCCTTGATGCGCCTCTGCTGCCGCTCAACCCACTCGGTGCGCAGCTTTTTGCGCTCTTCTTCCAGCGCATGCCGTTCGTTGGTCATCTGTTTTTGCATGCGATCCAGTTCGTCGCGGCTGCGATGCAGATAAGCGATCAGGTCGCTGGCTTCGCGCGACTCTGGCGTCAGGAGCGATCTGGCGCGTTCGATAATTCCTGCGGCCAGGCCCAGTCGCTTGGCAATGGCGATCCCGCTTGAGCCGCCCGGCACGCCCACCATCAAGCGATACGTGGGCCGCAGATTCACGTCGTCGAATTCCACGGCGGCGTTTACCACTCCCGGCGCAGTCGATGCGTAAGCTTTCAGCCGGTCATGATGCGTGGTCGCGAGCACGATGCAGTTCTTCGCGCGAAACTCGTCCAGCAGCGCCACGGCCAGAGCGGCGCCTTCTTCCGGCGCAGTCCCAGTGCCCATTTCATCCACTAACACGAGCGAGCGCGGTGTCGCTTCTTCCAACATAGTCTTCAAGTTCAACATATGCGCCGAGAACGTGGACAAATCCGCCGCGATCGATTGCTCGTCGCCGATGTCCACGAGCACGCGATCGAACAACGGAAGGACAGCGCGCTGCGCTGCCACGGGAATCCCAGACTGCGCCGCGAGCGCCGCCATTCCCGTCGTTTTCAACGCCACGGTTTTGCCGCCGGTGTTTGGTCCGCTGATCACCAGCACGCGCTCTTCTCCGCCGAGCGTCAACGTCATCGGAACGATGGCGCGACTTTCTTTGCGGAGTTTGTCTTCCAGGACCGGGTGACGCGCTCCTTCCAACCGCAGTTCATTGGTCGCGGAGAATTCCGGCATCGCGGCGTCAAACTCCCGCGCGAATCGCGCCCGGGCAAACACGCTGTCGAGTTCCGCAATCGTCTCCGCTGCCGCCAGGAGCGGTTCACGGATCATTTGCAACTTCTCTGTGAGTTCGCGCAGAATCCGCAGGATTTCGGCGGCTTCATCCTCAGCAAGCTGCACAAGTTGATTGTTCGATTCGACGGTCTCGAACGGCTCCATGAACACCGTTTGTCCCGTCGCGCTGGCTCCATGCACCACGCCGGGAATTGTTCGGCGATTTTCGGCCCGCACAGGAATCACGAAGCGGTCGTTGCGCAGCGTGACGTAGTCTTCTCCCGCTTCCGCATTCCGCGTGCGCAAAATCTGCTTCAGATTTTTTTGAATGGTATCGCGCGTTTCCGCGATGCTTACTCGGATCCGCCGCAACGTCACCGAAGCATCGTCGCTGATCTCGCCGTTCGGAAGCACGCATCGCCGGATCGCCGTATGCACATCTCGAAAATCTCCAAGCGAGGCGGCCCGAGCCGCCAATAAAGGAAAGCTTGGCGCTTCTTCGCGGAACTGCTGCCGCGGCCATGCCGCCGTTTCCAGCAACGACGCCGCATCCAGAAATTCGCCCGGCTCCAGCGCCATGCCAGGCCCCTCGATCCGTTCGAGCCAGCCGTGTGGATCGGCCAGTGCACCAAAGCCCAGTTCGCGCCCTGCGCGCAGCCATTCCCCGGCTTCGCGAATCAGTGCGAACGCAGATTCGAGCGCCGCGCGTTCCATTCCTGGCTCAAGACGATCCACAGCTCGTCGCCCGGGCGCGCAAGTCGTCCTGAGCCGCAGCAATTCCCGCAGCTTGTCGAACTCCAATACGTCTTGGGCCGTTCGTGACATCGTCAGGTTTGCTTCAACCTCGTGGTCAGATGACTCGCGACGTCGCCCGGCGTTTCCGCGACATAGACCAGCCGCCCGTTGGCCTCGCCCCACGGCGCTGGATGTCCTAACTCAACCTGCCGCACACGTTCCAGCACCGGCTGCCAGAAATCTCCAAGCACGGCAAACGGTTTTCCCGTCATCACCGACTTGTTCAGCATTTCCCACACGACTGCGAGTTCCACCAGGGTTCCTGTTCCGCCTTTGCATGCCACAAACGCGTCTGCACACCGGATAAGTTCAAAGAGCCTCTCTTCCCAAGTTTTCATCCGCACTTCGAGGTCAATCCAAGAATTCAGCTTTGCATTCGTGAAAAAATCCGCAGTCACTCCGTATGTTTTTCCGCCAGCTTCTTTCGCGCCGCGCGATACCGCTTCCATCACTCCGCCATAACCGCCGCTGCAAACAGAGAAACCGTGCTTCGCCAAGGCTCGTCCCAGGGTCCGCGCTTCTTCGTAGTCAGCGGCCCCTTCCCGCGGACGAGAGCTTCCAAACACGGTCACGACGAGTTCTTTCCCCATATACGGCCCTCTATGTTTACTGTGGGTGTTTGTGCCCCAACGCGCGCTTCGGCGGCGTAATGTTGAACTCCTCGAGCATCGCCACGCACAATCCGGTCAAAGCATCCGCCGCTTCGTGACTCTTCCCACCCTGGTTGTTGCTCAGAAACGAAAAAATCAGGCGCCGGCCGCCCGCTGTTTCTGCAAATCCTGAAAGCGTCCTCACATGTTCGACCGAGCCCGTCTTCGCGTGAATCCGTCCTGCCGCCGGCGTGTTTTTCATGCGGTCTTCCAGCGTGCCATCTACTCCCGCCACGGGCAATGACGCATAGTAGGGCCCGAACCAGGATTGCTTCTGAGCAAAGTTCAGCAGCGCCACAATGGCACGCGGCGTCACCAAATCGTGCCGCGACAATCCGGAAGCGTCCGTTTGGATCACGTCGCCCGGCGCAATTCCCGCGGCCACGTAAAAGTCCGCTGGAACTTTCATCAAGTCGTCCGTCGTGACCCACATCCCACCTTGTCGAGTCACCGTCCGCAGCAGCATTTCCGTATGCAGATTCTGGCTGATCTTGTTGATCAGTTTCAGCGCATCACCCAGCTGTACTGAAACGTGTTCCGCCAGTACGACGGGATCGGCGCCGGGTTCGGCAGGAGCGTGGCGGGCTCTCGCAACGCCGGCTACTTTTACTCCGCGCTCCTCCAGCAGCCGCTGCAATGTGGCTGCTGCATGCTGCGCCGGCTCTTCAATCGCGAGAACCAGTTTACGCGGCGCGCTCCTCGCCGGCAGGCTCCCTTTGACCACCACCAAATTCGATCCTGGCTCCCGCGTGAGTGTCAGATCCGGTTTCGCGTCCGCGGCCGAAGTGGTTACGTCATTTTCCACCATAAAATCCGGCGTGGCTGGAGTTACCGCCGCCTGCACAGGATTGCCTGCCTGTTCGCCCGGCGTAAGTGTCAGCGCTACCGTGTTGTCATCCAAGACGATCGCGGAAATCGCCGCTCCGTATTCCCACACCATGTCGTCGATCTCCCAGCCATTCGGATAGCGTTCCCGCGGAAAATAGCTGTCGTCGCCAATCACATCCCCGGAAATTTGCTTGACTCCCTTGGCCACCAGCGCGTCCGCAAGCCCCACAAGCGCTTTCTCTGGCGGACCGTCAAACTCTTCCTTCAGTTCATAGGGGAATTTCCTGTTCGAGAGATTCGGATCGCCGCGCCCGACGAGCATCACGTCGCCGTTCAGCACGCCTGCACTTGAAATCGTTCCCTGAGTCTCCAGCGTCGTATGGAAGCGGTAGTCCGGCCCCAGTTTCGCCAGCGCCAGCGCGGTGGTGAACAGCTTCATGTTCGAAGCCGGCACGAAATACTTGTCCGCGTTCTGCTCGTACAGCGTCTCGCCGCTATCGGCGTCCGCGATGAGCACTCCCCACTCCCCTTTGCTCGCCGGTGTCGTTGCAAGCAAGGATTCCGCGCGCGCGGCAAATGTCGCGGTGGCTTTCTTCGAAGCCGCGCTCTGTTTCTTTGCGCCGCAGCACACCGGTTCTGTTTTTGCTTTTGCTTGCGCGCCCAAGCGCGGCGCGCCTATTCCAAACGCCCACACAGTGCTGGCCGCGGCTATCGCCGCACATTGCTGCAGGAATTTTCTTGTTCTCATTTCCCTCTCGTGCGCGAGGCTGCACGCAAAAGTATAATCGAAAGGCAACTCTTTCTGTCTTATGAGCGTCCCAGCAGAACTAACCCTGCATCATTCCTAAACCAGGTCTCAGGGTTGCACCTGGCGAACGGAAACTCTATGATGCTCTTAGCCCAGAAAACTACGTCGAGGTGATTCGTGCTCAAGCGATTGATTTCGTTGCTGATGTCATGGGCCCTGGTCGCTCTTCCTCTTTCCGCAAAAGAGGACAAAAAGGAGACCGATCGTCTGGACAATTGCGGCACCGTTCTCAAGGAAATTCTGGACATCCCGGATGACATTCCTCCGGACTTGCTTGACAAAGCCGAGTGCGTCATCATTTTCCCCTCGGTGCTCAAAGCTGCTTTCATTGTCGGCGGCAGCTACGGCCGCGGCGCTATGACCTGCCGCACCGGTGAACATTTCACGGGGCCTTGGGGCGCGCCCTCCATGATGGCGCTCGAAGGCGGCAGCGTGGGCTTCCAGCTTGGTGGCCAGGCTACCGACTTTGTCCTGCTGGTTATGAATCCGCGCGGCGCCAAGGCCATTCTGCACAGTAAGGTTAAGCTCGGCGCAAACGCTTCTGCCGCCGCCGGCCCCAAGGGCCGCGATGCCGAAGCCGCCACAGACGCCACCCTGCGGGCCGAAGTTCTGACCTACTCCCGAGCCCGCGGCTTGTTTGCCGGAATCTCGCTGGAAGGCTCTACCCTCCGGCCGGACAACGACGGCAACGAAAGGATTTACAACAAGAAGGTTGATGCGGAGGCTATTGTTCGCAAGGGCGCCGTCGCTGTTCCTCCCGCCGCCCAAGAACTTATCGGCGTACTCAATAAGAAGTCTCCCAAGAACCTGTCCGACCCGGCTTCGCTCAAAGAATAGTTACATTCAACAGACGCGTTCCCGAACACCCCGGCTTCATCGGGGTGTTCTTTTTTTTGCCCGTAACTTGCGTTCTCGCTGGCTCGTAGCTCTAGAAGAGATTTCACTTGACACACGAACAATAATGACTCCAATTCGCAGTCGGAGGCCATCCAGCTCGCTTTCCTCACTTTTCTCCCCCGCATCTTTTTCTCCGGCTATATTTTCCCGCGCGAGACCATGCCCCTCATCTTCTACGTCATCAGTTATTTCATTCCCGCGAGCTATTACATCAACATCACCTGCGGCATCATCCTGCGCGGCGCAGGGCTTTCTCATCTCTGGCTCGACGGCCTGGCGCTTTACGCCATGGGCTCCATCCTTCTTCTCATCGCCGCCCGCCGCTTCCAGAACAAAGTCATCATGGCGTGAGCCGTCGCTCAGTGCTTTTTGTCTTTTGCTGCGGCGCAGCGTATTCTGCTCGATTGTTCGGGAAGAGTGAGGAGATTCCGTGTCTTGTCCGATTTGCGAAAAACGCAAGGCCGCACGCTTCTGCCCTGCTAAGGGCGAAAAGATATGTGCCGTCTGCTGCGGCACCGAGCGCGAAGTCACTATCGATTGCCCTTCGGATTGCTCTTATCTCGTCGCTGCCCACCGCTATGAAGACGGGCACCAGCGCTCGCTGCCAGCGGACACCCCGCTGCTCGACGAAAAAATCCCGCAGGACATCGTCTACACACACCAGCAACTGATGGCCGCTCTGGCATTCTCTATCGCCAAGTTCTGCGCCGTCCAACCCGGCACCGTGGATGCCGATGTCCTCGCCGCGATCCAAGCCCTCGCCCAAACCTACAAAACTCTGAGCTCCGGCATTATCTACGAGAAACCGCCCCACGCTCCCTTGCCGCGCGAACTCTACGCCGCATTAATTGCTTTCATTTCCGAGGTCAAAAAACAGCAAGCCGAACGCGCCGGTTCCGTTGGCCTCAAGGACACCGAAGTTTTCTATCTCTTGGTTTTTCTCTACCGCATGGGTCTGCTACGCACCAACGGCCGCCCGCGCTCACGGCGTTTCATCGAATTCCTTCGCGGCCAGTTCCCGCAATCCCCCGAACTTCAGCGCGAAGAATCCCGCATCATCGTTCCCTAGCGATTTCTTTACATTAAATAGGGCATGCAAAAAATGCGAGCATGTCATTCTGAGAGCATCTGAGCGTTATCCTGCCGCGCAGGATTGGCCTTGTTTCATCTGCTGTGCCACCGCATCCCAACTTAGAGACAACTGTGAGCAAGTCACGGTTCGTTTGTTTTCCACCCACGGCCGCGCCCCATAACCAAACTTCTCCCGGATTCTCGCCACACGCTGGGAAGCCTTCTTCCGGTACTCCTCGGGCGCATAACCGTTCTTTGCGTACCAGGCGTCATACTGCTTCGCCAGCCGCGGAAACTTCTCTCGCACAAACGGCAGGAACTGCTTGGCTGACGACGGCATTAAGAACAACACGCCCGAAAAGAACCATTGAGCTCCCGCTTCCTTCGCGGCGGCAGCCACTGCCTCCAGGTCCCCATTGCGGTCGGTGATTCCTGGGATCAATGGTGAGGCCGATACGCCCACCGACAGCCCCGCTTCTCGCAATTGTTTCACAGCCGCCAGCCGCAAATCCGGCCGTGGCGCGCGCGGTTCCAGCAGCCGCGTCAATCCGGCGCGCAACGTCGTGATCGTAATGTCGATTCCCAGGTTTGACCGCTCGGCAATCCGCTGCAGCACATCAATGTCCCGGACAATCTGGTTCGACTTGGTGATAATCGAAACGCTCAGCCCTTCCCGGGTCGCAAGCTCTTCCAGGCATGCTCGCGTCACCCTATACTCCCGCTCCGCTGGCTGATAGGGATCTGTAGCGGTTCCAATGGCGATGTGATCCGGCCGCGCTCCGCCTGACGCTTCCGAATTGTAGGAATACTTGTGGTTAACGTCCCAAGCCAGGAGCGGCGCCGCATCTTTCTTCACATAAATCTTTTTCTCGAATTCCGACCCGTCCAGCTCCATGTATTCATGCGTGTACCGCGCGTAGCAATATTTGCAGGCAAACTCGCAGCCTCGATAAGGATTGATCGTCCATTCAAACGGCACGCGCTTCGAATCGCACTGGTTCAGGATCGACTTTACCGGCAACAAGAAATATTCCGGTTTCTCCGCGGACTTCCGCCGCGTTTCCGCCGGCGGAGAAAATGCTGCGAGGCGGGCGATGCCAACCAGTCGCGCGTGAGCGCGTTCTGGGGGCGCCGTGGCAACATTTCGGACCGGACCCATTTCACGGTTTTGGTTTCCGCTTGGGGTCCTGGACGCCGGGGGGCAATCCGGCGTCGCTTGATCTGAATTGTTGCCCCGTTGGTCCGCAACCGGGGCAAGGCCTTGGACCACTTGCTTTGGGCTTATGACATCAGGGCACTCGGGAAAGAGTCCTACTGTGGTTGGTGAAACGTGGCGGCGTCGAATCCGAAAACTCGGCGCCGATGGGGAGTGAACTGGAGACATAGCCCACCTCTGAGCACGGTCAAAGTATTTCGCTTTTTGTTCGCTTCGTCAAGCACAATTTTTCGCTTTTTATTCGTTTCCGACCGAATCGTCACGCCTTCCCTTCCACCTTACGTCCATGAATAGAAGGACACGCCGGCTCCTCCAAATCCCCGCAGGCAATTGCCTCCCTCGCCTGCGCAGGGTATTCTCATTGTCCGTGAAGACCTCCGTTGGCATGCCTGAGATGTCCAGACGCGCTCTGCTCTTGGCGCTGCTCTTTGCCGCCCTCCCTGTACTCACCCGGGGCCAGAATCCTCCACCCGCAAAGAAGCTCCCAGCCGGTCCTCCCGCGCCGCAATCGACTCACTACCCCATTTTTATTCTTGCCTTTGGCAATGATCCCAACTGGAGCCTGCGCATCGGACTGAAGGGCCCGGAACGGATGGATCGTCCCGGCTATCCGCCCATCCCCCTCGAACCCGCCGAGGTCACCCACGAAGCCACCGCCGATTCTTGGACTTATCATGCTAAGGACTCCGCCACCGGCGCGGCAGTAGCCGTCCATCTCACACGAGAAGCCTGTACCGATGCCGCGAACGATACGCTGAGTACCACGCCGCCTCCGTCCGGGAAATATTCTTTCCGCGCCTCCATCGACCACGCGCAAATAGGCTCCCTCAAGGGGTGTGCTCGCATCGCCGCCGAGCTCTTTCCGAAGATCAACAATCAACCGGACCAGGAAGATGACGACGCCAAGAAGAAGCCACCGGTTCCCGTTTCCTCTGTCACCAATTTCAAATCCCCTGTGGCCGTTGCCTATCTGAATGCCGGCCAGCAGCTTGTATTCAAACGCGGTTCGGTGGCACGAGTCATTCCAGGAAAACCGGGAAACGACCTTTCCATTTCACACGACGGCAAGAAGCTTCTTTTCACTCGGGACGAGGGATCTAGCGACATCCGAACCATCAATCAATATGATTTCGATTCCAACTCCATTAAGGAAGTCCTTCGAGGCAGCGTCCAACAGGCCTTCTGGTCGCCTGACGATACACGATTCGCATTCATGAAATTCGTCGATGGCAAGTGGCATTTGTGGTCTGCCCCTGTGGCTTCCCCGGAGAGCGCGGCTCCCATTTTCCCGGGCGATATCGTCTCAATCCACGGCTGGGCCGATGCGCATACCGTTCTTGTGGATGGTTTGCAGCAGCTATCCTGGGTGACTGACACCGGGACGATCCAACAGGAGATCCCAGACAAGGACATTCTCGGCGATGCTTTCGGCCCTTCCAGCGCCGACACGTTTCGCGTCCACCCCCTCAATCCGGACTTGCTTCTCGTCTCCGCAGAGTGGCTGAAACCGCCCGCAAGTGTTCCAACCGATCCACACATGGGGGGTGGCTTTGGCTTCTTCTTGTACGAGATTCGCTCGAAAAGACGCGTTGTGCTGAGCCCCTTGAATATGTTCGCCCAGAATGCCGAATGGTCCCGGGATGGCTTCCAAATCTTCTTCACGGGCGGCGATTCTTCACGTCGTTACGCTACTTATCGTATGTTCTGGGATGGCATCGGTTTGCAGAAATACCTCTCAGGCACCTCCCTCGCGATCGGCCAGTAAGCCGCTGCCTCCCAACGGCCTCAGGAGGGACAGACCACCCTTGCTGGATTAGCTGCAACCCCTTAATTCGACACCTCTCCCACCATTTTGAGGGTATATTAGGTACTGTGAGTACTACTCCTACTCCCGTTCCTCTGAACGTCGGCATCCTCGTCCTCGACGACAATGCCCAAGGGTCCAGCGCCGTCAAGCAGATTTTGGATTCCGAGGGATGGCGCGTCCGCGTTGTCTCCGACAGCCAGATGCTCTTGGCCGAGCTGAAGACCGGGGAATGGTCTCTCGTGATTGCCAATGTGGCTCTCACGGGAATCGACGGCCACGCCTTCGTCATCTTGCGCGAGCTTGCCAGCGTCTCTCCTGCAGATGGAGGCCGCATCCGCGTTTTGTATCTCGTCCCGGAACAAGCCAGCAGCCAGTACATTGTCCATCTGGAAGCCGCGCGCCTTCCCTATGTGCTTCGTCCCTACCATCTTCACGACTTTCTCGAAAAAGTCAGCGATTTGCTCGTTGAAGTGAAGGCCATCGAGGGGCCTCTCCGTCAGGTCCGCCACGAATTCGGCGCCCTGCGCAAAAAGAAGAAGCAGCAGGCTGGGCGCAACTCCATGTTCGCTTCACGCGATACCTTCTCTTACACCGACGAAGAGCTAGCCGAATACGAAAAGCAGGAAGGCGAAGCTTCCAAGTCCAGGCGCAGCAAACCCCGCATCAATCTCGGCGACCCCAATCGCTGAACAAACAAAGACCTACTTCCAGCCGTGCAAGGATTTCTCAATTCCCCGTTCTAATCCTGAGTCGTGTCCTCGCCGGTCGCTCTAGCCGAAGTGAGGTTCACACAAAGGAGGCTTCATGGAACGTTCGATTTTCGCCGCCCTCATCGGCGGATTTCTTGGCATCACCGCGCTCGGCAGCCTGGCTTTTGTAGGTTCTGTGCCCGGTTTACCCGCAGTTCCCTGGTCTCGTCCCGAGGGTGAATGGCAGCTCCTCGATCCGGTCACTTACGAAAATATCTCTGTCTTCCCCGTCGTCAGTTCCCAAAGTCAGGACACCAGCCCGTTCCTCACCCTCGAAGAAGGACTCGCGACCGGCGAGGTGACCGTCGCCGAGCAAGGCGCGCAAGTCATGCAGCGTTCGCGCGACGGCCATCCCATCTACCTTCCGCAGCTGACCACTGGCGCCTCCGTCAACCAGCTCGTCCTGATCAACCGCAGCAAGCGACCGCTGTTGCTCCTCGCGGGCGAACTCGTCAGCGGCGGCAAACAGGATCGCGTCATTGGCAAGGACCGCATTGTTCCCGTCGGCGCGCCTCCGCTTCCCCTCGACGTCTTCTGCGTTGAACACGGCCGCTGGACCGGCAGCTCACAGTTCGCGGCCGCAAAAACCATCGTCCATCCCAGCGTCCGCGAAAGAGCCGCAGTCGATCAGAAGCAGGCCGAGGTCTGGGATGCGGTTCGCGGCGGCACTACAGCGAAAGCGGTCCCCGCTGCTCCGCCACCGCAAATTTCAACCCGGAGTATTCAAGGTGCTATCGCCGGCAACGGCCGCACCGAAGCCTACGAAAAAATCTACGAGTCCCAGGCCGTCGGCGTTTCCATCGATGATTTCGTGAACGAAGTGCAGCGCCGCTTCGCGAACGCCACTTCAGGTCTAAAGGGTGAACGTGTCGTTGGCGTAGTGGTGGCTTACGGCGGCGAAGTCGCCTGGAGCGACGGCCGCGAAACTCAGGAGACCGAGCCTGGCGTCTATCGCTGGCGCGAAATCAAGGAAGGCCAGTTCGCTCAAATCGAGCTCGACGCCCTCCAACCCAAGCCCATTACCCTTCACCGCCTGCTGTTGCACCGCACCAGTTGACGCGACCATCAGGCTCTCCCTTGTTGGGGCGGAGCTTGCCCGCCTGAAGCGACGCCCCTACTGGCGGACGCCCCTACTTGGCAACATCATACCGGCGCACCGTACTCCAATCCGGCGTTTGCTCAAGGAGTTGCGCCGCTGTCACTTTCAATGTGGGATGCACAACGTCCGCCGCGATCTCCACCAGCGGCACCAGCACAAACCTCCGCTGATGCATTCTCGGGTGCGGCACCTGTAATTCCGGCGTGTCAATCGTCTCCGAGCCGTACAAAAGAATATCCATATCAACCAGCCGCGGCCCTTTCGCCACCAGCTTCTTGCTTCCCATCTTCGTTTCGATTTCGCGGAGAGCTCGCAATAGCATGAACGGGTCGAAATGCGTTTCCGCCTCCACAACACAATTCAAGAACCACGGCTGCTCCCGCAAATCCACTGGCTCGGTCTCATAGAAGGACGACACTCTCGTAATCGCCACACCCGCATGCGGCAGCTCACCAATCGCCAAACGCAAATTTTGCTCTCTGTTTCCGATATTGGACCCCAGCGAGAGATAAGCCGTCTTTTCACTCATGCAGTCTCATCGGTAGGGCCTATTTCACCGTGTCCGCTCCGGCTTTGGCGCACTGCGCGTCCTGCGCGCTTGTGGCGCCGCTGACGCCAATCGCGCCCACAATCTTTCCGTCCATTACCAGCGGAATCCCGCCCTCCACGGCCACCACGCCCTTCAACGTAAGAACCCGCAGACCATCTCCTCCACCCGCCAATACATCCTGAAACGCCTTCGTCGGCCGCTTGAACAGCGCCGCGGTGCGAGCCTTGTCAATGGCCACTTCCGCGCTGCCGAGCTGCGTGTTGTCCATTTTCTCGTAGTAAATGAGCGTCCCCGCCGGTCCGACAATCGCCACCGCCACGGTCCATTTATTTTTCGCCGCCTCCGCCAGCGCCGGTTCCGCCGCCTTCTTCGCATTTTCCAGGCTAATGGCCGACCCGTAAGCGTTCGGCATTTGCGCCAGCGCGGTGCGGAGCGCCCCGAGCACCACGAGCAAAACAACAACAGTCTTCGCAATATTCTTCCGTGACATTTTCCCTCCTCCTACGTTTCAACCGTCGACTGCATCAGCATCCCACGCACCTTAGACGACCTCGAAACCCCTCGTAATCTTTCCGCCTCACTTACTGGCCTCACACACAAAATTGCCAGCGTCGTTCGTGTCTCCACTGCCCTTGTACTTCGCCACCTGCGGATACGGACAAAGCGGTCGCGTCATCTTCACTCCCTTTGCAGGGTCGCCGCCTTCATACTTCGTCGCAACGATCGCGGCGGGCGCGCTCCCTTTCTCCACCCATTCTTCGACCGCCAGTTCCATATTGTGCTGCGCATCCCTCACACCCGCCGCGCCCTGTCCGAAATAATCCGTTCCAGGACCGCCGCCGCAATGTTGCATCCCGGGCACCATGTAGAGCCGTATGAACGCCTCCGTCTCCCGTGCGCCCATCTTGCTCACCACGTCGTTGTAATAGTTGACCGTGTTGAGCGCCGAAATGGCCGGATCGTTCCAGCCGTGATAGAGAATCAGCTTCCCACCGCGCGCTTTGAACGCTGTGAGGTTTGCCATGGTGGCGTTCAACATTGGCGCGGTCTTCTCATCAGCCGCTTTCATCGCTTGATTGACATTGGCGTCCTTGTAATTCCAGTCCGCCTTCCCATAGACGAAGCTGGAGAAATATCCGCCGCTAAAGGCGAACAGCAAACTCTTGCCTGGCGCTTGTCCAGTGATCCAAGTTTCCCATCCTCCGGGCCCCTCTTCCACTCCCGGCAAATAGCCCGGAAAGATCTTTCGCCCTTTTGCATCGTTCGGCCCTTCATACAATTTTTTCAGCGTGGCCACCTGCGCCGCCGTCAGGCACTTCTCGGAATCGCCTTCTTTGCAAAGCATCGTGCCCGGATCGAAGTGACATTGCCTCGGTTCGTTCAGTATCCCGTCGGTCACTCCGTCCTGCGCATCGCAGGCAGCGTTCACGGCACGGGCGATCGCCGGAAGTTTGCTCGATGGGATGTAACTCGCCGGGTCGCGAGTCGTCGCCTGCGCATCCGCAAGCGCCTTGGATAGCAGGTGCGTAAAGTAATTGGCCGGCGCTCCCCCCAGAATCCCATCGTAGTCTTCCGGAAAGCGTTGTGCTTCCATCAGCGCTTGCCGCCCCCCATTCGAGCAGCCCCAGAAATACGAATGCTGCGGACCCTTGCTGTAATACGCTTTCGCCGCCACCTTCGCGACCCGCGTCATCTCGTGGATTCCTCGATATCCGTAGTCCGCGACCTTTTCAGGGTGCCCTAGCGCCCAACCCGCGTAAGTCGCATCTCCCGAATGGCCTCCATCCGTGCCTGCCATCGCGTAACCTTGGTACACACCGATCCCTAATTGCTGGTAACCAATCTCTCCGGAGAATCCTCCGTTGCCCCGGCCTTGCAGTTTCCCGTTCCACCTGCCGCCATTCTGGTCATTGATGGGCATCCACACTTCGATCTTGATCGAGGAATCCGGGCTCGGCGTTGCTTCCGCCACCACCCGGCAAAACGCGGGAAGCATTTTGTAGAAAGAGGGATCTCCCGCTATCCGAGGGGACAAATTTGGCGGCGGCGTGAACGCTCCGGCCGCGACTGTCTGCGCCGACAGGATTCTCGCTCCGAGCAATTCCAGTTGCTCCAAGCCCGCGCAAGAATGCGTTCCGGAGGCCCCGTTCTGCCCATAAGCCCCGCAGGACATCAAAACTGTGCCGGCAACCGCAAGAATCACATTCCGCATGACGAGTACCTCCGATCTGAGCCTTGCACCCCTCCGCGCCGAACCGCACGTTAGCCCAAGTCCAAACTTTCGCGCAATCCTTTTCGCTCTGGCGATGAGTCTGCTTTCGTCGCTGGGCGGCTGGCTGGACTGGATTGGAAAAATTGCAATTTCTCGCTTAGAATCCGCCCATGCGCAAGGTCGTCCTCGGCCTCGGCATCAGCCTCGACGGCTACATCGCCCGCCCCGATGGCGCGGTCGACTTTCTCTTCATGCCTAAGGATTATTCGATGGGCCCATTCTTTGCCACGATTGATACGGCCATCATGGGCCGGAAGACCTACGACGTGGCCCTCAAAATGGGTGGAGGCGGATTCAGCGACTCAAAGATGAAGAGCTACGTCTTCTCCCATTCCCAACCGCCCGGCGAACGCGGCGGCGTGACCTTCGTCAACGAATCGCCGAAAAGTCTCCTTGAGAACCTCCGCAAGCGCCCTGGAAAAAACATCTGGCTTATGGGCGGCGGCGAACTCGCCCGCGACCTCCTCAAAGACGACCTAGTCGACGAACTTTACATTGGAATCGTTCCCATCCTCATCGGCGAAGGCCTCCCGCTTTTCCCCAGCGGCTTCCCCCAACGCGAATTCACCCTCCTCGAAAACAAAACCTTCTCGAAAGGCCTGGTCGCCCTCAAGTACGCCCGCACCCGCAAAAAACGGAAAGACAAGTAGACTGGGTCGTACTGCTTTACATTCACCGGGAAGCAGTATACGCTTCTAAGTGTGATCCGGTCCTTCCGATGCGCTGATACCGAGCGCCTCTTCCGTCGAGAAGCCGTTCGCCGGTTCAAGGCCATCGAGCGCCAGGCCCTTCGGAAACTGGACATGCTCGACGCAGCGCCGGATCTCCGAACGCTCTCGACACTGCCCGGAAACCGCTTGGAGCGACTGAAAGGCGATCGAGAGGGCCAGTCCGGC
>WNFP01000619.1_pt1 | contig 48265 bp, 43 predicted proteins | sample 5400201 | NCBI WGS metagenome assembly WNFP01 (sample SAMN13153355, study PRJNA577476) | soil metagenome | isolation source: 115 cm saprolite under Madrone tree | place: USA:California | collected 2016-06-14 | reverse complement strand
CGGCGATGCGCACCGCGGCGGGCTGCGGTTTCACAGACTGACCACCACTCGGCGAGCCGCATCGGGGCCGCCTCCCGATGCGCGTACCTTCAGCTCGATGAGCGGCGCAAACCCCTCGGGCAGGTTGAGGTCCCGCGGCCGCAGCGTCGGAAGCGGAGCGCGTCCGCCCGGAAGCACAGTGATGTCCCGGCCGTCGCCCAGCGGGCGCGGCTCGCGCAGCAGGAAGCGCGCCCGCACCGTCGCCCGCCATGGATGCACGCCCTTGTCGCGGGCGAAGCCGGGATACAGCTCGACCGTGAGAGGGTGGCCCTGGAGCGCCGCAGGAACCGCGAAGGCCTGCCGTCCGAACGCGTACTCGAGCGGGCCCTGGGAGACCTGTTGTCCAGCGGAATCGAATTCGGTGACGCCGAAATCGGTGAACTCGCGCCATTGCTCGCGCGGAACCTCCACTTCGACGACCGCCGTGGCGGCCCAATCGGGCACCGAGACCGTGAGGCTTTCGGGCGTCGCGCCCCGACCCGCCACGTCCAGAGCGCGCTCTGCGCCGACCAAGGACTGCGTAAGGCGCCCGGTGACGGTCGCCGGGCCGGGGTTCGCCGCTTCCCGGTCCCCGAGTGCCAATGGTGCGAGCTGCACGCGGACCGTCGCGACGGCCCCGGAGCGGGGCGGCGCGACGACGTCCAGCTCGTACACACCGGCTACCGCGTCCTCCGCGCGGACAACGAACCGCGCGGTGCCCGCCTGGGATCCGCCGAGCGGGACGATCGAATCGCGCGCCAGGTCTCGAAATGGCGCGCCATTGGGCTCGTACAGGATCGCCTTGGCCCTCTGCTGTCCGGAGTCCGGGAGCGTGACGGTGGCGACCACGGTCGCGCCGGTCTGTGCCACGCGGAGGAAGTAGCGACGCACCTGGCCGGGGCCGACCGTACGCCGCTCGTCGGACACGGGCTTGTCCGCGAGGTCGTACGGGACAGCCACGACGTTGACGAGTCGGAACAGCGGGCCGGCGAGGGCATCGCTGGGATTCCAGGCCGTCACGGTTCCCACGTACACCCCCGGCGCGGCGAGCGCGGAGGCGGCGTAGGTCAGGGGGATCTCGGTCTCGCGAGCTCCTGCCGGCAGCATCGCGGGCGCGGTCAGCCACGACGCGTCGCTCTTCAACGAGAACTGCGCCGCCCGCAGTCCGGTGACGTGGCGTGCGCGGAACGTTTCGATCGTATCCGCGGGCCCCCCGAGACCCTCGCGCCGAAACGCAGCCGATCCGCCGCCCGTCGTCGCCCGCACGACGTAGCCCGAGCCCTGATGGCCGGCGAGCAGCCAACGATAGGCTCGCTCGAGCTGCGGCAGGCCGGCCCCCTGATCGAGCACGCTGGCGCCGGGCAAGCCGGCCGCACCGGCCCGGAGCGCCGCGCTTACCTCGGCGCCGCCCGGTCGGCGTCCCTCCTGTACCAGCGCCGATATGAGGCACGCCGCGAGACCGGACACATAGGGAGCGGACATGCTCGTGCCGGCCTTGATCTCGTTTCCGGTATCGAAGGAGGGTACGGTCGAGAAGGCCCACCCCGGTGCGAGCAGGTCGGGCTTGCCGAACCGTCCGCCGCGCCCGCTGAACGAGCCGACGAAGTCCCCTGCCACCGGCGGGGCGCCGTCCTCCTCGAGCGGCAGGTAGATGCCCGGCAGCGCCGCGCCCACGGAAACGGCCAGGTCGGCCGACCCGGGCAGACCCACGGTGGATAGCCCGGGCCCGTCGTTGCCCGCGCTGATCGCGAACACGATCCCCGGATGGGCGACGACAAATGCGTTGACGATCGAGTCCATGACGGCGCGTTCGCCGGGCTCGTTGCCGATTCCCCAGCTCAGGTTCAGCACGAGCGGCAGGTTGCGCTGCTCCGCGAAGCGGGCGGCGTACTCCATCGCGTGTTGGATGCTGCCGGTCGTCGAGATACCGCCCCGTGCGTGCGATGCCCGCGACATGCGTGCCGTGCGCGTTGTTGTCGAACACGAAGGCGAGGGTCGGCACGCCGTTCACTTCGCCAAAGTTGGCGGCCAGGGTGATCGGCTTCGAGCCGAGCGCGATCACCTCGCGGCCCTGGCGATAGTCGTGCAGCGGCATCTCGTCTTCGAACGACCCGTCCAGGTTCGTGTCCAGGAACGCGACCCAGCCGTCCGTTGCCTTCACCACGATGACGGGAAAGGCATCGCTGTTGGTCCCGTCCCCGTTCAGATCGGCCCCTGGCATCTTCCCCAGCGGGCGCTCGGCCAGCGTGCCGGCGTACCACGTGTTCGCGGTCGTGAGCCGGCCGATCCGACCGGCGCCGGAAAGGGCCCGGCCGGAGATCGAGACGGTACCGTCCCCTGTCGGCGTGACGGGTGTGAGCCGCACCACTCCCTCGCCGGAGAAATCCCGCACATCCAGCAGCTTGGGCGCGCCGGTGCTGGTGACAATCAGTCCGTTCACTCCGGGGTCCACGCCCGTGTCCAGGATGCCGATCAGGACGCCGCGCCCATCATAGGTAGGGTGCTTGGCGCGGAAGTCGTCTACACCCGCACTGTGGAGCGGCATCAGGCCGACGAGCAGCGCCCGCGCCGGCGGCAAAATGGGGAGCCGGGTCGCGACGCCTGTGGCGGTCGGCGGGGGCGCGGTAGGGGACGCCGGAGGAGGCGTGGGCGCCGAGGAGGCCGGCGTCGGTCGCGTGGCCGGCGGTGGAGCAGAGCTGCCGCAGGCGGCGGTGAGGGCGAGGAGCAACAACGGGATGCCGCGTGATCTCATGGCTGGCCCGGCAGCACGAAGGCCCCGACGTGCGGGCCGGTGAATTCGCCGGTTGCCTCGAGGAGGAAAGCGAGCGTATCGCGGGTTTCCTCCGGGAGCACGATCGCGTCCACAAAGCCCCGGGCGGCGGCGAACCTGGCGTCGAGCTGATGCTCATAATCCGCGCGCATCGCGTCGACGGCGGCGGCGTTGTCGGGCTTCGCCGCATCGTTCCCGAAGACCGCCTGGATCGCCGACTCACCCTCCATCACTCCCATCCTTCCGGTCGGCCATGAGACGATGAAGTCGGGATCGAACCCCTGCCCCGCCATGGCATAGTAGCCCGCTCCCGAGGCATGGTTCACGGTGAGCACGAGTTTGGGCACCGTTGCCGTTGCCATGGCTTCGACGAAGCGTGCCCCCGCGCGAATGATCCCGGAGTGCTCCGCTTCGGTGCCGACCATGAACCCCGACACGTCCTGCACGAAGAGGAGGGGGATCCGCTCGCGGTCGGCGTTCTCGATGAAGTAGGCCACCTTCTCGGCGCTCTCCGTGTAAATGATTCCCCCGATCTTCGGGGCCTCGCCCTTCTTGCCCTTGATGACCCCTCGCGAGTTGGCGATCACGGCCACCGTCCGCCCCTCGATCGCGCCGTGCGCGCAGATCATCTCGGGCGCGAGGTCGGGCTGGAATTCGTCCAGCTTTCCCGCATCGAGCACGCAGTCGAGCACGGCGCGGACGTCGTAGCTCATGCGGTGGTCGGACGGCAGCAGGTCGTACAGGTCTTTAGGGTTGCGTTTCGGCTTGCCGCCCGGGGCGGGAGGTCGGAGCGTACGCGGCAGACGCTCGACGTATTCCCGGATGCGGACCAGACATTCCCGATCGTCCTTTGCGCGATAGTGCGCCACCGCGCTTACCGCCGTATGTGTCGCCGCGCCGCCCAGCGACTCCGCGTCCACCGTCTGCCCGGTCGCGCCCTTCACGAGGTTGGGGCCTCCCAGCCCCATGAACGACGTGCCTTCGACCATGAAGATGACATCCGACAGGGCGGGCAGGTATGCCCCGCCGGCGATGCACGGTCCCATGACCGCGGCGATCTGTGGCACGCGCAGGTAGTGTCGCATGATCGAGTTGTAATAGAAGATCCGCGCCGCGCCGTACTGGCCGGGGAACACCCCCCCCTGGTACGGCAGGTTCACGCCGGCGGAGTCCACGAGGTAAATGATCGGGATACGCTGGCGCATCGCGATCTCCTGGGCCCGGAGGATCTTCTTGATCGTTTCCGGCCACCACGAGCCTGCCTTCACGGTGGCATCGTTCGCGACCACCACCACCGGGCGGCCCGCGATCCGCCCGAGACCCGTGACGACGCCGGCCCCGGGCGCCTGCCCGTCGTACTGGTCGAACGCGACCAAAAGGCCGATTTCGAACCAGGCCGCGCCCTGATCGAGCAGGGCTTCGACCCGCTCGCGGGCGGTCAGCTTCCCCTGCTCGTGCTGGCGGCGCACCTTGTCGGGCCCGCCGCCCTGCTCGAGGCGCGCTTTGAGCTCGCGGTATTCCGCGGTCAGCGTTTTAAGACGGCTCAAGGGAGACGGGGGTGGACGTGTGGTCACGCCGAGACATGCTCGGCCGCCCACTCTTCGATGTATTTCACCAGGTCTGCTGTAGGGGTGCCGGGTCCGAACAACCGCCCAATCCCCTGTTGCCGCAGCGTGGCGATGTCTTCCGGAGGAATGATCCCACCGCCCGTTACCAGCACGTCGTCCCGTCCGGCGTCGACGAGCAGCTGCTTGACGCGCGGGAACAGGGTCAGGTGCGCGCCCGAGAGGATCGAGAGGCCCACCACGTCGACGTCCTCCTGCATGGCCGCCTGCGCGATCATCTCCGGGGTCTGATGGAGGCCCGTGTAGATGACCTCCATCCCCGCGTCGCGCAGCGCCGCCGCCACGACCTTGGCGCCGCGGTCGTGCCCGTCCAGGCCGGGCTTGGCGACCAGCACCCGGATGGGGCGTTTCGAGCCGGGCATCAGCGGCGGAACCGCAGCAGGCCGGCGAGCCCGTCCACCACGCGGCGCGCGCGCTGGTCGTACACGACGTCGACCTGGACGCGCTGGGCGAGGGCCTCCTCTACGGCGTCGTCGATGTGGGAGTCGTCGTCCTGACCGTCGGCGAGCAGGGTGCGCACCTGGCCCCGCTGGAGCGCCTTGCGCGTCTGGTCGATGCCGTTCACCGCCCAGCCCGTGCCGACGCCTTCACGCACCGCCTCGGCGTGCGCGCGCTCCCAGGCGCGCTCTCGCTCCTCTCGCAACGAGAGGGCCGCCTCGCGAACTTCGGCCGCCGTGACCCGCTTGGGGTTCAAGCGCACCACGCCGAGCACCAGGTCGTGGAGGTAGGTGTGCAGGTGCGGCAGCAGGGCAGCCGCGTCCACGCCGATGCCGGCGACCACGAGCCCGGCAAGCGGGCGCTGGGTGTGGATCTGGAAGATGCGATCCGCCACCTGCGCGTAGTGTCGCTGCCGCTCGACGCGGATACGCATGTGGTAATTGTGCTCGCCGAAGCCGCCCGCCAGCATGTTGCCCCGCTTGGCCTGTCGCTCGCCGTGGAACTTCCCCGGCCGCGTGGCCTCCGCAGTGAGGCTGGGCAGCTCGCCGACGTCGTAGGCGGTGACCTCGAAGAACCGCGCGCTGGTGCGGTCGCACGCGGCGACGAGGATGGTGCCGAATTCCTCCTCGAGGGCCACGAGCTCTCGCACCAGAGGCACCGGTGCGACTGCGAGCCGCGAGCGGTGAACGTGGGGCAGCGGGAGCGCCTCGAACAGATCGAGCGCGCTGCATGCAAACAGCGCGATCCCGCGCGCCGGCGGGAGCCGTGTCGGCTCCCCGAAGTAGCCTTGCACGCGCTCCAGGTCGGCCGCCACCTGGGCCCGCATGGCGCGCTCGAGCTCCTGTCGCTGCAGGGCGGCGAGCGCTTCGCGGATGCGGTTCTTGATCTTGATCAGGTACTTGCCCCGGGTCTTGTCCCGCGGCTCGAGCTTCAAGTAACACGACACTACCTGATACGCGCCGGGCGCGACGCGCGACAACCGCTCGACGGCGGCGCGCACGGCGCTCTCGCTGGCGGAAATCGGCTGTGCGGACATGGTCTAAAAGAATACCGGTTCGCGGTAGGCGCCGTAGACGCTTTCGAGCGCGTGCCGGATCTCGTACAGGGTGCAGTAAGCGCGAGCGCAGTTCAGCATCGGGCCGATCACGTTCTCGTCGGCGCGGGCGGCGCGGCGCAATTCCTCGAGCCGCTCCGCGACGCGCCCGTTGTCGCGCTCGGCCCGGAGACGCGCGAGCCCGCGCCGCTGGCCCTCCTCGGTGTCACCCGACACCTTGAGGATCTCGACGGGGTGATCGTCCGCGCTGAGGTAGTCGTTCACGCCGACCAGAATACGCCCGCCGGCCTCGACGTCGCGCTGGAACTCCTCCGCGGACCGGGCGATCTGCCGCTGGAACCAGCCGGTTTCGATTCCCTTCACGACGCCGCCCACCGATTGGATCTCGGCGAACAGGCCCTCCGCTTCGCGCTCCAGCCGGTCGGTGAGCGACTCGACGTAATAGGAGCCGCCGAACGGGTCGATCACCTCCGCGACACCCGTCTCGTGCGCGATGATCTGCTGGGTCCGCAGGGCCAGGCGGACGGCCTCCTCGGTCGGGAGCGCCAGCGTTTCGTCCAGTGAGTTGGTGTGCAGCGACTGCGTGCCGCCGAGCACCGCCGCGAGCGCCTGGTAGGCCACCCGGACCAGGTTGTTCATGGGCTGCTGCGCGGTGAGCGTGACTCCTGCGGTCTGGGAGTGGAACCGCATCATGGCGGAGCGCGGATTCTTCGCGCCATAGCGCTCCTGCATGTGGCGAGCCCAGATCCGGCGGGCGGCCCGGAGCTTCGCGATTTCCTCGAAAAAATCGTTGTGAATGTCCCAGAAAAACGAGAGGCGCGGCGCGAACGCGTCCACGTCCAGCCCGCGGGCGATCCCCCGCTCCACGTAGGTGAATCCGTTGGCCAGGGTGAACGCGAGCTCCTGCGCCGCCGTGGCGCCCGCCTCGCGGATGTGGTAGCCCGAGATCGAAATCGTGTTCCACAGCGGCGTGTGCGTGGCGCACCACTCGAACATGTCCACGATGATCTTGAGCGCGGGCTCCACTGGATACACCCAGGCGTGCTGGGCCATGTACTCCTTGAGGATGTCGTTCTGCACAGTGCCGCGCAGCGCCGTGCTCGCCACCCCCTGCTTCTCGGCTGCGGCGACATAGAAACAAAACAGCATGGCCGCCGGCCCATTGATGGTCATCGAGGTGGAGACCTGATCGAGCGGGATGCCGCGGAACAGGTCCTCCATGTCGGCGAGCGACGAGATCGCGACGCCGCACTTGCCCACCTCGCCTTCGGCGCGCGGATGGTCGGAGTCGTACCCCATGAGTGTGGGGAAATCGAACGCCACCGATAGACCGGTCTGCCCGTGCTCCAGCAGAAACTTGTAACGACGGTTCGTGTCCTCGGCGCTTCCGAACCCTGCGAACTGCCGCATCGTCCACAGCTTGCCGCGGTACATCGTGGGATGGATGCCGCGCGTGAAGGGGTAGGCGCCCGGCGCGCCCAACCGGGTGCGCGGGTCGAAGCCGGGCAAGTCGTCCGCCGTATAGACGCGCTGCTTCTCGCTGCCGCTCATCGGGTCGCGCCCCCGCCGGCCTTCACTTGATCGAGGATCTCCGCCGCCACGTCGTACGGGCTCCGCCGGCCGTCCGCCACCTCGTCCAACCGCGACGCCAGCAGCTCCTCCACGCGCGTGCCTTCCAGCAGCCAACGCCGCACGCTGCGCTCCAGCACGGCGCGCGTCCGCGCAGCCAGGCGCTGGCGCCGCCGCTCGGCGAGCCTGCCGCCCGCTTGAAGATAGGCGTAGTGGCGATCGAGAGCAGCAGTGAGCTCGTCCACTCCTTCGCCCGTCGACGCGACGGTGCCGAGCACCGGGGGCTCCCAGCCGTCGGAGGGTGCGGCGGAGGGACGCTCCGCCCTCCGATGGTGTGGGGCGACATGACGGAACGCATTCCCCCGGCGGATGCCGAGCATGACCTCGACCTCCTGTCGAAACTTGTCCGCCCCCGGCCGGTCGCTTTTGTTCACCACGTAAATGTCGGCGATCTCCATGACCCCGGCTTTCAGGGCCTGAATCCCGTCGCCCGATTCGGGCACCAGCACGAGCACGGTCGTCTCGGCGCTGCGCGCGATGTCGAGCTCCGTCTGCCCCACGCCCACCGTCTCTATCAGTACGCGCTCGAAGCCGAATGCCTCGAGCAGATCGGCGACTTCCTCCGTGGTGGTGGCGAGCCCGCCCTGCGCCCCCCGGGTCGCCATCGAGCGGATGAACACGCCCGGGTCGAGGCTGACCGATTCCATCCTTATCCGGTCGCCGAGCAGCGCGCCCCCCGTGAACGGGCTGGTCGGATCCACGGCCACGACGCCGACGGACAGTCGCCGGGCGCGGAACCGCTGGATCAGCGCTTCGGTGAGCGTGCTTTTGCCCGCGCCGGGGGGACCGGTGATGCCCACCCGCCGCGTACCGCCGCGCCCGAGCAACCCGTGCGCGTGGGACAGCACCTGCTCGAACCCGTCGCGCTGGTTTTCGACCAGGGTAATGGCGCGCGCCAAGGCGGCAGGCTCACGCCGGGCCAGCCCCTCGAGAATCCGCTCGGTCGTCACGCAAGACCCATGCTTCAGATTCGCTCTTCGGCCCGCTCGAGCGGTACGGTGCGCACCGGCCCGGGCCGCACGGCGACGCGCTCCACGCGGGTGGCGGTCGCGGCGAGAATATCGAACTCGAGCCCGTGCAGCGCGAAGCGCTCCCCCGCGCGGGGAATGCGTCCCAAGGCCTGCACCAGCAACCCGGCCACGGTCTGGACCCCGCGGGTTTCCAGCGTGACGCCGAGGCCTTCCTCCAGGCGGCTGGCCGGGGCGCTTCCCTCGAGCTCGACGATCCGCACGGGCGGCTCGTCGGTAGGGGGCGGGGTGCCGGGCTCGAAGATCTCCGACACGAGGTCGCGGAGCAGATCCTCGAACGTGACCAGGCCTGCCGTCCCGCCGAACTCGTCCAGCACGACGGCGAGGTGGCTCTGGCCGCGTTGCATTTGCAGCATGAGGTCGGCCGCCCGCGTGGTGCCCGGCACGACGAGTGCCGGCAGGACCGGGACCGGCGCATCGGGCGGCAGACGGAGCAGATCGAAGGCATGCGTTACCCCGATGACCTCGTCGAGCGATCCCCGGTACACCGGATATCGGCTGTAGTGCGATTGGAGACACACGTGCGCGGCTTCGGCCGCGAGCAGCCCCTCGGGAATCGCCACGATCGACGTGCGGGGCGTCATCAGCTCCCGTACCGGCCGGTCCGCGAAGGCCAGCACGCCCGACACGACCGCCATCTCGTCCGCGGAGGCGAGCGCCTCGGTGTCGGCGTTCGTGAGCACCGCCGCGAGCGTGCTGCGGGTCGAGGGATCGCGCCAGGGGACGAAAGGCGCGAACACGCGGCCCAGCTTGTCGAGCCGCGGCGCCGCGTGCGCCACGATTGGCTCCGCCCAGCGCCGGCCCACCACGCGGGGGACGAGGTACGCGGCGCTCACGAGCAGCGGGATACCGAGCACAATGGTAAAGACGCCGAGCACGGTGGGGGTCGTGCGGGTGAGCAGTGCGGGAATCGCGGCGGCGGCGCAGATGATGCCGACGGTGGTCAGGGCGTTGGCCGTCGCGAGCACCCGCCCCGGGTTCTCGAGCACCCCGGCGGCGCCCCCGGCACCCCGCAGCTTGTACGACACCCAGCGGGTGAGCTCGAGCTGGCTCACGGCCGCTGCGGCGACGCCGACGGCGGCGGACGCGGCCGCGAGGATCAACCCCGACACGAGCAGCAAGGCGGGGAGGGTCACCGTTGCCTCTGGAGCAGCACGCTGCTCACCCGGCGTCGGTCCACCCGTTCCACGACGACCTGATAGCCGTCCAGGGTCAGCTCGTCCCCGGCGCGGGGCACGCGCCCCAGAACCGAGTATACCAGCCCGCCCAGGGTCGAGACCTCCGGGTGCTCGAACGGGCGCCCCAGCGCTTGCGAGAGATCGTCGAGCGTGACTCGTCCGTCCACCCAGTAGCGGTCTCCCTCCTGCCGGATCGACGGCTTTTCGCCCACGTCGTGCTCGTCGTGGATCTCGCCCACGATCTCCTCGAGGATGTCTTCGAGCGTGATGAGCCCCGACGTACCGCCGAACTCGTCGACCACGATCGCCAGGTGCGCCGGGCCCCGCTGGAAGTCGCGCAGCTGGCTGTCGAGGGTTTTCGTCTCCGGCACGAAGGCCGCCGGCCGCACGAGATCCTGCCAGCGCGCGGCGGCGGCCGTGCCCTCCCCACCGATACCCATGGCGAACGGCACGAGGTCCTTTGCGAACACGACGCCGGAGATGTTGTCGGGCGTGCCGTCGTACACGGGGAGGCGCGAGTGCTCACTCTGCCGGAACGCCTCGACCACCTCGTCGCTCGCCGCGGCGAGATCCACGGCGACCATATCGAGGCGAGGCGTCATGACCTCATCCACACGTGTGTCGGCCAGCGTGAACACGCCGAGCAGCATGTCGCGCTGCGCGGCGCCGAGGTCCGGCTGGAGGGGGCGCGGTGTCGCGACGAGGCCATGGAGGCCCTTGTCCACCCAGGCGAGGAGCCACATGAGGGGACCGAACGGGGCGAGGGTGCGGCGCGCGAGCGGCAGCGCGCTCGTCGCGAGCTCGGGCGCGACCCGGGCCAGGCTGCGCGGCAGCGCGTCCCCCACGATGAACAGGAACGTCGCCGCCACGGCCCAGCTACCCAGCGCCTGCGCCCAGGGGCGGTCCCACCAGCCGAGCGCGTGACCCGCGGCCACCGCCCCGAGGACCAGCAGCGCGAGTCGGCCGACATGGAGCGCGCGGTGCAGCGGCACGCGAGCGCCGACGGTCGTGGGCGGCGCGTCGCCCAGCGTATGGAGCGCCTCGCCCACGGCGGCTTCCTCACCCAGCGCCAGGAGCCCGGCCCAGAGCGCCGCGCCCGCGCCCACCAGGGCGCCCCCGAGGGTCAACGCCGCGGCGGTGAGCGTCACCGGTCCGCCCCGCCCGCGAGCAGCCGGTGCACGTAGCGCTCCTGGCGGCCCCACATCGCGGACCGAGTGCGGCCCGGCCCGTCGGGGTGATCGTAGCCTAGGACGTGCAACGTGCCGTGCACCGCCAGCCGGACCAGCTCCTCGTGCACCCTTCCCTCTTTCGCCTTTTCCCCTCCCCCGTTCTTCACCCAGCGCTCGGCGGCGGCGGGACAAATGTACACGTCCCCGAGGAGGGAACCGTCGGGTTGTGGGAGCGCGAAGGCGAGGACGTCGGTCAGACGACGCCGGCCAGTGGCGCGGCGATTGAAACGGCGCATCGCGTCGGCGTCGAGCAGTGTGAGCTCCACGCGGGCGCGGGCGCGTTCCCAGGCCAGGACTTGCCTGACCGCGCGCTCAAGCCAATGCCTTAGGCTGCCACGTCGCCGTGATGCCGCCACTGGACTCCGGATAGTCGATGCGGTTGTGGTACATGCCGCTGATGATGCGCACGAATTCCTGTTTCACCTGGTCGATTTGCCGCAGCGTCATGGGCGCTTCGTCGAGCTGACCGGCGTTCAGCTTGGTGCGCACGATGTGGTTGATCACCTCTTCGATCTTCTGCGGTGTCAGGTCGTCGAGCACGCGCAGCGCCGCCTCGACCGAATCCGCCAGCATCGTGATGGCGGTTTCGGCGGAGTGCGGCTTGGGACCGGGGTAGGCGTAGTCTCCCGGGCGCGGGGACCCCCCGTCACCGCTCTTCTTCGCGCGGTCCAGGAAGTAGGTGATTTCGGTCGTGCCGTGGTGCTCCGGAATGAACGCCGCGACGGCTTCGGGAAGCCCCGCCTCCTCGGCCAGGGCGAGCCCGTCCGTGACGTGCGCCTTGATGATCTGCGCCGACTGATGCGCCTTGAGCCGGTCGTGCGGATTGTTGCCGCGCGTCTGGTTCTCGACGAAGTACTGCGGGTTCTTGATCTTGCCGATGTCGTGGTAGTAGCAGCCCACGCGACCCAGCAGGCCGTCGGCGCCGATCCGGTTGCAGGCCGCTTCCACGAGGTTCGCCATCGCGACCGAGTGGGCGTACGTGCCCGGCGCTTCGAGCGACAGTCGCCGCAAGAGCGGCCGGCTGGGGTCGGACAGCTCGAGCAGGGTGAGGTCGGTGGTGATCCCGGTGACCGATTCGGCGACCGGTAGCAGGAAGAACGTGAGCCCGGCCGACACGAGGCCGTTGGCCGCGCCCCACACGCCGCGCAGCAGGATCTCCCCCGCGCCCCAGCTGCCCATGAGCCCGAGCGCCAGCGCGCCCGCGAGGTACCCGAGCGCGATGATCAATACCGGCACATAGAAGTTGCTGCGGCGCCGCAGCACGCGCACCGTGAGCGCCGCCGTCACGCCGCCGACGACGCACAGAAACAGCGCGGGAAGATCGTGGAACACGGGCTGCAGGCCGATCACGATCGCGAGGATCATGGCGGCGATCATCGAGACGCGACCGTTGAACAGCACCGTCAAGAGCATCGCCATGAACGGCAGGATGATGATCTCGGTGTGGCGCGGGGCGAAGCGCGCCACGGCGGCCGCCTGCAGCAGCACGAGCGCGAACAGCCCGCCGATCAACGCCACCTGCCGCCGCTCGCGATAGGTCTCGCGGCGGTAGAACCACAGGAGCACCCAGAAGATCGCCAGGATGAGGGAGTCCCGGAGTACGGCACCGAACACCCCGCCGGCCGAGCGGCTGGTCGCCCCGCCCCGGCGCACCAGGTCGGAGTGCAGGGCCACGAGCTTCTCATGGGCCTCGTTCGTCACCACTTCGTGCGCGCCCACGATGCGGTCCCCGGCGCGCACGATGTACTTGCTCGGATCCACGCTGCGGCGCAGCTCGTCTCGCCGCCGCTCGGTCTCGAGCGTGTTGGGGCTGAGGGTCGGCCGGAAGAAGTGGCCCGCGAGCCGGACATAGAGCTGGTCGCCGACGCTGGAGCCTCGGTCGGGATGAATGGCCCGGGCGCGCGACAGGTATTGCGCGTACGTGAGCACTTGGTCGCGCGACACCGACTGCTCGCCCGAGCGGCGGCGCACGATCAGCTCCGGCGCCTGCTCGACCTGCAGCACCCCGGGCCCGGTCACGCCGAGCGCCAGCGTGCGGTCGAACAGCTCGCTCAGCGCCCGCTCCACGGCGTGGCGCTTGCCGCCCTTGTTCAGATACGCGGCCTCCGGCGTGCTGAGCGCGAACCCATGTGCCTTCGCCACCTGCAGGATCGCCGTCGCTCCGCCCTGGTCCGCCGCGGTCTCCACGCTCGAGAAAAACGCGTGCATCGCGATCTTCGCGCTGTCGAGAGCCCGCTCCTGATACTGATAGATCGGCTTCACGGTGCCCGCGAGCTCCTCGGCCTCGCGCGCAAGCTCCTGATCCGACTTGTTCACCGGGAAGGTCAGCGGGGCGATCACGTCGCGGTCGGCCACCGCGCCGGGCGAGAGCAGCGGCGCGACGTTCGTTGCGCTCGAGGGGAACACGATGTACGCGAGCAGCGCCAGGCCGACCACCCACGCCCAGCGACTGCCGTGATAGCGCAGCTGCTCTCTCGTTGGCAGCCTCATGTCAGCCCTGTGCGTCCTCGGCGTACGCCCGGATGATGTCGCGCACCAGGCGGTGGCGCACCACGTCTCCCTCCCCCAGGTAGCAGAAGCCGATCCCTTCGATCCCGGGCAGGATGCGCTCGACCTGGAGCAGTCCGGAATCCTCCCGGTTGGCCAGGTCGATCTGCGTCTTGTCCCCCGTGATCACGGCGCGCGAGTTCACTCCCAACCGCGTGAGGAACATCTTCATCTGCATGCCGGTCGCATTCTGGGCCTCGTCGAGAATCACGAACGCGTCCGACAGCGTGCGACCCCGCATGTAGGCGAGTGGCGCGACCTCGATGGTGCGACTGTCAATCGCCTTCTGCACCCGGTCGCGGGGCATCATGTCCTCCAGCGCGTCGTACAACGGCCGCAGGTACGGGTCGACCTTCTCGTGCAGATCGCCGGGGAGGAATCCCAGGTTCTCCCCCGCTTCCACCGCCGGGCGGGCGAGCACGATGCGCCGCACCCGCTTGCGCGCCAGCGCATCCACGGCCGTGGCCACCGCGAGGTACGTCTTCCCGGTACCGGCGGGACCGATGCCGATCACGATGTCGTGCCGCGCGATGGCCTGCAGGTACTCTCGCTGCCCGGCGGTCTTCGCCTGGATCACGCGGCGCAGTCCCGGCAGGATGATCTTGTATTCGCCGTCGGTCGGGTGGTTGATGGGTCCCGGCTGCTCCTGGCTCATGACCCGGTCGACGTCCGTCAAGTCGAGCGGCTCGCCTCCTCCCATGCGGACGAGGTCGACGAGCGCCTGGGCCACCGGCACCGCGCGCTCGACGGCGGCGAGCGGGCCGTGCAGCATCAGGGTGTCCCCGCGCAACGACACGCGCACGCCGAGCCGCTGCGCCAGTGCGACCAGGTTGCCGTCGTTGACACCCGCGAGCGCCAGCGGATCGACGCCCTCGGTCGAAAGCCGATGGGTGATCTCGTCGCTCATGGCTTGACCTCGATGTGCAATGCCGCCAGATCCGCCGGGTTGGCGGGCGCCGGGGCACCCTCGAACAGGGCGCGCGCGGTGGTCGTCTTCGGGAACGCGATCACGTCGCGCAGGCTCCCCGCGCCGGCGAGCAGCATCGTCACGCGGTCGAACCCGATGGCGAACCCGCCGTGCGGCGGCGCGCCGGCCTGCAGCCCGCTCAGCAGGAACCCGAACCGGGCCTCGGCGTCTTGGGGCGAAATGCCCAAGTGACCGAACACGCGACGCTGCACCGCGGCGTCGGTGATCCGGATCGATCCTGAGCCCAGCTCGTTGCCGTTGTAGACCGCGTCGTAATGCAGCGCGCGGCAGCTGAACGGATCGGTGTCGAGCCGCGCCACGTCGTCCGGGTGCGGCGCGGTGAACGGGTGATGCGCGAACACGGGTTTCCCCGTCTCCCGGTCGGGCTCGAACAGCGGGAAGTCCACCACCCAGCAGAACGCGTGCGCCACCTTGGGCTTGAAACCGAGCCGGCGGATCGCCTCCTGGCGCACCCGGTCCAGCACGGGCGACGTCACCCGGTCGGGGCCCACGGCCATCAGGGCCGCGTCGCCGTCGGCGACGCCCAGCTGCCCCAGCGTCTCCGCGGTGAAGTGCTTGCCCACCGACCCCGAGATTTGCTCGCCCTGCCGCTTCACCCACGCGAGGCCCGAGCCGCCCAGCTGCTTCGCGGCCTCGGCGAGCTGGTCCACGTCCTTGCGCGACAGCCCGCCGCCGCCTTTCAGCGCGAGCCCGCGTACGCGCGCGCCGTCTTTCAGCGCCGATTGAAAGAACGGCACGGCCAGCGGCTTCACCTGCGCTGTCCAGTCGGCGATCGCGACCTCGTAGCGCAGGTCGGGCTTGTCGGTGCCGTAGCGCTCCATCGCCTCGCGCCAGGTGATGCGCGGGAACGGCCGAGCGATCTTGTGGCCCGCTTCGTCCCACAGGGCGACCAGCACGGCCTCCACGTAGCCGAGCACGTCTTCCATTCCCACGAACGACGCTTCGAGGTCGATCTGCGTGAACTCCGGTTGGCGGTCGTTGCGCAGATCCTCGTCCCGGAAGCAGCGCGCCAGCTGGAAGTAGCGGTCGAACCCGGACACCATGAGCAGTTGCTTGTAGATCTGGGGCGACTGCGGCAAGGCATAAAATTCCCCCGGATGCACGCGCGACGGTACGAGGTAGTCGCGCGCGCCCTCCGGGGTCGGCTTGGTGAGCACCGGCGTCTCGATTTCGAGGAACTCCAGATCGGACAGCGTGCGGCGCGCCCGCTGCAGCAGGCGATGGCGCAGGATGAGGTTGCCCTGCATCTCGGGACGCCGCAGGTCCAAATGCCGGTGCTTGAGCCTGAGCTCCTCGCCAGGCAGCTCTTCGCCCTTCGCTCGCGCCACCGGGATGGCGGGCGTCACGGCCGGGCCCAGCGCGGCAAGCTTCGTCGCCTGGACCTCGACGTCGCCGGTTGCGAGCTCGGGGTTCTTCATGTTCGCGGGGCGGGCCGTCACCTGACCTTCGACCTCGACAACGGTCTCGGCCGTGAGTGCACCCGCCACCTGTCGCGCGGCCTCCGGGGCCCCCGGGCCCACGGCGACTTGGACGATCCCCACTCGATCGCGCAGGTCGATGAACACGATGCCGCCGAGGTCTCGGCGGCGGTGCACCCAGCCGCCCAGCCGGACCCGCTGCCCCACATGCTGCAAGCGTAGCTCGCCGCAGCGGTGCGTACGTCTGGATGTGGAACTGACGCTGTCTATGGTACCTCCGCCTCGCACAGCACGCGGTAGAATTCGTCGGGCGTGCGGGCGCTCAGCAGCCGGTCCCGCACCGGTTCGCGCCGCACGAGCCGCGAGATCCGGCTCAACGCCTTCACGTGGGCCCCGGCGCACGATTCCGGGCCGGCCAGGAGAAAGAACAGGCGCACCGGCGCGCCATCGATCGTTTCGTAGGGCACCGGCGCGGGGGTCGTCCCGGCAACGACGACCAGGGCGGAGAGCACCGGCGTCTTGCCGTGTGGCACGGCAACTCCGTAGCCGATACCTGTGGGGAACTGCCTCTCCCGCTCGAGAATGGCTCCGAGAACCTCCTCGGAGGGCCCTCCGTTGCCAACGGCGGCCACGTCCACCAGTTCCCGGAGCACCCCCTCTTTGTCGGTCGCGTGAAGGGGGATCAGGATGCGAGCGGGGGTCAGGAGCTCGGACAGGCGCACGGTGATCCAAGTGTCCTAAACGATTGAAGATAGTTAAGTTATGTGCTACATGCAACGCATTTCCCGAGCGGGACTTACATGGTCGATGTCCTGAGCCTCGTCCCCAACGCGTCTGGGGTGGCGCTCGCTCAATGGCTCGAGGAGCGTGGCGAGCCGGCGTATCGCGCCCGGCAAATTCTCCCCCGCCTGTGGCAGCGGCCGGTCGGATCGTGGGACGACGCGACGGAGTTGCCGGCTGCGCTGCGACGGGCCCTCGCCGGGGCGCTGCCGTTGCGTCGCTTGTCGTTGTCGACGCGTCAAGTCTCGCAGGATGGCACGGAGAAGTTTCTCTGGGATCTGGGGGACGGGGAAGCCGTCGAGTCGGTGCTCATCCCCGAAGGGAAGCGACGTACGCTGTGCATCTCGTCGCAGGTGGGGTGCGCGCTCGGCTGCGTGTTCTGCGCTACGGGGCGCATGGGCTTTCGCCGCAATCTGTCGGTAGCGGAGATCGTCTGTCAGGTGCGCGAGGTGATGCTCCTCGACGTGGCGCTGAAGCCGACCAATGTCGTTTTCATGGGCATGGGCGAGCCGCTGCTCAACTGGGAGGCCGTGGACGGCGCGCTCACGATTCTCAACCACGCCGACGGCGTCGCGATCGGGGCGCGGCACATTACGGTCTCGACGGTCGGCATCTTGCCGAGTCTCGCGAAGCTGGCGCAACGGCCGGAGCAGTTTCGGCTCGCTCTCTCGCTCCACGCGCCGACACCGGAGCTGCGGCACGACCTGATGCCGATCGAGAAGAAGTACGCGTTGCCCGCGGTCATGGAGGCATTGGCGCGATTCCGTCGCCGCGTGACGCTCGAGTACGTGCTCATCGAGGGAAAGAACGATGCGCTGGAGCAGGCGGATCAGCTGGCGCAACTAGCGCGGCCGCTGGGCGCGTTGGTGAACCTGCTGCCGCTTCACCCCGGTGGGGCGCCGGACCTCTCACCCAGCCCCCGGGCGCGGATGATCGCGTTCGAGCGGCGGCTCCGGCGGCATGGGGTGGAGGCGGTGTTGCGTCGCAGCCGCGGGCTCGATATCAGCGCCGCGTGCGGGCAGCTACGGGTGGAACTCGAGGCGCGGCGCAAAGTCCGCACCGAGGAGCACGCTCGCGTCGAGTAGCCGGGTCGTGTCCAGCTGCACGACGACCCGGCCCAGGCCCAGGGCCCGGCGCACCCGTCGGCCAACCTCCTCTGTTCCGCGGCGCACCACGATGCGAGTCGAGTCGAGCGGTCCCACCGTCTCAGGCGCGTTGCCATAGGTGAGGACATCGATCCCGGCCCGCCGCAGTACCCGGGTCCCGACCCTCGCGAGCCCCGCCGTGCCGCTGGCGTTCAGGACTTCGACCGTCACGCGCGGCCCGGCGCTCCCGGCCCCGGGCACGGGGAGCGCGGCGCTGCCCCCGCGGTCTCCGCGGCAGGCGGCGAGCGCCGTGGCGCAGGCGATCAGTATCCGATGAGCGCGTTCCAGAAATCCACCGTCTCCCGGGGGAGCGGCCAGCGGCCCTCGATCACGCGCGCGATGCGACGGGCGGCGACCTGCTTCAGGATCGCTTCGCGCTCCTGGGGCACACGTGCCGCGAGCGAGCGCCGGAGCTCCTGATCGAACGCTCGCCCCGGCTCGAGATAGTCGGCCAGATATAGCATCCGGCCCACGTCATCCCACTGTGCGAACCCGAGCGAGTGGTAGCGCACCGCGTCGAGTACGCCCTGGTCGGTCACGCCGTCATGCGCGGCGCGTTCGGCGGCGAGCGGCCCGTGGGCGAGCTCGTCGGCCGCGGGTGCGTCGCGCAGTGCGTCGTGCAGCCACGCCGCCGAGAGCCAGCGGGCGCGCTCGCGCTCGGGCACTTTCATTGCCGTGGCCCACGTGGCGATCAGCGCCGCCACGCGCTCCACGTGGGCGCGGCGCTCCGGAGTGACGACGGCCCACGGGGGGAGAGTCACACCGACTGCGCGATGCAACTCGCGGCTCGGTCGCGGCTCGAGCCGCGGACTGCGTCACGCCCGCACCGAGATGTCACCCCCCACTCCTTCCCCGAGTACCACATTGTCGATGAGGCGAGTCGTCCCGACCTGCGCCGCGATCATCACCACGGTGCGAGCGTCGGCGCGGGCGACCGCTCGAATCTGTTCGTCCACGAGCTCCAAGTAGCCCGGGGTGACGCCCGGGGCCATGAGCGTCTGCAGGCCACGCCGCTGGAGCGCCTTCGCGTCTGCTTCCCCTGAGCGCCACGCCTGCTCCACGGCGCGGAGCGCGCGCGACAGGGCGAGCGCGGCGCGGCGGTCGTCGCCCTTCAGGTAAGTGTTGCGCGAGGAGAGGGCCAGGCCGTCGAGCTCGCGCACGGTGGGCGCGACGTCGATCTCCAACCCGAAGTCCAGGTCCGCCACCATGCGCCGTACCAGCATCGCCTGCTGGAAATCCTTCCGCCCGAACACCGCGATGTCCGGCTCCACGATGTGGAACAGCTTCGCGACGACCGTCAGCACGCCGGCGAAATGCCCGGGCCGGGCGGCGCCCTCGAGTGTCTCCGCCATCGGACCGGGGCTGATGCGCACCAGCGGCTCCGTGGGGTACATCGCCGCCGTGTCCGGGACAAACAGACAACCGACGCCCCGTTCCGCGGCGAGCGTGCGGTCGCGCTCCAAGTCGCGCGGGTACTGCGCCAGATCCTCCGCGGGGCTGAACTGCAGGGGGTTCACGAAGATGCTCATCACCACGCGGTCGGCGCGCTGTTTCGCCCGATCCACGAGCTGCAGATGACCTTGGTGCAGGAATCCCATGGTCGGCACGAACCCGATGCGGCGGCCCCGGGCGCGCTCGGCGCGCGACCAGTCGCGCATCTCCTTCGGGCTCGAGAGTTGCTGCATCGCGCGCGGCGCTTATTCCGCCTTGAGCACGACTGAGTCGGTGAGATAGGGATTGTCGAAATGCGCCATCTCGCCCGCTCCCTTGTCCGGCACGGGAAACAACCGCGCGGAGAGCGGCTTGCGAAGCTTGGTGGAGAGGGCGGCCACGTCGGCTATCAGGGCCGCCAGCCGGTCCGAGCGACTGTCGCCCGGCAGCGGCACCACGTCGAGCCCCGTGCCGCAGACGCTCGAATACAGCAGCAGGTCGCGCACGCCGAACCGCCCCTCCGATGCGCGTTTCGCCAGCACGGGATCCTCCAGCACCGGGAGCATGAGCCCCGAGTACCCGCAGGTCTTCAGGCGCACGCTCTTGAGGACGTCCGTGATCGCCGCACACCCGGCGAGGGTCGAAGGCGCGCCGAACGGGACCCCGGTGAGGGCCTCGATGGTCGCCCCGATGCTCGCGTCCTTGCCGGGGGCGGGAGAGACGTCGATGCCGGTGTAGCTCCGCTTTTCGCGCCGGGCGATGTCCCGCACCAGGCGCTCCAGCGGTCCGAGCCGGGACTCGAGCAGCTCCGTGAGGTGCTGTTGCGCCTCCCCCAGGGTGCTGGCTTCGGCGAGTCCGGCGGACAGCAACGGAGGCGATTCGAGCCCGATGGCCATTGCATCCGAGCCGCTGTGATACGCGACGGGAAAGAACGGCGTGCCGGCCGGTATGTTGGCGGCCGCGGCGAACCGGAAATTCCCGATGCCTCCCGGGGTGGCGCGCGCGATGGCCGCGATCGCGTCGCCTGCGGCCGTGACCCCGCGCGGCGACGTGCCCCGCTCGGGCGACGCCACCCGCACCGTGAAGCTGACGTTCTGGGTCGTGCGGGCGAGCTCGGCGGCCCAACCAGCGAAATCGGTATCGTCACCGTCAGCGGCGAGCACCGGTCCGATGCTCAGGAGCACGGACTCGGCCACCATGGTGCGGTCCAGCGCCTGAAGGGTGGTCAGGGCACGCGCGCGCGCGCGCCAACCGGAGTCCTCGAGCAGGGGCTGGGTGGCGATGCGGACGGTCTGCACCTCATAGCCGGCGTCCGTGACGGCCTGCTTCGCGCGCTTGAGCGTCGCGACCGTGGCGTCCACGGCTCGGGTGTCCGCGAGGCTCTTCAGGTTGGTACCGGCCGTGATGGTCCGGACCCGAAACCCGGGCGGCGCGCCGGACGGGGCGGTGGCGGTCGGCTTGGGAGTGCGCCGTGTCACGAGCGGCGTCCAGGCTGCGGCTGCCAGCATCGCGAGCACGTCTCGCCGGTTCCAATCATTCACTTCGGAAACGAGTGCTCTGGGCCCGGGTAGCGGCCTTCGCGCACCTCGGCAGCGTACAGCTTGACGGCCTCTCGCACGTCCTCCGCCAGCGCGGCGTAGCGCTTCACAAACTTGGCGCTGAACCGGTCGTTCAACCCCAGCATGTCGGGAAGCACCAGCACCTGGCCGTCGCAAGCGGGACCCGCGCCGATGCCGATGGTCGGGATCGTGAGCGACTTGCTCATTTGGGATGCGAGCGGCGCGGGGATGAGCTCCAGCACAATGGAGAAGGCGCCCGCCTGCTCCAGCGCCTTGGCGTCCGCCTTCAGTCGCTCGGCGGTTCGCTCGTCGCGTCCCTGCACACGGTAGCCGCCCAGCGCATGCACCGACTGGGGGGTGAGGCCGAGGTGGCCCATCACGGGGATGCCGACGTCCACCAATGCGCGCACCGTGTCCGCCATCGGTGTGCCGCCTTCGAGCTTCACCGCGTGGCAACCGGTTTCCTGCATGACGCGCCCGCAGTTGCGGATCGCTTCGGCGGGGGAGACCTGATAGGTGAGGAAAGGCATGTCGCACACCACCATCGCGCGCACGGCGCCGCGCCGCACTATCTTCGCGTGATAGATCATCTGCTCGAGCGTGGCGGACAGCGTGGTCTCCGCTCCGGCGAGCACCTGATTCACGGAGTCCCCCACCAGCAGGACGTCCACCCCAGACGCGTCGAGCAGACGCGCGAACAGAACGTCGTAGCAGGTGAGTGCGACGATGCGCTCGCCGCGCTCCTTCATGGCGAGGAGCTCGTGGGTCGTGACGGGCTTGGCTTCGTTAGCCATGGGGCGTCGGGCGCGGCGACCAAGCGGCATCGAGCTCCGCCAGCTCGCGCTGCCAGAAGGGGCGGTTCGCAAGCTCCGGGTGCGGGATCACGAGCGCCGGCTCGTGGATTACCCGATCACCGAAGCGCACGATGTCCAGGTCCAGGGTCCGCGGCCCCCAGCGAATTCGGCGCTCGCGGCCGCGCTCTGATTCGATCGCATGGAGGTGGACGAGCAGCCCGGCGGGCTCGAGCGCGGTCTCGAGCAGTACCATCTGATTGAGGTAGGGGCCCTGCGGCACCGACCCGAGGGGGGCGGTTTCCTCGACGCGGGACTCCCCGACCAGGCGGGTGCGCGGCAGGGCTGCGAGCCGCGCCCGCGCGTACGCGAGATGCGCGGCGCGATCGCCCACGTTCGATCCCAGCGCCACGTACACGCGCTCCGTCTCTCCCTTGGCCACGCGGGAATGGTAAGCGGCCTACGCGATGCTGGCAAAGCCGCGGGTCAGCTCCCGCAGCATCGCCGCGACCTCTTCCAGCTCTCGCGTCGCGCGCTCGAGGTCGGTGAGCCCCCGCGCTGCTTCGTCGGCGCGGGTCGCGACGTCGTCCGCCTCGGCGCGGTTCTTTCCCGCGATTTGGGCCACGGCGTGGATGCGCTGGCGCAGCTTGCCGAAGGCCTTGTCCTGGTCACCCGCGGCCGCGGCGATCCGCTGCGCGTGCGACGTCGCCTCGGCCGTCGCCGCGACGATCGCGTCCAGGGCTTCGAGCGCCGCGGAGGAAAGCTCCTCGACGCCGCCCACGTTGACCTGGCCGCGGCGCATCTGCTCCACCACCTCCCCCACCTGCCGATGGATGTCCTGCACCAGCTCACCCGCTTCGAGGGCGGCGCTGGAGCTCTGCTCCGCCAGCCGTCGCACCTCCTCGGCCACGACGGCGAAGCCCTTGCCGTGCTTGCCCGCCCGCGCCGCCTCGATGGCGGCGTTCAACGCCAGCAGGTTGGTCATGTCGGCGAGCTCGCGGATCGACGCGATGAAGCCGGTGATACGCCGGCTCACCTGCCCCAGCCCCTGCACCTTGCTCGAAGCTTCGCCCACGAACGTCTTGAGGGCCACGAGTCGGGAAATGGCGTCACGGATCTGGTGGCGATTCTTGTTGGCGACCTCGCTCGCGGTGCTGGACGCCTGCGCCGCCTCGGTCCCGTCTTCCGACACGCGCCGCGAGACGCGCGCCAGGCTCTCGGTGGCTTCGAGCCCCCCGGACACTTCGCCTTCTTCGGCGAGCACGCCCTGGCGGATCAGGCCGGTGGACTGGGCCACCGCGGCGGCGGCCTCGCGCATCGACGCGGCCGCGCGCGCCAGCGTCGCGAGCTGCTGCGTCAGCCTCTCCACGGTCTCGACCAGCGGCCGGCGCAGCTCGGTGATGTGGATCGCGGTGGCCAGCTGGTTCGCGAACGTATTGATCGTGATGACGTCCTTCCCCCGGTACACCTTGCGCTTGTGGTGCTCGAGCTCGAGGGTCCCGATCACATGCTCGCCGAACTTGAGCGGCACCATGACCAGACTCTGGACCACGAGCGGCGCGTCGGCGATGCGTTTGTCACGAGTGACGTCGTGGATGACGACCGACTCGCCGGTTTGCGCGACCTGCTCGCGCACCGCGGCGGTGTCCGGCGTAGGCTCGCCGCGCTGTGCGCGCCCGATTTGCCCGCGATAGGCGAGGCGCAGCGAGCCCTCCTGGCGCCGGTAGATGCGGAAGTCACCCCAGTCCACCAGGCGGTGCGCGAGCCGCTCGATCCGGGCGAACGAGTCCTCGAGGCTGATGTTGCTCGTGATCACGGCTTCCATCGCGTGGATCTTGTTCAGCTCCTCGGCCGCGATCGCCTCCTCGAGGGTGTGCTTGAAGAGCAACCCCAGGGCGCCCAGGGCCGCCGCCACGAACACCCACGCGAGCGGCGGCCAGTAGCTCACCGTACCAACGACGATCGCCGTGGCGATCACCGTCGCGCCGTAGCCGATGCATTCGTAGCGCAGAATGAGGAGGCGCTCGTCCTGCTCGAGCTTGCCGCGGATGACCAGCGCAAAGTAGAACAGCAGGCGGCTGATGACGAAATACGCGAGGCAGAAGAAGAACAGCGCGGGAACGAGCTCCACGTGCAATCCGGGCGTCGTCACGTTCGAGAGCCGCACGGCGCCCGCGTAGACACCGTAGCCTCCGAGCAGCGCGATCACCTCGCGCCCCACGTTCACCAATGCCGCGAGGAACATCTTCTTCTGCCACAACCAGTCCGCGCCGAGCACGCCGCCCGCCAGCGCCAGCGCGGTCGCGGGCGGGCCGACTACGAGACTCCCCGCCAGCGCCACCAGCCCGGTCTGAGTGAGATAGGAATATTTGCTCAGGGGCACCTGCCCGGCGCGCAGCAGCAGCGCGGCGACCAGCAGGCCCAGGATCTCGAGGGGCTGCCCGGTCCAGCGCGTGTCCGCGATGAGGGCGGCACCCAGCGTGATCGACCCGCCGATGGCGAGCGCCCGGCTGTAGATGGTGACCAGGCGGTTGGCGGTCACGCGCGGTCCTCCCGGATAGCGGCGGTGAGCTCGCGGACCAGGCGCTCCGCGGCGCCCACCCCGCCCGCGGCCAGCGCGTCCACGATCGCACTGCCCACGACGACGCCGTCCGCCAGCCGCGCCGTGGCGCGCGCCTGCGCGGGCGTGCTGATCCCGAACCCGACCGCGAGCGGAAGCGAGCTCGCCGACCGCACCCGGGCGACGTGCTCGGCGAGGTCCGTCGGGACCTGATCGCGCACACCGGTGACACCCAGACGCGAAATCAGATACAGGAATCCGCTCGCGCCCTGCACCGCCCGCGCCAGGCGATCAGCCGTCGTGGTGGGGGCGACCAGCCGGATCAGGGCGAGCGGGCTGGCCTGCACCATCGCCTCGAGGTCGGGATCCGCGCCGGCGGGAAAGTCCGTGAGCACCAGCCCCGACGCTCCGGCGGCGGCTGCCTCACGCAAGAAGCGCTCGAGCCCGAAGGCCATGAGCGGGTTCAAGTAGGTCATGACCACGACGGGAATCTCGAGCGCGGCGCGGCGGATCAGGTCGAGTACACGGGGCACCGTCATGCCCTGATCCAGGGCGGCCTGCGTCGAGCGCTGGATGGTGGGGCCGTCGGCGAGGGGGTCCGAGAAGGGAACCCCCACTTCCACGAGGTCCGCACCGGCCGCGGCGACGACCCGCAGGGCTTCGAGCGACAGCTCAGGGGTCGGGAACCCCGCCGTCAGGTACGGAATGAGTGCGGCGCGCCGCGTCCCTGCGTTACCCCGGATGGCCCGCCAGCGCGCGGCGATCGGGTGTTCAGACAAAGTAATCGCTGACGTTGATGCCGTACTTGATGGGGTCGGTGACTTTCACGATCGAGCGGGGATGGTTGCCTTCGGCATCCTTCTGCGCGAGGTCGGCGAGGAAGCCCGGGTGCTGAACCCCTCCTTCGGGCGTGGTCACGATGCGCACGACGGGGCGATGCACATGGGTGACGTCCGGGTTGGCGCTGTGCACGAGCGCTACCTCGTACGTGTCGAGGATGACGCACGTCCCCACGGGATAGATGCCGATCAGGTTGATGAACGCCTTCACCACGATCTGATCGTAGCCGCGCCGGGGGTTCTCCCACATCTCCTTGAGCACCTGGTCCGGCTGGATCGGCACGGTCTGGTAGACGCGCCGGCTCGTCGCCGCGTCGAATCCGTCGGCCACGGACACGATCTTGGAGTAGATGGACAGCTCGCGCGCGCGCAGCGACTTGGGGTAGCCGGTGAGGTCGGTCTTCATGTGGTGCTCGTAGGCGACGATCATGCCCCGATAGGGGATCTCGCCGTAGCCGCGCAGCCCGAACAGCGTCAGCACGCCGAGCCACGGGTGCGCCTGCATGATGCGCCACTCTTCGTCGCTCAGCCCGCCCTGCTTGTTCAGCACCTCGAGCGGCACACGCGACTTGCCCACGTCGTGGAACAGGGCGGCCATGCCCAGATCGTAGAGCTGGAGCTTGGTGAGGCCGAGCTTGCGGCCCAGGGCGACCGAGAAGATGCACACGTTGACGGAGTGGGTAAACGTGTACTCGTCGTAGTCCCGCAGCGTGGTGAGGCCCATCAGCGAGGCCTCGTTGTTCAGCACCTGATCCACGATTGCCTGCACGGCCCGCTTCACCTTCTTCACGTTGGCCGTCCGGCCCATGCGGATCGAGTTGATGACCTCCTTCGTCACGGCCACCGAACGCGCATAGGTGCGCTTCGCCGCCTCCTTTTGCCGCTCCTCGTCTTCGGCGTCCTCGTCGGTCTCGAGCGGGGGCTCCACGCCGATGTGGGTCACCCCGGCATCCGACAGCTTCTGGGCGAGCTCGAAGAGCTTGGTCGCGGTCACCTCTTTCGCCGCGTACGACAGCAGCAGCGACACGAAGATCTGCAGCTGCTTGCGCTCCACGCCTTCGTCGATCCGGACCGCGCCGATGCCGCTCTGCCGCAGCACGCCCAGGATGTGGGAGAACGACGCATAGTTGTCGAGATCGAGCCGGAGGCGCGTGGAATTGACGAAGATGAACTCGCCCTGCAGGCGCAGCTCGATCTCCTTCTCTACATCCAGCAGGTGCTTGGTCGTGGCGGTGAGATCGTCCAGCGCCTTCTGCACCTGGGCGTTCTCGATCGGATAGAGCTTGAGGGAGCGAACCGCCGTGTACAGCACGACCAGAAAATCCCGGCCCGCATGGCGCAGGAATCCGTCCGTGGTCTGGACGGTCTCGGCGATCGAGCCGCGCGGGGGCCCGCCGGCGGTCATGTGCCGACCTCGCGCAGCGCCCGGGTGACGGCGTTGCGCACCAGCGGCTCCTTATCCTGGGCCGCGCGCTCCAGCACGGCCCGCGCCTCCGGCGTGCGGACCTTGCCGAGCGCCATCGCCGCACAAGCGCGGGTCTCAGGATCTTCTTTCCTTCCCAGCAGCCCCTTGGAGGCCAGCATTTTCTCGAGCGCCGGGATCCCCTTGGCGCCCACGATGGCGCCGAACGCCTCGAAGAACGTCATCTTCTCGGTGAGGTCCGCGTTCCGAAGCTTGGAGCCCGTGACCATCGACTCGATGCGCGACGCCGCGTTGCGGTAGCCGCGGGAACCGAGAAACCGGACGGCGGCGATGCGCACGTCGCGGTCGGCATCGTCGATCGCCTTCTCGAGCAGCCGCATGGCCGACGGGCTCGAGATGGCCGTGAGCGCCTCGACCACGGCGAGCTTGAGGGCGCGGTCCTCCGATGCCAGCAGCCGCTCCATGCCTTCCGGTGCCCCCGTGAGCTTCAGGCGTCCGGCGAGCTTTACCATCTCGAGCTGGGCGGCGCTGTCCGGGCTGGCGAGCGCCTTGAGCACTTCGCTCGCGTTCCCCTGGGCCAGCCGGGCGGCGGCGGCCTGCACCAGCTCGCGCACGCGCTCATCGTGGAGCTTGGCGACCCACACCATCAAGGTCGAGAGCGCTTCGGGACGAAGCTCCTGGAACAGCTCGGACAACTCCTCTTCGCTGGGATGGACCGCCGCCTCGTCGAGCGACTGCAACAGCTGCGACAGCGCGTCGTGCTGCGACAGGCGGGCGGGCAAGCCCTCGAGCGTCTTGCGATGCTCGGGGATCAGCTCGCGGGCCCGCTGCAGGATGGCGCGCGTCTCCCGGAGAATGAAAGCGACGGAGCGGAAATCCCCGGCGCCGAGCAGGTAGGGGATGAAGTTTTCGAGGATGGAAATCAGCTCGGCTCGGACGGTGCCGTACGTTTGCAGCTCGAGCAGGTCGAACAGCATCGAGAGCACGTTGCGGCGCATGTCCTGCGCGTACTCCCGCTCGACGTCCTTCTTGAGGTACTCGACCTCGGCGTCCTCCAGGAAATAGAGCGTGGTGTCGAAGTCGTCCATCGACACCACGCCCTCGCGCTTGGGCGGGGCCTCTTGTTCCACCGCGTGGCGCACGTCGCTCGGCGGCGCCGACGTGATGGTCTCGCCCGCCTCGATCGGCACCGCGTTCTCGCTGGTGAGCTCCCGGAAGGTGTAGCTGACGAACTGAAAGTCCTGCGCCCACAGCAGCGTCAGCAAGTCGTCGGCGGCGTCGGCCTGGAGGTTGCGCGCCCGCTGCAGCACGCCCAGGAAACGCACGATCTCCGTCTCTTCGACGCCCGGCTTGAACGCGAGCGAGCGGACGCCGTCCTTATAGAGCGTCCACGCGATGCTCTCGGCCCGCTGCTCCTGGTTGTAGACGACGTTGTCTTCCCACCGCAGCTCGATCTCGCCGACGTCGAACACGAGATCGTCGGTCGCCTGCCAGATCTGGCGAAACGACGCCCGGATATTGTCGACCGCGCGCTGATACACCGGATTGTTCGGCAGGTAGAGCTGGGTCGCCCGGATCCCCTTCGACAGGATCTGCAGCAGCTCTTCGACCTGCTGCGGCGGCAACGCCAGCTCGGGTACGGGCGCGTTTGTCAGGTGGCGGCTCCCGTCAGTTCCGCGACCATGGCGACGTCCTTATCGCCGCGGCCGCTCAGGTTCAGCAACACGACGTCGCCGGCGCGCCACTCCCCGCGGTGCGCAAGCACCCAGGCAACAGCGTGGGCGCTCTCCACCGCCGGCAGGATCCCCTCGAGGCGCGATAGGGAGGCGAACGCATCGAGCGCCTGCCGGTCGGTCACTGCCTCATACAATACGCGTCCGCTGTCCTTCAAGAAAGCGTGTTCGGGCCCGACACCCGGGTAGTCGAGGCCCGCCGACACGCTGTGCGCCGGTTGGACCTGACCGTCGGCGTTCTGGAGCAGGTAGCTCAGGCTGCCGTGAAACACGCCCGGCCGTCCGCGGCCCAGTGACGCCGCGTGACGACCGCTCTCGAGCCCTTCACCGGCCGCCTCCACGCCGACCAACGCCACGTCACGATCGTCGAGAAAGGCGGAAAAAATGCCGATCGCATTGGAGCCGCCGCCGACGCACGCCACCACGGTGCGCGGCAGCTTGCCCCACCGCTCCAGCGCTTGGGCCCGCGCCTCGCGGCCGATCACCGCCTGGAAATCGCGCACGACGCGCGGGAACGGATCGGGACCCACCACCGAGCCGATGATGTAATGCGTGGTGGTGACGTTGGTGACCCAGTCGCGCAGCGCCTCGTTGGTGGCGTCTTTGAGCGTGCGGGTGCCGGACGTCACCGGCACGACCCGGGCTCCCATCAGCTCCATCGGCGATGATGCGGCGCTTCCCCATCCGCCGCGCCAGCAACGCCTGCCCGAGCGTGTTGTTGATCTTGTGCGCCCCCGTGTGGTTCAGGTCTTCGCGCTTGAGGGCGACCACGACGCCGCTGCCCACCTGCGCCGCGAGGCGTGGCGCCTCGGTCAACGGCGTAGGCCGGCCGACGTAGTCCTTCAGGAGAGCGTCGAGCTCCGCCCAGAATTTGGGATCGCGCTTCGCGGCTTCATGCACGCGCTCGAGCTCCTCCAATGCCGCCATCAGGGTCTCGGGGACGTAGCGGCCGCCGTAGGGGCCGAAGCGACCGGTGTGGCGCGTGCCGGCCTCAGATGCCAAGCGAACCTCCGATGCGCGAGCCAACCCAGTTCCGCGTTTTCATCACTGTCCCCTCCCCTGTCGCCGCACGCCCGTCAGCTCTCGCACAGCTCGCTCTGGATCGGCATTCGCCGCTACCGACGTTCCGACCAGCACGAGGTCCGCCCCGGCGGCCGCCATGCGCTCCACGTCGGCGCGGGTCGAGATCCCGCTCTCGGCGATCACGGGCACACCGGCCGGGACGAGCGTCACCAGCCGCTCGGCGCCACCGAGATCGACGGCGAACGTGGCAAGGTCGCGGCTGTTCACACCGACGGCCGTCGGGTCCACGCCGAGCGCCAGCTCCAGCTCGCCCGCCGAATGCACCTCCACCAACACGCCGAGTCCCTGGTCGCGCGCGGCGCGCGCCAGTACACGCAGGCCATCGGGCGCGAGCGCCCGGACGATAAGGAGAATGGCACTCGCCCCTGCCGCCCGCGCTTCGTACAGCTGCAGCTCGTCCAGGATGAAGTCCTTGCGCAGCACAGGCACCGGCACCGCGCTCGCCACCCGGGCCAGGTCGTCGAGCGAGCCGCCGAAGTGTAGCTCGTCGGTCAGGACCGAGATCGCGACGGCACCACCCTGCGTGTAGGCCCGCGCATGCGCCACCGGGTCCAAGTCCTCACGGATCGCCCCCGCCGACGGTGAGCGGCGCTTGACTTCGGCGATCACGCCGACCTCGCGACCCTCCAGGGCGCGCCCGAACGGGCGGGGCGCGGGCGCCGCGCGCGCCTGGCGCTCGAGCTCGCGCGCCCGGGCCCGCAGGCCCGCCACGCGATCGCGCGTGGCGGTGAGAATCGCGTCAAGCTTGGTTTCCGGCATGCTTGCGTTCGGTCGATTTTCGGGTAGATTTGCCTTCGGTTTCCGTTCGGGAGAGAATGTGCCGCTCACACGCCGACAGCGCGAGATCCTGGACTTCATCTCTTCCCAGATCAGCGCCCAGGGCTACGCACCGAGTTTTGAGGAGATCGCGGAACGGTTCTCGTTCCGCTCTCTGGCCACGGTCCACGAGCATCTCACCAATCTCGAGCGCAAGGGGTACATCCGGCGCGCTCACAACGAGAGTCGCGGCATCGAGGTCGTGCCGCCGCGCGGCCAGACCGGCGCCACCGATCTGCCGCTGCACGGCCTGGTGGCCGCCGGCGCGCCCATCGAAGCGGTCAGCGGCACGGACACGATCGCGGTGCCCGACGAGCTGATCCCCCGCCGTGGTCGGAGCTACGTACTGAAGGTCCGCGGTCAGTCGATGATCGACGAGCACATCAAGGACGGCGACTTCATCGTGGTCCACGAGCGCAACCAGGCCGACAACGGCCAGACGGTGGTCGCGCTGGTGCAGGGCTCGAGTGCTACGGTCAAGCGGTTCTATCGGGAGCCGGGCGGGTGGATCCGGCTCGAGCCCGCCAACCCAACCATGACGGCGCTGCGTGTCAACGAGCGCGATGTCGTGGTGCAAGGCGTAGTGGTGGGCGTCATCCGGAAGTACTAGTCGCGCGGCGCAATCGCTCGAGGGCCTCTCTGCCCTTGCCCGCACGGACGATCTCCCGCGCGCGCGCCACGCCGTCCGCATACGAACCGACCAACCCTGCCACGTAGATCGCCGCACCAGCGTTGAGGAGCAGGGCGGACAGGCCCCCCGGATCCTCGCGCCCGTCACCCAGCAGGTGCTCGATGCGCGCGGCATTCGCCGCGGGCGCGGCGCCCGCGAGCCCGGCCACATCGGCGATCGCGAGGCCGTGGTCGGCGGGATCGATCTCCCACACGTTCACGCGGCCAGTTCGCACTTCCCACACATCCGTGATACCCTGCGGCGCGATCTCGTCCATGCCCACGCGGCCATGGACCACGAGCGCATGCTCGGCCCCGAGCCGCGCCAGCGCCCCGGCCATGAGCGGGCCGCGATGGGCGTCCGCCACGCCCACCACCTGGCGGCGCACGCCCGCGGGGTTGGCGAGCGGCCCCAGCAGGTTCATCACGGACGCTACTCCGAGCTCACGCCGCACCGGCCCGGCGTACTTCATGGCGGGATGAAAATTGGGCGCGAACAGAAACGTGACGCACGCTTCGCGCAGCACGCGGGCCGCGTCGGCGGCGTCGAGGCTGATGCGCACACCCAGCGCCTCGAGCACGTCGGCAGAGCCGCACTGCGACGTAAACGATCGGTTGCCGTGCTTCGCCACGACCGCTCCGGCGCCCGCGGCGACGAAGGCGGCGGCGGTGGAGATATTGAAGGTGGAGACCGCTCCCCCGCCGGTCCCGCAGGTGTCGACGAGGTGCAGGCCATTCGCCTCCACGCGCACCATCGCGTCGCGCAGCGCACGGGCGGCGCCCGCCACCTCCTCCGGGGTCTCGCCCTTGACGCGCAATCCCATTAGCAGGGCCGCGATCTGGGCCGGCGTGGCCTCGCCGCGCATGACGGCCCCGAACACCTCGGTAGTTTGGGGCTCAGTCAGGGGCCGGCGGTCGGCGAGGGCGGCGATCGCTTGGTGCAGCGGGGAGGGCGTGGGGCGGGACGACGCGGGCACAGGGTTCGGGGTTTCGGGCCTGCCAAAGCTATCCCGAAAAATCGCGTTTTGTCAAATGCCACAACGGGTTGCGTGCCTTGATTGACCCCCCGTTTCAACCTATCTTTCGCCCGTGACGAGCCGGCCCTACCTCGCCGTGGTACAGTACGACGGGGCAGAGTTCGCGGGCTGGCAGCGGCAACCGGACGGGCGCACGGTGCAGGCGGAATTCGAGGCCGTGCTGGAGCGCCTGATGGGCCGCCGGACGGCGGCGACTGGTGCCGGACGCACCGACACGGGCGTACACGCTCTGGGCCAGGGCGTCGGGTTTCTGGCGGACGGGCGTTGGGGGGACGACGTCTCCGGGCTGTACCGGGCCCTCAATGCCCTGTTGCCCCGGGACATCTGGGTTGAGCGCGTCAGCCCGATGCGGCCGGGGTTTCACGCCCGCAACAGCGCGCTGGCACGCCGCTACCGCTACGTGATCGGGACCGACGACGCGGCCCGCTCGCCGTTCCGGCGGCGGTACGAATGGGCCTTGGGACGCCCGCTCGATGTCGCGGTGCTCCGGCCCGCGGCGGATGTGCTCTTGGGGGAGCACGACTTCCGCGGCCTCGCCGCGACCGGCGCGGGCTCGGGACGGCCCCACTATCGCAGCCGCGTGGCGCTCGCCCAGTGGGCGCCGCGGACTGACGGAGCGGGGGTGACGTTCACGATCGAGGCCGACCGATTCCTGCATCGGATGGTGCGCTTTCTCGTGGGCGCGATGGTGGACATCGCCCTGGGCCGGCGTCCACTCGAAGATCTTCCCCGGCTGCTCACCGCGACCGACAACCAGGCGGCCAGCCCGCCGGCCCCGCCACAGGGACTCTATCTCGTGGCGGTGCGCTATCCCGCTGACCTCTACGGCGAGGCTGATCCATGAAGTTCTTTCTCGATACCGCGAGCCTCAAGGACATCAGCTGGGCGGCCCAGGCCGGGTTGATCGATGGGATCACCACCAACCCGTCGCTGTTGGCGAAGCAAGCGGGCGACTTGGATCCCCGCGACGTCCTCAAGGAGATCTGCTCTCTGGTCGAGGGCCCCGTGTCCGCGGAGGTCGTCGCCGTGGACGCCGACGGCATGGTGCGCGAGGGCAAAGAGCTCGCCAAGATCGCGGACAACATCGTCGTGAAGGTTCCGATGCTCGAGGCGGGGATGGTCGCGGTTCGGCGCCTCGCCGAGGCCGGCATCAAGACCAATGTCACGCTGTGCTTCTCGAGCGTGCAGTGCCTCATCGCCGCGAAGGCCGGCGCCGCGTACGTGAGCCCGTTCATCGGGCGCCTGGACGACGTCGGTCAGGAAGGGATGGACGTCATCCGGGAGGCACGCGTGATCTTCGACAACTATCAGATCGCCACCGAGATCCTCGCCGCCTCGATCCGGCATCCGCGCCACGTAGTGGAGGCGGCGATGATCGGCGCCGACGTGGCCACTTTGCCCCCCGACGTTCTCAAGAAGCTGTTGCTGCACCCGCTCACCGATCGCGGGCTGGAGCAGTTCCTGGCGGACTGGAACAAGCTCGCGGCGCGCGCGAAGGCCGCGGTTTGACGTACAGCTCGCCCCTCTCCCAGCGCTACGCCTCCCCGGCCATGCAGGCCTTGTGGGGCGACCGGCGCCGCATCGGACTGTGGCGGCGCCTGTGGCTTGCCCTCATGGAGGTCGAGCGGGAGCTGGGCCTCGACATCCCCGAGCGGGCGCTCGCGGAGCTGCGCGCCCACCTGGACGATGCCGACCTCGAGCGCGCGGCGGAGCACGAGAAACGGATCCGCCACGACGTGATGGCGCACATCCACCATCTGGGTGAGCAGGCGCCCACGGCGCGGCCGTTCATCCACCTCGGCGCGACGAGCGCCTACGTCACGGACAACGCCGACCTCATCCTGATGCGCGAGGGGCTGCAGCTTCTCCTGGGCCGGGTGGCGGCCGTGCTGGTCGCGCTCGCCAAGCCCGCCCGGCGCTACCGCGACGTGCCGTGCCTCGCGTACACGCACTTCCAGCCGGCCCAGCTCACTACCGTCGGCAAGCGGATCACCCTGTGGATGCAGGAGTTCTTGCTGGACGCGGAGGAGATTCTCCATCGGCTCGACACGCTGCAGTTCCGCGGCGTGAAGGGGACTACCGGTACGCAGGCCAGCTTCCTCGAGTTGTTCGACGGAAACGATGAAAAGGTGCGGGAGCTGGACGCCCGGGTCGGCCGGCGGATGGGCTTCACCCGGGTGTTCCCGATCACCGGCCAGACCTACACCCGGAAGCTCGACGCCCAGGTGCTCACGGCGCTGTCGGGGGTCGCTCAGTCGGCGGCCAAGTTCGCCACCGATGTGCGGCTGCTGCAGCACGAGGGCGAGATGCTGGAGCCGTTCGAGAGCGATCAGGTGGGATCATCGGCGATGGCGTACAAGCGGAATCCAATGCGCGCCGAGCGGATGACGGGGCTCGCGCGCTTCGTCATCGAGTTGGAGGGCAACGCCTGGCACACGGCGGCGGAGCAATGGCTCGAGCGCACGCTGGACGACAGCGCCAATCGCCGGCTGGTCCTTCCCGAGGCGTTCCTGGCGGCCGACGCGATCCTGGTGCTGGCAACCAACGTGGCTGCAGGGCTCGAGGTGCGCGAGCCGGTGATGGCGCGCCACGTAGCGGCGCAGCTGCCCTTCCTCGCCACGGAGCGCCTGCTGATGCGTGGGGTGAAGGCGGGCGGCGACCGCCAGCGACTGCACGAGGTCATCCGCACCCACAGTCTCGCCGTAGCCCAGGCCGTGGCGGAGCAGGGAGCGCCCAACGATCTACTCGAGCGATTGGCCAGGGATCCGGCGTTCAGGGCCTTGAGGATCTCCGTCCGCCCGGAGGAGCTCGAGCCGGCGGCCTACGTTGGTCGCGCGCCGCGCCAGGTGGACGAGTTCCTCGAGCACGTCCTCCCCGACCTGCTGCACCGCGTCGAGGCGGTGGCGCCGGCCGCGGCGGCTGCCGAGGTCACCGTATGACGCTGCCTCTCGTCGCCAGCGCCCTGCCCCTCCCCCTGCTGCGCCGCGGCAAGGTTCGCGAGGTGTATGAGGTGGATCCCGAGACCCTGCTGCTGGTGGCGAGCGATCGGGTGAGTGCCTTCGACGTGGTGCTGCGGGAGCCCGTGCCCCACAAGGGCGCGGTGCTGACGCAACTGAGCGCGTTCTGGTTCGAGCGCCTCGCGGGTGTGATCTCGAGCCACTTTCTCTCGGGCGACGCGGACGAGATTGTGGCGCGGATTCCCGCGCTCGCCGATCACAGCGCGGCCCTGGCAGGGCGGGCCATGCTGGTGCGCCGCACGACCCCCGTGCCATTCGAGTGCGTGGTGCGCGGCTACATCGCCGGCTCGGCTTGGGCCGAGTACAAGAAGGCCGGCACGCTCGCCGGCGAGCCGCTGCCACCCGGACTGGTCGAGAGCGCGCGGATCGACCCGCCGATCTTCTCGCCCGCGACCAAGGCCGACGTGGGCCACGACGAGAACGTGACGTTCACGCACGTCGTCAAGGCGCTGGGCCGGCCGCTCGCCGAGCAACTCAAGCGAGCGAGCCTGAGTCTGTACGAGGCCGGCCGCGCCTACGCGGCGCCGCGCGGTATCATCATCGCCGACACGAAGTTCGAGTTCGGCACCACGCCCGACGGCCGGCTGCTCGTGATCGACGAGATTCTCACGCCCGACTCCTCCCGGTTCTGGCCCGCCGACCGGTACACGCCCAGCCGGAGCCAGCCGAGCTTCGACAAGCAGCCGTTGCGGGACTACCTCGCGGGCCTGAAGCAGGAAGGCCAGTGGGACGGGAACGCCCCACCGCCGCCGCTGCCGCGGGAGGTGGTGCAGGCGACGAGCGAGCGGTACCTAAAGGCTCATCAACTAATCACGGGGAAGCCGCTGGGGATTGCGTGACTAACCCAATGCGGAATGCGGAATGCGGAATGCGGAGTGTCAATGGGAGCGTCGTTAAGCGAGCGACCTTCCACTGCAATTCCGCACTCCACATTCCGCATTCCGCATTCGGTGAGGGGGGGCGGTGAGGGTCGCTCCCGAGGGATGGCCGTTCATCCTCGCCGGTTGGGCGCTGGTGGCGCTGGGCGCGTGGGGTGTCGCGGCGTGGGGCCGCGTCATGTGGGTGGTAGAAGTCCCGCTGCTGCTGCTCGCCGTGTGGCTGGTCGCCTTTTTCCGAGACCCGTCTCGCACAGGCCCGCGCGGCGATCAGTACGTGATCGCACCGGCGGACGGCAGGATCGTGGACGTGCGGGTGGTGGATGAGCCGATGTATCTCAAGAGCCAGGCGACGCGGATCTCGATCTTCATGAGCGTGTTCGACGTGCACGTTAACCGCTATCCGGCGACCGGGACGGTAGAGCTGGTGCGGTACAATCCCGGTCGGTTCCTGCACGCCGCCTCCGACAAGGCGAGTCTCGACAACGAGCAGGCGTCGGTGGGGCTGCGCGCGGCGCGTGCGCCGCTGCTCGTGCGTCAGATCGCGGGCCTCATCGCCCGTCGCATTGTCACCGACGGCGCGGCCGGTGACCGGGCGATGCAGGGAGAGCGGATGGGGATCATTCGGTTCGGCTCGCGGGTGGATGTGTTCGTCCCCCTCGCCGCGCGGTCGGCGGTGCGGGTGGCAGTCGGCGATCGGGTGCAGGCCGGCGCGACCGTGTTGGCGGAGTATACGCCGTGAAGCCGTTCCCCCGCCCCAGCATGCGGCGCGTCGTGATCGTCGTGCCGAGCCTGTTCACCCTGTTCAATTTGTTCTTCGGCATCTGGTCCATGGTGCTGGCGTCGCGCGGGGAGTTCTATCGCGCGGGCTGGTACATCTTCTTCGCCGGCGTGCTCGACGCGCTCGATGGCCGGGTGGCGCGGCTGTCGCGCACCGGCACCCGGTTCGGCGCCGAGCTCGACAGCCTGGTTGACGTGGTGAGCTTCGGCGTCGCCCCGGCCTTTCTCATCTACCAGCTCGAGTTCGCGACCGGCGGCCAGGCGGAGTGGATTTTCTGCTACTTCTACGTCATGGCGGCCGCCATCCGGCTGGCCCGCTTCAACATCACCCAGGCCGGACGCGCGAAGCGTTATTTCATCGGCCTGCCGTCGCCGGCTGCCGGCATGACGCTCGCGACGTTCTTTCCGTTCACGACCACGGAGCTGTATCAGCACGTGTTCCGGTTCTTGCCGCGTCACCACCTGATGCAGCTACTGATGATCCTCCTCACCATTCTCATGGTGAGCAACGTGCGGTATGCGACGTTCCCGCGCGCCGGCGTGCGCACCGTGAAGGGGCTCTTGGGGCTCGCGACCCTCCTGTTTATGGTCATCTTCGGCATTCTCGAGCACGACGCGTTCTTCTTCCCCCTGGGGATCACCTACATGGTGTACGGGATCCTGCGCGCGACGCTGCTGGGCTTCTTCTTCGAGGAGGACGACGAGGAAACGGACATCGCGGGCCCGATCGTGATCGCCGACAACGGAGCCGTGGCCGAGGTGTTCGGCCCGCCGCCACGCGTGCTGGCTCCGCGGGAGCGCGAGGGGGGAGGTCAGGGATGAGCGCGTTCCGGATCGAGGTGCGCGTCATGCCGCGCGCCGCCCTGCTCGATCCTCAGGGCCAGGCGGTGGAGCATGCCCTGCACGCCCTGGGCTTTGGCGAGGTGGCCCGGGTGCGGATGGGCAAGCACCTGGTACTCGAGGTGAAGGCGGCGTCGCGCGACGAAGCCCTGGCCCGCGCGCGGGTGATGTGCGACCGGCTGCTCGCGAACCCCGTCACCGAGGACTACGACCTGGCCGTGGACGGAGGGGCCGCGCGATGAAACGCGTCGCGGTGATCGTGTTTCCCGGGTCCAACTGCGACGCGGAAACGCTGGCGGCGGCGCGCGCGGCGGGGTCCGATGCCTACTTCGTGTGGCATCGCGACACCGATCTGCGGCAGGCCGACGTGGTGATCCTCCCGGGCGGGTTCAGCTACGGCGACTACCTGCGCTCCGGCGCGATCGCCCGCTTCTCGAACATCATGCGCGCCGTGACCGAGCACGCGCGCGCCGGCGGCGCGGTGCTCGGCATCTGCAACGGCTTCCAGATCCTGTGCGAGGCGGGGCTGCTACCTGGTGGCTTGATGCGTAATGCCCGGCTGCGCTTCCTCTCCCGGCCGGTGTGGGTGCGGGTGGAGCAGACCGACACCCCGTTCACCTGTCTGTACGAAAAGGGTGAGGTGCTCGAGATCCCGGTGGCGCACGGCGACGGGCGGTACGTGGTGGATGCCCGGACGGCCGCCGAGCTCGAGGCGACGGACGGTGTGGTATGGCGTTACGTGCGGGACAACCCGAACGGTTCGGTCAACGAAATCGCCGGCGTGACGAACGCCGGCCGGAACGTGGTGGGGATCATGCCGCACCCGGAGCGCCGCGACGCGCCGGCCTTGGGCGGCCAGGACGGAGCCCGTGTCTTTCACTCGATGGAGGCTCGACATGCGACGCAGCACGCTGCTGATGTGCGCGCTGTTGACGATCGCCACCTCAGGGTGTAAGCAGATCAACGAGCAGGTGCAGAAGATCAAGGACAAGATCGCGGCGGCGCGCCAGCGGAACAAGCCGGCGCAGCCGGCGCCCGCCACGCCGCAGCCGGCCACACCGGCGCCCCAGGACGTCGCTGCGACGCCGCCGCCCAAACCGGCCCGGCAGGCGCCCGAGGTGCCGCTGCCTGCGCGCGACGTTCCCTACAACTCGCCCGACACCGGCACGATCGCCCCGGGCATGCGCGAGCGGGAGATCTACTCGCTGTGGGGGCCCCCGAACGCGGTTCGTCGCCAGGGGGACATGACGTACCTCTACTACCCGAACGGTTGCGAATACACCTGCGGCACGGCGGATGTGGTATTCCTCCAGAACGGTCAGGTCGTGGATGCCGTGCTCCGGTGGCCGGGCCACGGCTACAGCGGGCAGTCGTCCTCACCCGTCGCCACACCCCCGCACGGCCCGGCGCGTCCGGGCGGCGATACGCTCACGGTGAAATCAACCTCGACGCCTTGAGGCCGATGCCCGACAAGCCCAGCAGAAACGAAGAGGAATACTTTGCCAAGCGGGACGCCGAGCTGCTGCGGCAGCAGCGCGCCACGGTCCAGAAGACCGCGGCCGAAGCCGAGCGTCGCTCCCACCACATGAAGTGCCCGAAGTGCGGCTACGATCTGATTACGGGGGAATGGCACGGCATCCAGATCGATCAGTGCACGCACTGCCATGGTGTCTGGTTCGACGCGGGCGAGGCGGAGAGCGTGCTGGCACATCCCGAGCCGAACATCATGGGGCGCGTGTTCCGCGCCTTGCTCCGGGGCGTCTCCGGGGCGAAGGCGTCCGACGCGTGACGCGGGGCGCCCTTCCCCGCGCTCCCACTCCGTTCCCGGGCGACCCCCCCATCACGCCTCAACTGGTCCGCGAGCACAACCTCACCGACGCAGAGTACCAGCGGATCACGACGCTGCTCGGGCGCACGCCCACCTTCGCCGAGCTGGGCGTTTTCTCTGCGTTGTGGAGCGAGCATTGCTCCTACAAGCACTCGCGACCGGTCTTGAAGGGATTCCCCACGGCGGGCCCCCAAGTCGTGCAGGGGCCGGGCGAGAACGCCGGCGTGCTCCGCCTCCCCGATGGTTGGGCCGTGGCGTTCAAAATCGAATCCCACAACCACCCATCGGCGGTCGAGCCCTACCAGGGGGCGGCGACCGGCGTCGGCGGGATCCTGCGGGACGTGTTCACCATGGGCGCCCGGCCCGTGGCGGTCCTGAACAGCCTGCGCTTCGGTCCGCTGGATGAGGCGCGCAACCGCTATCTCTTCGCCGGCGTGGTGAAGGGGGTGGGCGACTACGGCAACTGCGTGGGCGTTCCGACGTTGGGGGGCGAAGTCGACTTCGGTCCGAGCTATGGCGGCAATCCCCTGGTGAATGCGATGTGCGTCGGCCTCCTGAAGGAGCGGGACCTGATCAAGGCGGCGGCGCGCGGCGTAGGCAACGTGCTGCTGGTCGTGGGATCGCGCACCGGCCGCGACGGCATCCACGGCGCGTCGTTCGCCTCCGAAGAGCTGACGCACGAGAGCGAGCGGCGCAGGCCCCAGGTCCAGGTCGGCGATCCGTTTACTGAGAAGCTGCTGCTCGAGGCCAGTCTCGCGCTGATCGCGTCGGGGCACATCGTGGCCATTCAGGACATGGGTGCGGCCGGGCTTACGTCATCGTCCGCCGAGATGGCCGCGAAGGGCGGCGTGGGCGTGGAGATCGACCTCTCGCTCGTACCCACGCGCGAGCCGGGGATGACGCCGTATGAGATCCTCTTGTCCGAGTCGCAGGAGCGCATGCTGGTGGTGGCGCGGCCCGAGCGCGTCGCGCAGGTCCAGGCGATCGCCGAGAAATGGGACCTCACCGCCACCCCGATCGGCCGGGTGACGGACGATGGGATGTACCGGGCGACGTGGCAGGAGCAGGTCGTGGTCGAGATCCCGGGCCAGCGCTTGATCGACGAGTGCCCGGTCTATACGCCCGAAGCCCGCGAGGATGAAGCGATCGCTCGGTTGCGCACGGAGGGTCCCGCTCCCCGCTCCCCGCTCCCCGCTCCTGCTGAGGTGCTCCTCCAGCTCCTCGACCATCCCCCGATCGCGTCCAAGCATTGGGTCTACGAGCAGTACGACTCGACCGTTCAGGCGGGCACGGTGATCGGCCCAGGGGGCGACGCGGGCGTAATTCGCGTGCGGGATGCTCAATTCGGGATTGCGGTGACGGTGGACTGCAACAACCGCTATGTCCTGCTCGACCCGTATGAAGGGGGCAAGGCAGTGGTGTCGGAGGCCGCCCGCAACATCGCGTGCACGGGCGCCCGGCCGCTGGGCATCACCGATTGCCTGAACTACGGCAGTCCCGAGCGGCCTGCGGTCTTTTACCAATTCAAGGAGAGCTGCCGCGGCATCGCCGACGCGTGCCGGGCGCTCGACACCCCGGTCACCGGCGGGAACGTCTCCTTCTACAATGAGAGCCCCGCCGGCGCGGTGGATCCCACGCCGGTGGTGGGCATGATCGGCCTCCTGGCGCGCGCCGACCGTGCCGTGCCGAGCCATGCGCGCGCGGCGGGCGACGTGGTCTTTGTGCTGGGCGAGACCCGGGCCGAGCTGGGAGCGTCGCAGCTGTGGGAGGCGCTGTACGGTTTCGTGGGCGGACAACCACCACGGGTGGACCTGGCGGTCGAGCGGCGCCTCGTCGACTACCTCGTCACGGCGGCGGAGCGCGGCCTGCTCCGCTCGGCGCACGATTGCTCGCACGGCGGCCTGGGCGTCGCGCTGGCGGAGGTTGCGATGGGCGGCCCCTACGACGAGACAGGCGTCGGTCTCGACATCGATCTCACGGCGCAGGCCTCAGGGCTTGCGGCTGTCGATCTGCTGTTCAGCGAGTCTCAGGGTCGAGCCGTTGTCACGTGCGCACCGGAGCGCGCGACCGCGGTAGCGGCGCTCGCGCAGGAGCTCGGGGTGCCCGCGCAGCGGGTGGGAACGGTCGCTCAGACCGGCGGCGCGGTGCGCTTGCGGTTGCGCGATGCGACCATCGAGCACCCCGTCGAGCGTCTCAGGCAGGTATATTTCTCGAGCGTATCCCGACGGATGGGAGACTGACAGACAGATGTGCGGCATCATCGGCGTGACCGGCGTTCCCGACGCAGCCCGCGTCGCCTATCTCGGCCTCTACAGCCTGCAGCATCGGGGGCAGGAGTCCGCGGGGATGGTCGCGGTGGATGGGGAAGGCGTGGCGCGGTCCCACCGCGGCATGGGACTGGTGTCGGACATCTTCAACGAGCAAGTCCTGAGCGATCTACCGGGCGACGTCGCCATCGGTCACACCCGCTACTCCACCGCCGGCACCTCCGTCCTCGCCAACGCCCAACCGATGCTCGCCCGCTACCGCGAGGGGCCGCTGGCGCTGGCCCACAACGGCAACCTCACGAACGCGGTGCAGCTGCGGTCCGACCTGGTCGCCAAGGGCTCGCTGTTCCAGAGCTCCTCGGACAGCGAGGTGCTGGTCCACCTGATCGCCCGCTCCGAGGCGCGGGAGCCGGAAGACCAGCTGCTGGACGCGCTGGAGCGGGTGGAAGGCGCCTACTCGCTCCTCATTACCGTCGGCCGTACCCTGTACGCCATCGTCGATCCCCGCGGCTTTCGGCCCTTGGTGCTGGGACGCCTGGGGCGCGGCTGGGTGGTGGCGTCCGAGACCTGCGCGCTGGACATCACTGGAGCCACCCTGGTGCGCGAGCTCGAACCCGGCGACTTCGTGCGCATCCAGGGCAGCGAGGTGGATCAGCTGCCCCGCTTGCCCGCGCGGTCGCGGCGCCGCTGCGTGTTCGAGCTGGTCTACTTTTCCCGGCCCGACAGCACGGTGTTCCACCGCTCGGTGGATCGGGTGCGGCGGGCGTTGGGGCACGAGCTGGCCCGCGAGCACCCGACCCCAGGCGCCGACTGCGTGTTCTCGGTCCCTGACTCCTCCAACGCCATGGCCCTCGGCTTCTCCGAGGAGTCGGGGATCAAGCTCGAGCACGCGCTGATTCGCAATCACTACGTCGGCCGCACCTTCATCCACCCCGCGCAGGCGGGCCGGATGGCGAAGGTCAAGATCAAGTTCAATCCCGTGCGGGAAGTGCTTCAGGGAAAAAAGGTCGTGGTCGTGGACGACTCGATTGTCCGCGGCACGACCAGCCGGGCGCTGGTGCAGCTGATTCGTCAGGCGGGCGCAGCCGAGGTGCATTTCCGCGTGGCGTCGCCGCCCATCACCGGCCCGTGCTATTACGGGATCGACACGCCGAGCAAGCAGGAGCTGATCGGGTCGAGCAACAGCGTCGACCAGATACGCGAGCATCTGGGCGTGGACTCGCTCGGCTATCTCTCGCTGGACGGGATGCTGCGGGCCGCCGGCGGCGATCCGGCCGACTTCTGCCACGCCTGCTTCTCGGGCGATTACCCTACGGATATCCCCGAAGATCTCGAGCGGGCCCGCAACGCCGCGCCGCTCCTCGCCGCCATTCCCAGTTGACCAGCCGTGCCGGCGCTCGAGCGGTGGGTGTATTCGTTCGGCGACGGCCGTGCCGACGGCTCGGCGGCGATGCGCGATATCCTGGGTGGCAAGGGCGCCGGGCTCGCCGAAATGGCGAACCTGGGGCTCCCCGTCCCCCCGGGCTTCACCATCTCGGCCAAACTGTGTATCGCCTACCTCGAGCACGGTACCTTCCCCGACGATCTCCGTGAAGAAGTCGACCGCCACCTGAAGCAGCTGGAGCGAGCATCCAAGAAGGGGTTCGGCGACGCCCGCAATCCCCTGCTCGTTTCGGTGCGCTCCGGCGCGGCGGTGTCGATGCCGGGAATGATGGAGACCATTCTCAACCTGGGCTTGAACGACGAGACCGTGCAGGGACTGATCGCGGGCTCGAAGAACCCTCGATTCGCCTACGATTCGTACCGTCGGTTCGTCCAGATGTACGGCGACGTGGTGTTCGATCTCGGCAAGCAGCCGTTCGCGGAGGTGCAGGACGAGTTCAAGCGCCGTCGCAACGTGGAGCGGGACATCGATCTGCCGCCAGACGACCTGAAGGCGCTGGCGCGGGAGTTCAAGGCCATCATCCAGGCGAAGAGCGGGCTCCCCTTCCCCGAAGATCCCGAGTCCCAGCTGTGGAGGGCGATCGAAGCGGTCTTCAAGAGCTGGCGAACGCGCCGGGCCGTGGACTACCGCCGGGTACACGGCATCCCCGACGATCTGGGGACCGCCGTGAACGTGGTCGCGATGGTGTATGGCAACATGGGGGACGATTCCGGGACGGGCGTCGCCTTCACGCGCGACTGCAGCACCGGCGAAGCCGTGCTCAACGGCGACGTCCTCACCAACGCGCAGGGCGAGGACGTCGTGTCGGGCGCGCGCACCCCCGAGTCGATCTCCACGCTCAAGCGTGGCAAGCTCGCCAAGGTGTACCGCGAGCTCCAGCGCGTCGCAACAAAGCTCGAGCGCCATTTCCGGGACGTGCAGGACATCGAGTTCACCTTCGAGCACGGCAAGCTGTATCTGCTTCAGACGCGCCGCGCGCAGCGCGCCGGGCTCGCGGCGGTGCGGAGTGCCGTGGAAATGGTGGATGAGGGGCTCATCACGCCGGGCGAGGCGGTGCAACGCGTGCCGCCCCAGGACCTGGACCAGCTGTTCCATCCGATGGTCGACCCGCGGGCATCGGTCACCCTGGTCGCGAAGGGTCTCCCGGCCTCGCCCGGGGCGGCGACGGGCGAGGCAGTATTCGACGCGGACGAGGCGGAGGCGTTGGCCCATGAGGGCCGCAAAGTCATCCTCATCCGGCCAGAGACCTCGCCCGAGGATTTCCACGGGATCGTGGCGGCGCAGGCGGTGCTCACCGCACGTGGCGGTATGACGAGCCACGCGGCGGTGGTAGCTCGGGGGATGGGCAAGACGTGTGTCGTGGGGGCAAAGGACATCGAGGTGGACCCCGCCGCGGGCCGGCTGCGCGCCAACGGCCGCGTCGTCAAATGGGGTCAGCTCATCACCGTCGACGGGACTACGGGCCGGGTGCTGCTCGGCGCCGCCAAACTGGTGGAGCCGAAGCTGGGCAGCCACTATGCCAAGCTGATGGCTTGGGCGGACGAACACCGCCGGCTGCGGGTGCGCGCCAACGCCGACACGCCGGGGGACGCGAAGCGCGCCCGGGAGTTCGGCGCAGAAGGGATCGGGCTGTGCCGCACCGAGCACATGTTCTTCGAAGGCGATCGCATCACCGCGATGCGCGAGATGATCGTGGCGCCGGATGAGGCGGGCCGCCGCCGCGCGCTCGAAAAGCTACTCCCGATGCAGCGCGAGGACTTCGAGGGGATGTTCGAAGCGATGGCCGGCTACCCGGTCACGATCCGGCTGCTCGATCCGCCGCTGCACGAGTTCCTGCCGCACGGGAAGGACGAGGTCGGTGCTCTCGCGCGCGCCATGAAGCTGCCCGCCGTCCGGTTGGAGCGGCTCGTCGCCTCGCTGATCGAAGCAAACCCGATGCTCGGGCATCGCGGCTGCCGCCTGGGCATCACGTATCCCGAAATCACCGAAATGCAGGCCCGGGCGATTTTCGAGGCAGCGTGCCGGGTGGTGAGTCGCGGCAAGAAGGTGACGGTCGAGGTGATGATCCCTCTCGTCGCGCTCGCCGAGGAGCTGCGTCACCAGGCTGAGATCGTGCGCCGGGTGGCGCGCGAGGTGTTCCAGGCCGAAGGGCGCGCCGTGCCGTATCTGGTGGGGACCATGATCGAGCTGCCGCGCGCGGCGCTCACCGCCGATGAGATCGCCAAGGACGCCGAGTTTTTCTCCTTCGGGACGAACGACCTCACGCAGACCACCTTCGGCCTGTCGCGCGACGACGCGGGCCGGTTCCTGCCGTTCTACGTGGAGCACGGCATCCTGAAGGACGACCCGTTCCAGGTGCTCGATCAGGAAGGCGTCGGGAAACTCATCGAGCTGGCGGTCAAGCTCGGCCGGGGAACGCGGGCCGAGCTCAAGATCGGCATCTGTGGAGAACACGGCGGCGAGCCGGCGTCGGTGAAGTTCTGTCACCACGTGGGCCTGAATTACGTGTCCTGCTCGCCGTTCCGCGTGCCGATCGCCCGTCTCGCCGCGGCTCAGGCCGCACTCGAGGAGCAGGGGGTGATCAACCGGACCCGCGCGACCGTTTAGCCGTTCGTCAACGCCCAGATCCTCAGGAGGCGGGGAGTCGCAACAGCCACATCCAGTACACCACCACCTCACCTGTACGTCCCGGTGTTCGAGCACCGGCGCAACCACCCTGGGAGAGCTGGCCCGCGGCGAACTTGGGCACCAGCCGCTTCACGACGGCCAGGCAGTCACCGTCGCGCGCCTCCCGGACGCCTGCCGCGTGGCCGACCACGCTTCCTTGGGGGTCGAAGACCAGGGCAATTGCCGCCCCGGGGTGCGGACGGGCGAACACCTCTGGATGGTAGCGCCGGGCAACTTGTCGCACGTAGGCGCTGCGCTGTTCCATCTCTCGCACTCGGCCAGGCTCCGGCGAGATGGCCGGTGGCCCGCCCGGACCCTGCAACCGCACGCTAATCGTTGGGACACTACCACGCTCGGCGCGGAGCACAATATGCCCGACCGCCAGTGTGTCGTATCCCGGAATGCGTCGCGCCAGCCGTAAGGCGTCCCACACCGTGTCCTGCGGCTGCCGTGGGAGCGTTCCGCTTGCCACCACGGTGCCTCTGGCATCCAGTACCAGCCAGACGATTCTGTTAGCGACGCGGTGAGTGGGATCGCGGAATGTCCACAGCAGTGTTTCGATGGTCGCAGACAACTCGTTCGGCCGCGTGAAGGGGACGCTGAGCTGCTCTTGCTCTCCCGCGTCCGTCGCTACGGGCCGCGGGGCGTCACATGCCGTCACGAGAGCGGCAGTCGCAACAGCTGTCCCGACTGCAACACCCGATACGGCGGATCCGCCGCGCGAGGAACGAGGCTGGCTCGCCCAGCGCGGGTGCGCCGAGCGGCAGGCGGGCGCGACGCCGTCCGACACGTAGCAACAGCGCACCGTATGCGGGAGCGTCGCCGCAGCGAGCAAGCACCCGTGCATCACAATCCATCTCGACTGCCAGGCACAAGCGCCGCACCTGCCACCACAGCACCGGGTTCCACGGGGCCAGGACGACTGCCGCGGCCGCCGCGACGAGCAGCCAGGGATCGCGTGCCCGGACGTGCTCGTCCTCGTGCGCCAGCATGAGGCGTCGCTCCCCCTCCCCCAGCCGGAGCGCCCAATCGGGAAGGACGATTCGGGACCGCCACAACCCGGCCACGGCCGGACCCACGTTGTCCGATAGGAGGACGGCGCGGCCGTCCACGGTGGCGCCGCGCCAACCGCGTCGCAACGCCGCCAGGCGGAGCGCCGCAGCGCCGAGCGAAAGCAGCAGCGCTGCGGAGGAGAGCCCCCACGCCCACGTAAGCACGGCGTCGAGATCGCCGAGCGAGAACGACCGCGTCAGCGAGGGAAGCACGCCGCCGACGGGTCGGGAGTCGAGCCCCCCGGCGCTGGCCGCCAGCCCGGCGGGCTGCGCCAGCGGGACCGGTATCGCGGCGAACGCACTCGGTCGGAGCAGTGCCGTCGCGGGCACGAGGTACGACCCCGCGAGGGCTGCGACCCACGCCCAACGCGTGGCCCGACCCGCCAGGTGGAGCGCTCGCTCGAGCGCCTCGCCGACCACGACGAACAGGACGGCGATGGCGATGCAGTACAGCATCCAGGCGGCGATCATGGCTTTTTCTCCCGGAGCCTGTCTGCCAGCAGCTTGCGCAAGCGGCGCAGCTCCTCGTCACTGAGATTCTTGTCGGAAACGAGCTGGGTCAGGAGCAGCTCGGGCGAGCCGTCGAACACCTTGTCCACAAGCCGGCGGAGTGCGGTCCGACCGGCGACCTCGCGTTTGACGAGCGGTTTGTAGCGGTGAGCCCGGCCGTCTTCGGTGTGGCTGACGTATCCCTTTTGCTCCAGCGTGCGGAGGATGGTCAGTACGGTCGTGTAGGCGAGATCGTCGGCGATCCGCTCGCGGACCTCGGCGACGGTGGCCGGGCCGACGTCCCATAGCACGCTCATTACATCGAGCTCTCGGTCGGTGAAGCTGATGTGCACAGGCGACTCCAACTACTAGTGTTGTAGTAGATAATGGAGACGCGGGGACGGCTTGTCAACTAGTTTGTTAGTAGCACGTGTGGCGGGGACGCCACACCCCGCAGTCGGGAAAGCAAAACGGGAAACGATTCCCGTTTCCCGTTTCCGCTCTCGAATATGGAGGCGCGGGGAATTGAACCCCGGTCCGAGAATGACTCCGATACCGCTACTACGTGCGTAGACGAGGCTTGTTGGTCTCACCACCGCGGCGCCTCGCCGGCCACGGCAGCAACCAGCCCTTAAAAACTCTTACGTGATCCGTTCGGGCCCCGAATCACGCCAGCCCGATTTTGCGATACGTGAGCGCCGCCTCAGGCGGGCTGCCACTCACGCAGGTGCGTGAAGCCGAAGCTTACGCAGCCAGTGCCAGGTTTGAATTGGCAGTTATGAATTGTGCCAGTGGTTTTACCAGGTGACTGACGACCTGGGCACGCAGCGATATCCTCGCCAAACCCGTCGAAGCCTGTCGCCCCCTCGCAGCAAACCTAGCCGCCTCCCAGCCCTTTTTCAACGATTCCCGCACCGTTACCTGCAAAGTGGAGACGTGCAGACACGTAACGAGTCAGCGCGGCAGCGTCGACGTGCGTCCCGACCAGCCCGACGTGCCCGTCGGGACGCAGCAGGTAGAACGAGGGCCGGGGAATTCGCACGCGCGCCAACTCCCGGTCGTTCGCGGGATCGCTCGGCACCTCCTGAACGTGCAACAGATCGCCGAGCTCCGGGATCCCGCGCGGAGGCGCAGCTTGCCCGAACACCATCAGAGTAAAGCGCGTATCGTCGAGTTTCCCGTACAAGTCCTCGGGCCGGCCGTTCGGCTGGAACTTGA
>WNFP01000478.1_pt1 | contig 48345 bp, 38 predicted proteins | sample 5400201 | NCBI WGS metagenome assembly WNFP01 (sample SAMN13153355, study PRJNA577476) | soil metagenome | isolation source: 115 cm saprolite under Madrone tree | place: USA:California | collected 2016-06-14 | reverse complement strand
CGCGAGCTGGCGCGCCACGGCATCCGCGAATTCGTCAATGTCAAGACGGTCTCCGTCACCGAGCGTCCTGACGGCGGCGCAAGCGATACCGAGTGACTACGTGACCGCACCCATGAACGCAGCCCAGCTCCTGGTGCGCTGCCTGGAAAACGAGGGCGTGGAGTACGTTTTCGGCATCCCGGGGGAAGAGAACATCCACATCATGGATGCGCTTTCGCAGAGCCGCATCCGTTTCGTCACCACGCGCCACGAGCAAGGCGCGGCTTTCATGGCGGACGTGTACGGCCGCCTCACAGGCCGCGCCGGCGTGTGCCTGGCCACCCTGGGACCGGGCGCCACCAACCTGATCACCGGTGTGGCCGACGCCAATATGGACCGGGCGCCGTTGGTAGCCATCGCCGGGCAGGCGGCAACGACCCGCATGCACAAGGAGAGCCATCAAGTGCTGGATCTGGCTGCCCTGTTCAGGCAGTGCACCAAGTTCAGCGCCCAAGTGTTGGAACCGGAGATCGTGCCCGAAGTGGTGCGCAAGGCGTTCAAGCTCGCTCAGACGGAAAAGCCCGGCGCGAGCTTCATCGAGGTGCCTGAGAATGTCGCGCAGATGGCCGCTGAGGACCTCGCGCCGCTCAAGGTTCAAGCGCCCGCGATACCGGACGCGCCGCAAAGCAAGGTCGAACAGGTCGCGCGGCTGATTGACGAGGCCGCGGCGCCCTTGGTACTGGTGGGTAACGGCGTCATCCGGCAGCACGCCTCCGACGCCGTAGTGAAATTCATAGAGCGGCTCAACCTGCCGGCGGCCACCACCTTCATGGCGAAGGGCGTGGTGCCATTTTCGCATCCGCTATTCCTGGGCACGATCGGCCTGCAGGCGAGGGATCCCGTGGCCTTCGGTCTGGACAGCGCTGACCTGGTGCTGTGCATCGGCTACGACATGGTGGAGTACGCCCCGGCTCGTTGGAATCCGGGGCGCAACAAGCGCATCGTAAACATCGACTCTGCACCGGCGGAAGTCGATGCGCACTACATGCTGGCGGCCGGCATCGTGGGCGACATTGGCGATGCTTTAAGCCGCATTTCAGATCGGGCCAAGACCAAGCCTGATGGAGCGGGTAAGCGGCTGCATTCCAGTCTGGTCCAAGCGGTCCAACAAAGCGCGGATGACCCGGCCTTTCCGCTGAAACCGCAGCGCGTGATCGCCGACCTGCGCCGCGCGATGGCGGACGAGGATGTGCTGGTGTGCGACGTGGGTGCGCATAAGTTATGGGTCGCGCGCCTGTTCCAGGCCGAGCGCCCCAACACCTGCATCATCTCCAACGGCTTCGCCGCCATGGGCATCGCGCTGCCGGGTGCGGTCGCCGCGAAGCTGGCTCTGCCCGAGCGGCGAGTGGTAGCGGTGAGCGGCGACGGTGGCTTTCTAATGAATTCGCAAGAGCTCGAAACGGCCGTGCGACTGGGCGTTGCAATAACCGTGCTGGTGCTGCGCGACGGCAAGTACGGCGTGATCCAACACCATATGGACACGCGCCTTGGGCGTCACTTCGGTGTGGACTTCGGCAATCCGGATTTTGTCGCTTACGCCGAAAGCTTCGGCATGCGGGGCCATCGCGTCGAACGCGCCGACCAACTGCTGCCCGCGCTGCGATCCAGCCTCGAAGACAGCGCGCCGTCACTGATCGACTGCCCGATCGATTACCGGGAGAACGAAAAGCTGAGCCAGGCGTTGGGAGAGGTGATCTGCCAGGGCTGATAGGCGAGGCGGTGCGGCGACGGCGACACGCAGCCCTTTCCACTCGCGAAGATCCGACCCCAGCGCAGCCGGATCACGGGTCACACTGAAACGACGGCTTCGCCGTGCCCGCTACCAGCTCTCGGTAACGTTTCAAGTTGGCATCGAAGCCCTCGCTGATACGCTCCATCCCGGCGAGAATACGGTGAATGGCGCGCCCCGCCTGATCCCGCAGCGCCGCGTTGTTGTCGAGATTGCGCTTCAGTTCGTCCGGCATCTGGCCCTTCAGGTAGAACTCCGCTTCGTCCTCCAAGTGCTTGCGGTCCGCCTTCAGTTGCTTGAGCTTCTGATTTTGCTGGTCGATCAGCGTTTTCTCATTCGCCAGGGCATGGTCACGAGCCGCCAGCAGATCGTCCTCGGTCGGATAGGTCCCCAGCAGCGATCGATCCTTGCGAGCCTGCTCCTGGTTTTGCTTCGCACACTCGTCTCGCTTCCTGTCGCTCTCTTCTTTGCGCCTCTTCTGCTCCGGTGTCATGGGCGCCGGGATCACACGCTTGAGCGATCCGTCTGGGTTCAGCTCTCGAATCTCGACGTCCTTGCACTCGGGGGGCAGGTCGTCGCGGTAGATCGTTGTGCCGCCCGGCGGCTTGCACGTGAACCCGCACCAAGCCGTGACCGGCAGCACGGACAGCGCGGCAGCAAGGACGCAACTCTGGAGACGGGAGAGACGAGACATCCGGGAAGATTGTCCGTCAAAACGGTTACTGCAGACCAACGGCAGCTCCGGAGCCGGATTGCCCTTATGGTGATTGGGCTCCCGCGCGGAAGGCTCGCGTCGCTCACGCGGGGTTCAGCGATTCGATCTCGTGGGCGACCACGCCGTCCAGGATCCCTCCGTGCTGCTTCCACGGCTCTTTCTGAAGCGCGTGCATTCCATCGCGATAGCCGGCCTCGCGCCGAAGCGCGATGCCATCGCGGGTGAAATCGATGTCGCTCGTAATGTCGTCATTGGGCAATCGCGGCGCGGTCAGGCGCACCACATGCATCACGGTCGAACAACCCCAGGCGGCCAGCGAGCGGCAAGGCTCCGAATCGCGAATCGAGTCCGGCAGCAGTTGCTCGAGCTCGCGGACCACGTGTCGCAGGCGGTGAATCTGAGTCTGCCGCATCAGGTGGCTGTCGAACCTGCTCGCGTACTGGATCTCCTTCTGCCGGGACTGAACGTCCCACAGGGACTTCGGCTCCGGGCCCGACGGATTCCAAAGGTTGACCGAGAAGATCACCGAGTCGCGGCGCGGACTGTCGTCCAGCACTGCTTCGATCGGCGTGTTCGAGAAAATTCCCCCGTCCCAATACGGCTCGTCGTGTATCCGGATGGCGGGAAACGCAGGCGGTAGTGCGCCGGAGGCCAGAACGTGATCGGGGCCGAGTCGCTCCTTGCGGCTGTCGAAGTAATGCATCCGGCCGGTACGAGCGCTGACTGCGCCCACCGTGAGACGGGTTTTGGCCTGGGCCAGGTAGTCAAAGTCGACCAGTTGGTCCAGCGTTCCGCGCAGCCCGCGCGTCAGGTAATACGAGGCCTGTTCGATGCCGACCTCCGCCATCGGACCCCAGCCGGCGAGGGGATTTGGCTCGAAAAATCCCGAGATGCCGAGTGCCACCGTTCGAAGATTGGTCAAGCCTTCCCAGAATCGCGCCACCGGACCCTGATGCCTGATCCCGTAGATCGCCATCCGGTCCCAGAATTCGCTTAGCCGCGCCCAGCGCTGCTCGAACGGGTTGCCGGCGATGATCGCCGCGTTGATCGCGCCGATCGACGTCCCGATGATCCAGTCGGGTTCCAGACCGCTCTCGTGCAAAGCCTGGTACACGCCCAGCTGATAGGCGCCCAGCGCGCCGCCGCCCTGTTGCACCAGAACGATCTGACCGGGAATCATGTCCCGGCGCACGACTGCTGTCGAAACGGATGCGTCGGCGTTCGCCACCGGTGTGCCCTCCCCAGACGTTGTGCGTGCTTGGTCGCGCCGGCAGGCCCTGGTCTTACGCGGCTTGCCTGCCAGGACCCAATTTTTCCAGTGTACGGATTCCCGCCGTCCGGCCGCACGTTTGACACCAGGGGCGCAGGCGGCTCAGAATGGTCGCTGCTCCGGGGTGCACGCGCCGCGTGCTGAGACGGTGAATCCGAACCCGCGAACTTGATCCGGTTTGTACCGGCGGAAGAAGAGCCGTTGAAACCTCGCAGGGCTCGTAAGCGAGTCAATGCGTCGGGACGACCTTCGGAGCACCTGATGGCGACGAGGAGTCTCGACGATGAACGCACACGAGCCGAAGCTGATCGAATCCCTCGCGTTGACGCGCGAGCCTCTGCCGGCTTCCCGTAAGGACTGGATCGCGGGCTCGCGCGCCGATTTGCGCGTCCCGGTCCGCGAGGTGCGGCTCACCAACGGCGAGACCGTGGCCCTGTACGACACGTCGGGTCCATATTCCGATCCCACCGTGTCGATCGACGTCAAGCGCGGTCTGCCCGACCTGCGCGCTGCGTGGACCGCCGACCGGGGCGACACCGAAAGCTACGACGGGCGAGCGGCCCGTGCGCTCGACGATGGCGCGAAGAACGAGCAGGGCGGCGCCGAGCGCATCGCGAAGCTGCGCGCGGAGGCCGCGGCGCTGCAGCGGCGCCCGCGCCGCGCCAAGTCGGGACGCGCCGTCACGCAGATGCACTACGCGCGGCGCGGCATCGTGACGCCCGAAATGGAGTTCGTTGCGCTGCGCGAGAACGGCCGGCGCGAGTGGATCGGCGAGTATCTGTCCGACGCCGCGCGCGAGCAGCGGCTGGCCGGCGACGCGATGGGGGCGCAGCTTCCGGACGGCCCGATCACGCCCGAGTTCGTGCGCCAGGAGGTCGCGCGCGGACGGGCCATCATTCCGGCCAACATCAATCACCTCGAGCTGGAGCCGATGGCGATCGGTCGCAATTTCCTGGTCAAGATCAACGCCAACATCGGCAACTCGGCGGTGACGTCCAGCATCGACGAGGAGGTCGAAAAGCTCGTCTGGTCGATCCGCTGGGGCGCCGACACCGTGATGGATCTGTCGACCGGAAAGTACATCCACACGACGCGCGACTGGATCATCCGCAACTCGCCGGTGCCGATCGGCACGGTGCCGATCTACCAGGCCCTCGAGAAGGTGGGAGGCGTCGCCGAGGATCTGACCTGGCCGATCTTTCGCGACACGCTGATCGAGCAGGCCGAGCAAGGAGTCGACTACTTCACGATCCATGCCGGTGTGCGTCTGCCGTTCATCCCGCTGACGGTGAACCGGCGCACCGGGATCGTATCGCGCGGCGGCTCGATACTGGCCAAATGGTGCATCTCGCATCACCAGGAAAACTTCCTGTACACGCACTTCGAACAGATCTGCGAGATCATGAAGGCCTACGACGTCAGCTTTTCACTCGGCGACGGCCTGCGGCCCGGGTCGGTGGCGGACGCCAACGACGAGGCGCAGTTCGCCGAGCTGCGAACGCTGGGCGAGCTGACGCAGATCGCGTGGAAGCACGATGTGCAGACGATGATCGAGGGCCCGGGGCACGTGCCGATGCATTTGATCCGGGCCAACATGGACGAGCAGCTGAAGCACTGCGACGAGGCGCCGTTCTACACCCTGGGGCCGCTGACGACCGACATCGCGCCCGGCTACGACCATATCACCTCCGCCATCGGCGCGGCGATGATCGGCTGGTTCGGCACCGCGATGCTGTGCTACGTGACGCCCAAGGAGCACCTGGGCCTGCCGGATCGCGACGACGTGAAGCAGGGCATCATCGCGTACAAGATAGCGGCGCATGCGGCCGACGTCGCCAAGGGCCACCCCGGGGCGCGCGCGCGCGACGACGCGCTGTCGGCGGCGCGCTTCGAGTTCCGCTGGCACGACCAGTTCAACCTGTCGCTGGACCCGGAGACCGCGCGCGATTTTCACGACGAGACGCTGCCCAAGGAAAGCGGCAAGGTCGCGCACTTCTGCTCGATGTGCGGGCCCAAATTCTGCTCGATGAAGATCTCGCAGGAGCTGCGTGATCTGGCGGCGAGCCAGACACTGGCCGATCCGGAGGCGATTCGGCAAGGGATGGCGGCCAAATCGGCCGAGTTCAGGGCGGCCGGCGGCGAGATCTACGTTCCGATCAAGGCGGCCGGCTGATCCTTCGGGAATGGTTGCGAACCGTTTCCCCACGGCGTGAGGGCAAACTGAGATGGCGTCGATCGGAATTGCCGGAGCGGGCCTGTTGGGTCGCCTGCTGGCCTGGCGCCTGACCGGCGCCGGCCATCGGGTCGCGGTGTTCGACCCGGCGCAGGGGCCTGCACCGCGGTTCGACGGGCACGACGCGGCGGCCTTCACCGCGGCCGGGATGCTGAGCCCGGTGGCGGAGCTGGAAAATGCCTCTGGCGGAGTCGCGCGCGTGGGCCTGCGGTCGATTGCGCTGTGGCGCCAGATCGTCGCTGCCCTGCCGGGCCGACCGTTTTTCGCCCAGCGAGGCAGCCTGTTGCTCGCGCACCGGTCCGACCTGGGCGCCGCCGAGAGAGTCCTCGCGCGGCTGCGCAAGGCGGCCGAAGCGGGCCTCGTGGCCGAAGCGCTGGACGAGGAGCGGCTGCGCGGGCTCGAACCCGCGCTGTGCGGGATCGCGCATGCCTGGTATCTGGCCGGCGAGGCCCACCTCGACGCGGTCGGCGTGATGACGGCCTTGTATGAAGGCGCCCTCGGTGCGCGCTGGCACTTTGGCGCAGCGGTGCAGGAGCTCGAGCCGCGCAGACTGCGCCTCGCGGCAGGGAGCTGGCAGCGCTTCGACACCGTGTTCGATGTGCGCGGCGTAGGGGCGCGGCCCGACCTGCCGGTGCGAGGTGTCCGCGGGGAAACGGTGTGGTTGCACGCGCCCGGACTGAGCCTGACGCGGCCGCTGCGCCTGCTGCATCCCAGGCACCGCGTTTATATCGTGCCGCGGCCGGGCGACGTGCTGATCCTCGGCGCCAGCCAGGTCGAAAGCGAAGACCGCTCGCCGGTGTCGCTGAAGACCGCAGTCGAACTGATGACCGCGGCGCACAGCGTGCTGCCGCAGCTGTCCGAGGCGAGGATCGTCAGACTCGACCGCAATCTGCGTCCCGCGCTGCCCGATCACGAGCCCCGCACGGACATCCAGGACGGGCTGGTGCGAATCAACGGGCTGTTCCGGCACGGCTGGCTGCTGGCGCCGGCACTGGCCGACGACGCGCTCGCGACCACGAAGCTGGCTGCGGCCCCGGAGCCGCGGCACGAATCGACGCCGGTATGAATGCTCCGATCAGCATCGCGCTCGATGGTAAGGACCGCGAAATCGCCAGCGGCACGACGCTGGCGGCGCTGGTTGCCGCGCTGGGATTTGCGCCCGCGGCGGTCGGCACGGCGGTCAACGGTCGATTCGTCGCGCGCGCGCTGCGTGACGCGCTTCAGTTGCAGGCCGGCGACTCGGTCCTGCTGTTCCAACCGATCGCGGGCGGCTGAACACGCCGCGAGGAGGAAATCGATGCATCGGGAACCGCTTGTGGACGGCGACGGCTGGACCGTCGGCGGCGTTGCGCTGCGCAGCCGCCTGCTGCTGGGCACGGCCGGCTATCCGTCACCCAGCGTGCTGCGCGATGCGATTCGCGCTTCGGAAACGCAGGTCGTCACCGTCGGGCTGAAACGTACGCTGGCGTCCGGCACCGACAACGGCTTTGTCGCGATCGTGCGCGAGGCGCTCGCCGAACGGGATGCCCGGCTGCTGCCCAATACGGCGGGCTGCCGCAGCGCGCGCGAGGCGATCGAGCTGGCGATGATGGCGCGCGAGCTGTACGAGACAGCCTGGATCAAGCTCGAAGTCGTCGGCGACGAGTACACGCTGCAGCCCGATCCGGTCGAGCTGGTCGAGGCAGCGCGCGTGCTCGCGCGCGCGGGCTTTGTCGTCTGGCCGTATTGCACCGAGGACCTGGTGACCTGCCGCCGCCTGCTGGACGTCGGATGCGCGCTGCTGATGCCATGGGGCGCGCCGATCGGCTCCGGCCAGGGCCTGGCGAACCCGCTTGCCTTGCGCGCGCTGCGCGCGCGTCTGCCGCAGGCGACCCTGATCGTCGACGCCGGGATCGGCGCACCGTCACACGCGGCGCAGGCGATGGAGCTCGGTTTCGATGCCGTGCTGCTGAACTCGGCCGTGGCGCTGTCCGCCGATCCGGTGCGGATGGCGCACGCGTTCTGCCATGCCGTGCAGGCCGGCCGCGAGGGCTGGCGCGCCGGACTGATTCCGACGCAGGATTTCGCCGTCGCCAGCACGCCGGTGGCCGGGCAGCCGGTCCTGCTGGACGGCGAACCGTGAGCAGCGTGCGGGTCCGCCCGATCGTCTGGAGCATCGCCGGCAACGACAGCGGCGGCGGCGCCGGCATCGCCGCCGACCTGCGCGCGGCGGGAGCATTCGGGGTGCACCTGTGTCCCGTGATCGCAGCGCTGACCGCACAGAACTCGCGCGCCGTCGCGCGCGTCGAGCCGGTCGATCCTCGCATGCTGGAGGACCAGCTCGCTGCGCTGGAGCACGATATGCCGCCCGCCGCGATCAAAACGGGCCTGCTCGGAAGTGACGCGCTGGTGCATCGCCGTGAAGCCGCCGCCCTGGCCGGCATCGTCGAGGACCCTCCGGCGTTGGCGCGCGCCCTGCGCGCGGCTGGTGCGAGCGCCGCCGCCGTCACCGGCGGTGACGAAAGCGGCGAGCTGGCGGTGGACTGGATCGAGACCGAGCACGCCTGCGGCTGGCTCGCGTTGCCGCGCGTGGATACGGCGCACGTGCACGGCACCGGCTGCACGTTCGCGACCGCCGCGGCCGCCGCGCTCGCTCTCGGCTTCGTGGCGGCCGACGCGCTGGTGCTGGCGAAGATGGCCACCGCAAACGCGCTCAGGCACGGGTATCCGGCCGGCGAGGGTGCGGGGCCGGTCGCGGCGCGCGCCGGATTCGCCGGCGATCCGGGTCTGGTACCGACGCTGTCGTTCGACACGGCGCCGCCGCGCTGGGTGCCGGCGCGGCCGGTGGCCGATCATCGGATCGAGCTGTACGCGATCGTCGACAGCGCGGCGCGGGTGCGCCAGGTGCTCGCGGCCGGCATACGGACGGTGCAGCTGCGGATCAAGCACGCCGAGCTGCCTGCGCTGGAAGAGGAGATCCGGGCGAGCGTGGCCGCGTGCCGCGAGTGCGGGGCGCGCCTGTTCGTCAACGATCATTGGAAGCCGGCGGCCGAGCTGGGCGCCGACGGCGTGCATCTGGGTCAGCAGGATCTGGCCGCGCTCGGCGAAGCCGGCCGACGCGCGGTCGCCGACAGCGGTCTCGCGCTCGGCGTCAGCTCGCACAGCTTATGGGAGCTGGCGCGAGCTAAGGCTCTTTGCCCGGACTACATCGCGTGCGGGCCGGTCTGGCCGACCACGGCAAAGGCGATGCCGTGGCGCACGCAGGGTCTGCGCAATCTTTCGTGGTGGTGCGCCGCAGCCGGCGCGCCGGTGGTCGCGATCGGCGGCATCCTGACGGCGCACCAGGTGCGGGCCGCCGCGTCGTGCGGCGCGCAGCTGGTGTGCGTGCTGCGGGGGCTCGGCGACACGCCCGTATCCACCGTGCCGTTCCTTCTGGACGCGCTGCACGCGGGCAGCACGGACACGCCGGTTGCTCCTCCCGCGTTGCCCCATCCGACGATTGCGCCACCGCCTCGATCCGGCACTACGAATCGCGCCGCGGCCTGAGCGCCCGCGCATGCGTCCGGTACGTTGAAATAGGCTCGTTGTGCGGGCCTTTTAAACGTTTCGAGTTCACGGCCGTCCGAAGAACTCAAGAATCGCGCCGTGATTGTCTGGCGGACGTCTCCTTAGCACCCGACAAACGACTTAAGCGAGACCTCAAAGTCTCAATGCCGCCCACCCGTTGAGTCGGCAGGCCCGACGGCGATCCGCCGCTCGAGGCAACCCTCAGACCGCTCATCGTCCGAAATCGGCCGTTGCGTCCGGACGGCTCAAGACGCGTGAGCGCTAAGCCGATACGGGTAACGAAGACGGAGAAATTCAATGACGCAACGGGCAAGCGGTTTCACGCTGATCGAGATGATGGTTGTGGTGGCGATCGTCGCGATCCTGGGCGCGATTGCCATTCCGTCCTATACAAAGTACGTGCAGCGCGGCGACCTGGTCGAGGCAACACAGGCGCTCGCGCAGTACCGGGTTCAAATGGAACAGTACTACCAGGACAACAACACCTACGCGAACGGCGCCATCTGCGGGGTGGCAATTCCGACGCTGGTCAATTTCACTCTGGCCTGCACCCTGAACACGGGTCAGGCCTACACCGCGACCGCAACCGGCAAAACCGGCGGGCAGGTTGCCGGGTTTATCTACACGATCGACCAGACCAACACCCAGAAGACGACTTGGGCCTGGGGGTTGAGTTCGACGACCAGCTGGATTGTCCGATAGCGCTGATGGAATCGACCATGAAAACTCTCTCCCGCGGCGTCACCCTGATCGAACTGGCCGTCGTGCTCGCCGTGGTCGCGATCCTGTTCGCGCAGGCGGCCCCGTCGTTTTCCGCGTGGATCCATAACACGCAGGTCCGCACCGCGGGCGAATCGATCCAGAACGGAATGCAGCTGGCACGCGCCGAGGCGATCCGGCGCAACCGCAGCGTGATGTTCTGGCTCACCTCGACCGCCAACCCGCCGGTGGCCGACTGGCTGGTCGGATGCATGAACCCGCTGAACTCGGCCGGGGCGGGACCCGTGGCGGAAGCACCCGGTGACTGCCCGGGGAGTTCAACCGGGGCCGCTCCGTTCAACTGGATCCAGAAGCAGGCCGCGGCCGACCAACAGACCGCGTTGCCGCAGCTGACGATCACGCCGGCCAACGCCACCAACGTCACCTTCAATTCGCTCGGCATGGTCATTGTGAACCTCGACGGCAGTGCCTCGATCACCCGGATCGACGTGACCGATCCGTCGATACCGGGTGCGCTGGCGCGGCCGCTGCGGGTGACTGTGAGCGGCGGCCAGATCCGGATGTGCGACCCGAGTCCGAATTTGACTCCCGCGACCGACCCGCGGAGCTGCTAGAGATGCAAGAGGCAAACATGCAAGCGGGTTCACGCGGATTTTCGCTGATCGAAGTGCTGATCGCGATGACGATCTTCAGCTTCGGCATCCTCGGGATGCTGGGTATGCAGGCGCGCGCGATCGGGAACTTCTCCGACTCCAAGTACCGCACCGACGCGGCGCTGCTGTCGGATGCGCTGATCAACGAGGTCTGGGTCAACCGCGCCAACATCGCCAACTATGCCTACACATCGGGAGGCACCGCCCCGACTCCGGTGCAGTCGTGGTTGAGCCAGGTCCAGGCGACGCTGCCCAACGGCGCCGCCAACGTTACGGTCGCCGGCAGCCAGGTGACGGTCACCGTGCGGTGGCAGCCCCTGGATGCGGCGGCGATCGGGCAGACGCACACGCACACCGAAATCACAACGATCCAGAACCCGTGAGCGCACCGATGACGCGAGGCATCCAACAACGCGGTTTTTCGCTGATCGAGGTGATGATCTCGACTGTGGTGTCGCTGTTCGCCACGCTGGCGATCATGCAGTCCTTCGCGGTCTCGGAGGGCTACCGGCGCACCGCGACCAGCGGCGGCGACGCGGCGTTCAGCGGCGCGGTCGGCGCGTACTTGCTGGATCGCGATCTGCAGATGGCCGGCTACGGCATCAACACCGGGGTCTACCTGGGCTGCCAGGTGTCCGGCTTCGATGAGCTCGCGACGCCGGTACAGCCGATCGGCTTCACGCTGGCTCCGGTGCAGATTACTCCGGGCACTGGCGCAAATCCCGACTCGATCACCGTCGTCTCCAGCAGCACCGGCTGGCTTCCGGCGCCGATCACCCTGACCACGTCGATGGCGTCACCGACCGACAACTACCAGGTCAACAACCCCTTCGGTGTGACGGCGGGGGATGTGGCCATTCTGGCGCAGTCCGGCAATAACGCCTGCACGCTGGTTCAGGCGACCAATACCCCGACCGCGGGCGCTGCGGGCAGCCAGAACACCGTGCAGCACACCAGCGGCACCTACCGGATCACCGGTGGAGCGACGGTGGCGGCCCGCTACAACCCGACCGGAGGCGTCGGCCCGGCCTACCCGGCCAACTCCGTGCTGATCGACATGGGAGCGGCGCCCACGGTCAGTACGTACTCGATCCAGAACAACACCTTGGTGGTCACTCAACAGGTGACCGGTGCGGGTCAGCCGGTCCAACCGGTGGCCGCCAACATCGTTCAACTCAAGGCGCTGTACGGCAAGGACACCGCCGGAGGCGGCACCATTACGGCCTGGAATACGGCGGCGCCGGTCTCCGCCACTCAGTGGGCCGCGGTGCTGGCGATCCGGGTCGCGCTGGTAGCTCGCAGCGCTCAACCCGAAAAGCAGACGGATCCCACCAGCGGGACTTGCTCGACCACTACCGCCGCACCGATCGTCACCTGGGATGACGGCACAACCACGACGCTCGACCTGTCCGGTACCACTCCGACCGGCCCGGCCTGGCAATGCTACCGGTACAGGGTGTTTCACATGACCGCGAGCCTGCGCAACCTGATCTGGACTCCTTCATGAGACGCCGCTTCGTTTCCGCCCGCGCCTCCCAGCGCGGCTACATGCTGATGCTGGTGCTGGTCGCGCTGGTCGCGATGATGATCTCGGGCGTCGCCCTGGTGCGATCGATGGACACCAACCAGCTGGTCGCCGGCAACATGGCGTCGCGCAACTCGACGATCCACAGCGCGGACCTGGCTGTGCAGCAGGCGGTGACCTGGATCCAGGCCAACGCGACCAACGGTGCCTTGTTCACGGACGCGCCGGCGAGCGGGTACAACGCCTCGCAGCCTGCGCAGGAGACGGACTGGACGTTAGCGACGACCTGGTCGCAATGTACGACGACGAGCGGAGCGACCCCTTGCTTCAACGCCAGCGACGGCGCCGGCAACCAGGTGTCGTGGGTGATCCATCGGATGTGCTCGATTGCGGGCGGTCCGGGCACTGCGAATCAGTTCTGCTCGTCGCTGAACGGCACCGCGTCGTCGGCCGGCAACAGCTACTCGAGCGATGCCGTGATCTTCAACGGCCTGCCGAAGAACTTCTACCGGATCTCGATTCAGGTCACGGGACCGCGCAATACGACGACCTTGACTCAAGCCTTTGTCACGCTTTGAACCGGCAGGTGCTGCAATGAAGACTTTCGCTCGCATAAGTGTCGTCCTGACCGGTCTGTCGGTCGCGCTCAACGCCTTCGCGGCGCCCACCACTATTTCGAGCGCACCGCTGCAGATGGGTGCCTCCAGCTCGGTCAAGCCCAACGTGATGCTGCTGTTCGACGACTCGGGCAGCATGGCCTGGGACTTCATGCCGGACTGGATCGGGCCCAGCCCGTTGCCCGGATGCGGCGTCGACAAGCCACGCCACGCCGGGGGAGGTGGCGGAGGTGGCGGTTTGGCCGCCTGCTTCACCGGCACCTACCCGACAGTCGGTCTGCAAGGCGATCCGCCTTACTACTCGTACCAGTTCAACGGTGTCTATTACAACCCGAATGTGTACTACCCGCCGGGCGTGACGGCAACCGGCGCATCGATGACCAGCTACACCTCGGCGAACTCGACCGGCTGGACCAGGGTTCCGGTCGACGGGTACGGAACGACCGCGGGAACGATCAACCTGGTGACCGGCTTTCCGGAGGCGGTGTTCTGCGACAGTTCTTCAGTCACGCCGCCCTCGACCCACTGCAAGCGAAACGGCGTCGATACCACGAATCCCTTCCTGTACAACCTGGGCAGCGCCTCCAACGGCTATCCGAACGCCGTGCTGGGCTCCGGATCCGGCAGCGTCTCGGTGCCGCTGAACGGCTCAACAACGATCAACGTGATTCCGGGGACCTACCAGTATCCCGCCGTTCAAGGCGGCAACCCGTTTTACTACGCGATCACGCCGTCCGAGTACTGCTCCGACGCAAATCTGACAACCTGCGTGTTGTCGACAACCGGGAACTCGACTTATAACCAAGCCGCGCCGATCCGCTACTGCCTGTCTGCTTCCGATCAGAACAGCCTGAGCGCGGTATCGGGTACGACCGCGGTGTCCTGGAGCAGCACGGCGCAACCCAAGTGCCAGAAGAAGTACAACCAGCGGCTCGGTTACCAGTACCCGCGCTTCGGCAATTTCAACCGCAACAACATCGTACTGACCACGCTGACCTACACGCGCACCACCGCACGCAGCGACTGTGCCTTGGCCCCGACCTGCACCTATGCCGAGGAGATGACCAATTTCGCCAACTGGTACGCGTACTACCATGCCCGGATCCAGATGGCCAAGAGCGCGGTCGGCCTGGCCTTCAACACGCTGACCAGCAGCTACCGGGTCGGGTTGCTGACGATCAACGCCTATTCCGGCGGCTCGCTCAACAGCCGCATGTTTCAGCCGATCGGCGATTTCAACTCCACCCAGCGCAGCAACTTCTACAGCGCCTTTTACGCACTGGCGCCGGGCTTTTCGACGCCGCTGCGCGAGTCGCTGGCACGGGTGGGTCAGTACTACGCCGGCCTGACGAGCGCGACCGCGCTCGATAACGGCATGATCAACTCGACGACCTACGCGGACCCCGTTCAGTATTCGTGCCAGCAGAACTTCGTGATCATGACGACCGACGGCTACTGGAACGGCAATCCAGGCAAGGACCTGAGCGCCAATCCGATGGAGTACAGCTCGACCAACGGCAACCAGGACAACGACTCGAGCAACGTCTTCGAACAGCGAGGCTCCAGCGTCTATGGTGACGGCGGGTACTACGACGGCAACCTGGCGGACTCGACCTTCGCCTCAAACCCCTACACGTCGAAGGGAACGCTCGCCGACGTGGCCATGTATTACTACAAGACCGACCTGCGGCCGGCCGGAAGCAGGAACTACAACACGGGCTTGGATGTCAGCACCGATAACGTGCCGACGGCCCAGAAGGCGGACATGAACCCGGCACAGCACATGGTGACGTACACGGTCGGCCTCGGCGTCGACGGTTACCTGACCTACGACACCAGCACCAGCAATCCGAGCTATCTGAGCCAGGACTACCTGAACATTGCCAACCCTTCCACCCCCGTGGGAGCCTGCGTGTGGACTCCCGGCAACGTCTGCGACTGGCCGCAGGTTCCGGTCTGTGGGCTGAACCTGTTTGGCGGGGGCAGCGGGGCCGGTGCCTGCACCGGCGGGCAGGCCGTGGGTGGCTATAACGACGACCCAGCCAAGACCGACGATCTGTGGCACGCCGCGATCAACGGCCGCGGCTCGTACCTGAGCGCAAAGAATCCGCAGAGCCTGCTGCGGGGGCTGTCGCGTGACCTGGCGGTGATCCAGGCGCAGGTCGGTGCGGCGGCCGCGGCCGCGACCAGCTCGCCGAACATCACGACGACCAACAACGCGATCTACAGCACGACGTTCCGGACGGCCTACTGGGACGGCGAAATGGTCGCCCGCAGCGTCGATCCGTCTTCCGGCGTCGTGGGTTCGGCGATCACCTGGTCGGCCGCGACACAGTTGATCGCGCAGGTCGACACCACCAGCGACACGCGGACCATCTACACGCTGTCGAACCCGACATCGAGCCCGGTCCTCGTGCCCTTCAGTTACAGCAGCCTCGATGCGACCGCGCAAGCGTACTTCAACAACAAGTGCTCGGTGCTGTCGCAGTGCTCGTCGCTCTTTCTGCTCGACCAGTCGATCGTGAACAGCGGTGCGAACCTGGTCAACTACCTCAGGGGGCAAAGCGCTTACGCGGACGGAACCCATTTCCGCTTGCGCACCGACACGAACTCGAACGTGACCAACGTGCTGGGCGATCTGACGGACTCGCGGCCAGCCATCGTGAACGTTCCGATGCGGCACTACGCGGATACGCCGATCGCGCCGGGCAATCAGAGCTATGCGGCCTTCGCGGCGGCCAACGCGAGCCGGCAGAGCGTCGTCTATGTCGGTGCCAACGACGGCATGCTGCATGCGATCGACGCGGTCACCGGCAACGAACTGTGGGCCTACATACCGCGCATGCTGCTGTCGAAGATGTACCTGCTGTCCGACATCGCGTACGCGACGCAGCACGCTTATTTCGTCGACGGCTCGCCCGAAGTGGTCGACGTGCTTTCGCCGAGCGACGGTCTGTGGCACACGCTGTTGATCGTGGGAATGAATGACGGCGCGCGAGGCTACGCCGCGTTCGACGTGACGAACCCGTCGTCGCCGACGTTCCTGTGGGAGTTCTGTAACGACTCGACCGTCTGCCGGCACAGCGACGCGAATCTGGGCTTGACGTTCGGCAACCCGGTGGTCACCAAGCGCTCGTCCGACAACAAATGGGTGGTGCTGTTCACATCGGGGTACAACAACGTGAGCCCCGGTGACGGGGTCGGCCACCTGTACGAGGTCGACCCGTTCAGCGGCGCCATTCTCCGGCAGGCCTCGACCGGTGTGGGCTCGACCAGCACTCCGTCCGGGCTGGCCAAGATCACGGCGATGGCCAACAATCCGGATTCGGACAACACGTCGCAGTACGTCTATGGAGGCGATCTGCAGGGCAACCTGTGGCGCTTCAACCTCGGCGGCGCGTCGATCGCGGTATCGACGATGGCGACCCTGGCCGATGCGGCCGGCAAGGTCCAGCCGATCACCACCCGCCCGGAAATCGGAAAGGTCAATAACACCCCGGTCGTGTTCGTCGGCACCGGGCAAATGCTGGGAGTCACCGACCTGCAGGATCCGGCGACCTTGACGCCGCCCGGAAACTGGTCGTATCAGTCGTCGCTGTATGCACTGGCGGACAGGGGCACCAGCCTGGGCAACCCGCGCTCGAATGCGACGATCGTCAGGCAGACGTTCAGCTCGTTCAGCGCCACCCAGCTGATCTCGAGCAGCAATCCGGTCAACATACCGACCAACATCGGATGGTATGTCGACTTCCAGACGACCGGGGAGCGGATCAACATCGATCCGCAGCTGGCGATGGGAACGCTGTTCGTCGCAACCAATGTGCCGAACAGCACCGCGTGTGCGGCGGGGGGCGACAGCTGGTTCTATCAGTTCAATTACGCCTCGGGCTCGCCGGTGTCGGGGGCGACGAGCAATGTCGTCGGCACCAAGAACGTGGGCGCGGAGATCGCGGGCTTCACGCTGATCAGCCTGGGTGGCAGCGGCGGGTCGGGCGGCGGCGGCTCGTCGGGTGGAACGATCAAGGCGATCGTTACGTTGTCGAACGGGCAGACTCCGACGAATTCGGCCAACATCGCTCAGACCAACTCGACCGTGCGCCGGGTCGGCTGGCGCGAAGTGCCTCAGTAATCCGGGCGGATTGAATCGACGCGGGCGCTGCCCCCGGGGCGGCGCCCTCGCCTCGATCGTCCAATCCAACCGGGTAGACTCGTGCGATGAACCGCTGGCTCGTCGGCGCGGGCGTCGCCCTGCTTCTAGCGGGCCTGGCGTGGCCGTGGCTGTCCCGGCTCCCGCTGGGGCGGCTGCCCGGCGACTTTCACATTCATCGGGACGGCTTCGATTTTTATCTGCCGTTGAGCACCAGCGTGCTGGTGTCGCTGGTGTTTACGCTGTTGCTGTGGTTATTTCGGCGCTGAGCCTTCAGCCGGTCGGCGTGACGTGCACCGGGTGAACGAGCACTGATGGGCTTCGCAGCCTTGTTGTCCCAGTCGTTCCGGATGACCCTGCGCGACTGGCGCTCGGGCGAGGTGCGGCTGCTGGTCGTGGCCCTCGCGGTGGCCGTTGCGGCACTGTCCAGCGTCGCTTTTTTCGTGGATCGCGCCCAGCGGGCCCTGGAGCGCGATGCCGCCATGTTCATCGGCGGCGACCTTGCGCTCGACTCGGATCGGCCGATCGATCCGTCGATCGGGACCCAGGCCGGCGAACTCGGCTTGCAGCTTGCGCAGACCGTCACGTTTCCCAGCATGGCGGTCAGCGGGCTGCATCCGGAGCGCAATGTGCTGGCGGCACTCAAGGCCGTCTCCAGCGCTTATCCGCTGCGCGGCACCATCAAGCTGCGCGGTGCCCAGGGCGAGATTGCGGCGGCGGGCGGGCCCGAGGCCGGCACGGCCTGGGTCGACCCGCAGCTGCTCGATTCCCTGGACCTGGCGGCGGGCCAGTCGATCCGGCTGGGGGAGTCGACGTTTCGTGTGAGCGGCGTGATCGCGTCCGAGCCGGACCGCGGCGCGCAATTCATGTCGTTTGCGCCTCGGGTGATGATCCGCCTCGACGAGCTGGCGGCCACGGAGCTGGTGCAGCCGGCCAGCCGCGTGATGTACCACCTGCTGGTGGCCGGCGGTCCGCAATCCGTCGAGCGCTTCTCCAGCTCGTTGCGGCCGCGGCTGCAGCGCGGCCAACGGCTGCAGTCGCTGCAGGACGGGCGGCCGGATCTGCACGCGGCGCTGGAGCGCGCGCGCCAGTTCCTGACGCTGGTGGCGCTGCTCGCTGCGATGCTGGCTGCGGTGGCGGTCGCCACGGCGGCACGCCGCTTTTCGCAGCGCCGGATCGACAGCTGCGCGGTGCTGCGTTGCCTGGGCCTGCGGCCGCGCGACCTGGTGGGCCTGTTCGCTCTGCAGTTCGCCTGGGTCGGCTGCATCGGATGCGTCGCCGGGGTGCTGGCCGGTTCCGCGCTGCACCTGGTGATCGTGCGCGCGCTGACCGGCTTGCTGCCGACGCAGTTGCCCGCCGCCTCGATCGTGCCGGCGCTGCAGGCGTTTGCGTGCGGATGGGCCTTGCTGGCTGGGTTCGCACTGGCTCCGGTGATGCGTCTTCGCGGGGTGCCGCCGCTCAGGGTGCTGCGGCGTGATCTGGCGGCATGGCCTGACGAGCCGGCGGCCCTCGTTTACGCAATCGCGGCCGCGACATTCGCCGGCCTGCTGCTGTGGCTGTCGCGCGACCTTCGGCTGGCGGCCGTGACCGCCGGCGGTTTCGCCGGCGCCGGCCTCGCCTTTGCGGCAGGGGCCTGGGCCTGGCTGGGCGGGCTGCGCGCCCTGCGGCGCGCGGCCGCCGGGCGTGTGCCGGCCGGCGCGAGTCTTGCAGTGGCCGCGCTGGTGCGCCGCCCTTCGGCCACGATCGTGCAGGTGGTCGCCCTGTCGTTCGGGCTGACCGCGCTGCTGGTGATGGCGATGGTTCGAACCGATCTGCTGCGGCAGTGGCGCGCGCAGATTCCGGCCGATGCGCCGAACCGCTTCATCATCAACATCCAGCCCGACCAGGTCCAGGCAGTGGCGGCGCGACTGAAGGAGCAGGGCGTCGCCGATGCTCAATTGTTCCCGATGGTCCGCGGGCGGCTGGTGGCCATCAACAGCAATCCGGTCGACCCCGGCCGGTATCGTGCAGAACGCGCGCGCGGCCTGATCGAGCGCGAATTCAACCTGTCCTATGCGGTCGAGGCGCCGGCCTATAACCGGATCTTGCAGGGACGCTGGTTCGGGCGCGACGCGCCCGAACTTTCGATCGAGCGGGGCATCGCCGAGACGCTGGGGGTTCACGTGGGCGACCAGCTCAGCTTCGATGTGGCGGGGGAAATCGTCAGGGCCACCGCCACCAGCGTGCGCGAGCTGAGCTGGGATTCGATGAAGGTCAACTTTTTCATCATCATGGCGCCCGCGCTGCTGCAGAACCGGCCGCAAACCTTCATCACGTCGATCCGCGTGGCGCCGGAGCGAGCCGATCCGACCTCACGGCTGGTTCGCGAATTCCGCAATCTGACCGTGATCGACACCGGCATCGTGCTGGCGCAGATCCGCTCCGTGCTCGACCAGGTCAGCCGTGCCGTGCAGTTCGTATTCCTGTTCGCGCTGGCGGCCGGGGTACTGGTGCTGTACGCGGCGCTGTCGGCCACGCAGGACGAACGTGGACACGAGGCGGCGCTGGCGCGCGCACTCGGGGCGGCCCGGCGCCAGCTCTGGCAGGCACAGCTGTTCGAGCTGTCGGCTCTGGGCGCGATGGCGGGTCTTCTAGCGGGCCTGGGCGCGAGTGCGATCGGCTGGCTGCTCGCGCATCAGGTGCTGCACTTCGAGTACCGGCTCGCTCCCTGGCCCTTCGTCGGCGGCATCGTGCTCGGCGCGGTCAGTGCGGTCGCCGGAGGGTCGCTGGCGTTGCGGCGCGTGATTGCGACTCCGCCCTGGGTGGTCCTGCGCGAGGTTTGAGCGCGGATCCTGACAGGCCGCCGATCGATGTAATGTTCGGCTGCCGCGCCAGACGCGGGGACATCGAGTGCTTGCAATGAATGCAGCAGAGTGGCAGTTCGGCTGGGTGGTCGCAGCCGCCGTGCTGGGATCGGTCGCCGGAGCGTGGATCGCGCAGCGCGCCGGATGGCGCCGGCAGCAAGCGCTCTCGGCGGCCGCCCTCGACGCCCGGATCGAACGGCTCGAGCGCGAACTGCGCCAGACGATCGATGCAAGCTCCGACCGCGCATCGATGCAGATCGGCGCGCGCGTGGCCCAGTTGCAGGATGCACTGACCGCTCATGTGACCCAGATCACGGGGGTGCAGGCCGAGCAGCTGGGCGGCTACGGGCGCGTGATGCAACAGCAACTGGCCGACCTCACCGCTGCGATCCAGCGGCACCTCGCCGAGGTGCGAACGACGCTGGAGACGCGGCTGCAGGCGCTGCAGCAGGGCAATGAGACGCGTCTGGAGCAGATGCGTGCCACCGTCGAGGAGAAGCTTCAGACCACGCTGGACGGGCGTCTTGGCGAATCGTTCCGCCTGGTTTCCGAGCGGCTGGAGCAGGTGCACCGGGGATTGGGCGAGATGCAGGCGCTGGCCGCCGGGGTCGGCGACCTGAAGCGGGTGCTGGGCAACGTGAAGTCGCGCGGGGTGTTCGGCGAGGTCCAGCTGGCCGCGCTGCTGGAGCAGGTGCTGCTCGCCGATCAGTACGCGGCCAATGTCGCCACCCGGCCCGGATCGAGCGACCGCGTCGATTTCGCGATCCGGCTGCCGGGCCGCAACGGCGACACCGCGGTGTGGCTGCCGATCGACGCCAAGTTTCCGATCGAGGACTACGAGCGGCTGGTCGCCGCCCAGGAGCGGGCCGACGCGGCCGGCGCCGAGGAGGCTGGCCGCGCGCTGGAAAACCGCGTGCGCGGCGAGTCGCGCACGCTGCGCGAAAAGTACGTCGAGCCGCCTCACACGACCGATTTCGCGGTGCTATTCCTGCCCACCGAAGGGCTGTTCGCCGAGGTGTTGCGGCGCCCGGGCCTGGCCGAGGCGCTGAACCGGGAGCTGCGCGTGGTGGTCGCGGGCCCCACCACGCTGGCTGCGATGCTGAACTCGCTGCAGATGGGATTTCGAACGCTCGCGATCGAGCAGCGGTCGTCCGAGGTCTGGCAGGTGCTGGGCGCGGTGAAGACCGAGTTTGCCCGCTTCGGCGAATGGCTGGGGCGGGTTCGGGAGCAGGTCGGAACCGTCTCCAGAACCCTGGAGCAGGCCGACACGCGCACCAAGCAGATGCAGCGCAAGCTGCGCGAGGTCGAGGCGCTGCCCGCGGAACAGGCGGTTGCGCTGCTGCCGGCGGTGCCACGCGACGAAGAGGAGGAGTGACAGCTGAAGAGGAGGAGTGACGGCCGGTCAGACGCGCGCCAGGCGATCCAGTGCCGCGTCCAGCGTCTGATCCTGCTTGGCGAAGCAGAACCGGACGATGGTGCGGTTCACGGGCTCGGAATAAAAGGGTGCCAGCGGAATCGCGGCCACGCCGGCCTCGACCACGAGCCGGCGCGCGAATTGCTCCTCCGGTTCGTTCGAGATCGCCGAGTAATCGGTCAGCACGAAGTAGGTGCCCCGCGACGGCAATGGCGCAAAGCGCGTGCGAGCCAGGCCCTGTACGAACCGATCGCGTTTGTGCTGATAAAACGCCGGCAGGTCCAGGTAATGGCGGGGCTGCTGCATAAACCGCGCCAGGGCCCATTGCATCGGCGTGTTGACAGTGAACACGTTGAACTGGTGAACCTTGCGGAACTCGGCCATCAGCGGCGCCGGGGCACAGCAGTAGCCGACCTTCCAGCCGGTCACATGGAACGTCTTGCCGAAGCTCGACACCACGAACGTGCGGGACGCCAGCAATTCGGAACAAGACAGGCTCCGGTGCGGCTGGCCGTCGAACACGATGTGCTCGTACACCTCGTCGGACAGGATCAGCAGCGGGTGCTGGCCGACGATGGTCTCCAGCGCGCCGATGTCTTCAGCCCCGATCACGGCGCCGGTCGGGTTGTGCGGAGAATTCAGGATCAGCATCCGAGTGTGCGGCGTCAAGGCTGCGCGCACGCGGTCCCAGTCGATCCGGTAGCCGCGCTCCCAGTCCAGCGGCACCGGCACCGTGCGCCCGCGGGCCAGTTCAATGGCCGGCCCATAGCTGTCGTAGGCGGGCTCCAGCACGATCACCTCGTCGCCCGCGCGGACCACAGCCAGAACGGCGGTCAGGATCGCCTGGGTGGCCCCGGCCGTCACCGTGATTTCCGCATCGCTGCGATAGCGGCGGCCGTACAAAAGCGCGACCTTTTCCGAGATCGCTTCCCTGAGCAGCGGCAGGCCGGCCATCGGGGCGTACTGGTTGTGCCCCTGCTGCATGGCCTCGCTGACCAGGGCCTTCAGCTGCGGATCGCAGTCGAAGTCGGGAAAGCCCTGACCCAAGTTTACCGATCGGTGCTCCTGGGCGAGCTGAGACATCACGGTGAAGATCGTGGTGCCGACGGCCGGCAGCTTGGACGGACCGAGCAGCTGCGCCAAGTCGACTTCGGGCTGATTCAATCCGTCTGGCATAGGCAACGGGCAAAAAGGGGCGGTCATCTCAGGAGGCGATGATAAGTGCCGGTCCGCCGGCGGGGCAGCGCCGCCTGCTCTGGTGCCAGAGTTGTCCTGGGCATAACATGGACGGTACGAATTTTAGCAACGGGCGTGCCTTTTTTTGGATTCGCGGAGTGCGCATCACGCTCAAGATGCCCGCAGAATCTGCCGGATTCACAAAAGCAGAACACTGCCGCCGATGAGCATCGCCTCGGGTCAGAAGGTCGGTTTGCGCCGCGCGCAGCCGCAGGACATGGCGCGCGCGCATCGCTGGCTGGCCCACTCCGACTTGACTTCGAATTTTATGGGCCCGCCCTGGTTTGCGGAGCGGCCGGTACCAACGCTCGATCAGTTCCTGCTCCGGTTTCCGCGGCACTATTTCGACGGCACGCGACCCTTCGACGGCCGGGCGCTGGTGCTCAGTTCGGCGGCGGCCGATCTGGGGATGCTGGCGTGGCGCCGGGTCGATCTGATGCGTGACCTGGTCGAACTCGACATCTGGCTGGCCGCACGTGAGTATTGTCGGCAGGGCATTGCGGCGGAGGCGCTCGACCTGGTCTGCACCTGGTTGCAGTCCAGTTACGGAGTCAATCGATTCCTGTTGCGGCCCTCGCGCCGCAATGTGCGGGCGCTTCGCTGCGCGCGACGCGCCGGATTTCGCGAGACCGATTTCGAGCCGGCCGATATTCTGGGCCGGCTCGGGCTGGACGCCTCGCCGTATCGGGACCCGGCGCTGCTGTTCAGGATACTTCCGGTGACTGCTCAGCTGCCGGTAGCGCGCGAAACCGAGCTGTGGGTGTTCATCGACAGCGAATTCAGCTCGCTGGAGGCGCCCGCGCTGCTCAGTTTCGGCGCAGTGACCGCCGACCAACACACGTTTTACGCCGAACTCGAACAGGATCACCCGGTCGCGTACTCGGCCTTCGTCGAGCAAAGCGTGTTGCCCGTGATGGAAAACGCGGCGGCGCCGCGCGCGCAGGCAGCACAACGGTTCGCATCCTGGTTGCAGCAGGTCGCCGATGGACGGGCGGTGCGCCTGATCAGCGACTCGGGCTTCGACCGCTGGGCCTTGAGCGAGCTGCTGGGGGTGGAGGATGCGCCCTGCGGGGTGGTGTGGCAGCGCGCACCGGTGGCGTACTCGGAACTTGACCGGCTATCCGAAGAGCACAGGCTACGGCGGCACCACGCACTGGACGATGCGCTCGCCCTGCGCTGCGCCGTGCTGGGCGAAGCTGCGTCCAAACTGCCGCGGCGTGAGGATCGCGAGCCCGAAGTGCCGCGACTCGCGGCTCAGCGACAGTAGGGCTTTGTCCTTGGTCAGCAGCACCGCAGCGCACGCTGCGAAGGCCAGATCGAGGAACTTCTGATCGTCCGGATCGCGGCAACGGCACGGCGCCTGCGCGTCCAGCGGGAGAAGGAGCGTACGTGCCTGCCAGTTGCGCAGGCATTCGATCAATCGCGCCGATTCGGCGGGACTCGAACCAAATCGAGGGCGCTGCACCACGGTTGCCAGCTCCGCGTCGGTCTGCTCGCAGCGCGCCGCAACCCAGTGCGGCGACTCGAGCGCAGCGGCGAGCGATTGCGATTCGATGTCGCGGAAGAAGAACAGGTCGAGCCAGACGTTGGTATCGACGACGGCCAGTCGGCGTTGTGCCAGCGCGCGCGCCGGTCGCCCGGACTGTGCTGCTTCGAGCGTCACGGCAACAGCGCGAACTGCAGGCGCTGATTGCGAAAGCTCGATTCCTCGCCCGGCTCGCCTGCCACCGGGTCCTGATCGCCGGCTCCGCGCGCCTGCAGGCGTTGCGTCGGCACGCCTTGTTTGATCAGGAAGTCGACCACCGCCTGCGCGCGGCGCCTGGACAGATCCAGGTCGGCCAGCGGCGAGTCCATGCGCTCGGAGTAAGCGGTGATCTCGTACCGCTCGGACGTGGGGCGCGCCTCGATCACCGCCGCGACCCGGGTCAGCACCGGCTCGGCCGAGTCGGGCAGTGTCGAGCCGGTGACGCTGAAGTCGATCACCAGAAGATTCAGGGCGCCCAGTACCTGCACGGATCCCGATTCGGCGGTCAGGGCTTGCAACGCGGACATCGCGTGCCAGTTTCCGACCCGCACCCCCGTCTGCGGGTCGAACGCAGCGGCCGGCTGGACCGGCGGGTGGACCGGCACGCAGGCCCGGATGATCAGGGCGCCGATCACGCCCAGCGCCACCAGCGGCCAGGCATCGGTGATGAAGCGGACGACGCCGCGATCTGCGCCCTGATCCGCACTGTCGGGCATGGCGCGGACAGCTATCCGAGCGACGGATCGGCCAGCAGCTGGCGCAGCACGAACGGGAGAATTCCTCCGTGCCGGAAGTAGTCGACCTCGATCGGCGTGTCGATCCTCAGCGTCAACTCGAGCTGCCGCGTGGAGCCGTCCGGCCGGCGTATCAGCAGCATGACCTGCTGCTGCGGCCGCAGTGCCTCGTCGATCCCCTGCAGATCGAACCGCTCATCGCCCCGGATGCCCAGCGTCTGTGCGCTCTGATCGGGCCCGAACTGCAGCGGCAGCACGCCCATCCCGACCAGATTGCTGCGGTGGATCCGTTCGAAGCTGCGCGCAATGACCGCGCGCACCCCGAGCAACTGCGTGCCCTTGGCGGCCCAGTCGCGCGAAGAGCCTGTTCCGTATTCCTCGCCTCCGAACACCACGGTGGGCACGCCCTGCTCCCGGTAGCGCATCGCGGCGTCGTAAATCGACATCCGCTCGCCCGACGGCTGGTGCACCGTGATGCCGCCTTCCACGCGTGAGCCGTCGGCTTGCGCCTCGATCATCAGGTTCTTGATCCGGACGTTGGCGAAGGTGCCCCGCATCATCACTTCGTGGTTGCCGCGCCGGGCGCCGTAGCTGTTGAAATCGGCCTTGGCTACCCCATGCTCGATCAGCCAGCGGCCGGCCGGCGAGGTCTCCTTGATCGAGCCGGCGGGCGAGATGTGGTCGGTCGTGATCGAATCGCCGAATATCGCCAGCGCGCGCGCGCCGCGCACCGGCGCGACCGCTGCCGGCTGCATCGAGAAGTCGGAGAAGAACGGGGGCTCTGCGATATAGGTGGAGGGCGGCCAGGCGTACGTCTTGCCGGTGCGGCCGGTAATCTTCTGCCACAGCTCGCCCGGGTTCGATGCGACCTGCGCGTAGTTCGTTCGGAACGCCTGACCCTCCATCGCGTACTTCAGCAAGGCATCGACCTCCTCGCCGGACGGCCAGATGTCGCCGATCCAGATCTCCCGACCGCCGGCTCCGCGACCGATCGGCTCTGACATCAGATCCGTCAGCACGGTGCCCGCCAGCGCGTAGGCCACGACCAGCGGCGGAGATGCCAGGAAATTGGCCTTCAGGTTCGGATGAATGCGCGCCTCGAAGTTGCGATTGCCCGACAGCACGGCGGCACACACCAGATCGTTGTTCACGACCACGTCGTTCAGCTCCGGCGCCAGGTCTCCCGCATTTCCGATGCAGGTGGTGCATCCGTAAGCGGCGACGCTGAAGCCGAGCTTTTCCAGATAAGGTAGAAGACCGGCGCGCTGCAGGTACTCGGTGACGATGCGCGAACCGGGCGCGAGCGATGTCTTCACGTAGCTGCGCACCGTCAGGCCCGCTTCGACCGCCTTCTTGGCCAGCAGGCCCGCGGCCAGCATCACGCTCGGATTGCTGGTGTTGGTGCACGAGGTGATCGCGGCGATCAGCACGTCGCCATTGCGGATCGAAAGGCCGCTTGCGGTCGTGAACGATCGCTGCAGCTTGTCCTTGGGTTGATTGAATCCGTTTTCGGCCACGGGCTTGCTGAACAGGTCCGAAAAGGTCTTCTTCACACGGCCGATCTCGATGCGGTCCTGCGGCCGCTTCGGCCCGGCCAGGGAGGGCGCCACCGAGGCCAGGTCCAGCGTCACCACCTTGGTGTAATCGATTTCACCGGCCCTTGGCACTCCGAACAGGCCCTGGGCCCGGTAATACGCCTCGAACGCGGCGATCTCGGGGCGTGTGCGCCCGGTAGCCTCGAAATACGCAATCGTTTTTTGATCGACCGGGAAGAACCCCATCGTGGCACCGTACTCAGGCGCCATGTTGGCGATCGTTGCGCGGTCAGGCACGGCAAGGCTGGCCGTGCCGTCGCCGAAGAACTCGACGAACTTGCCGACCACCTTTTCCTTGCGCAAAAGCTCGGTGATGGTCAGCACCAGATCGGTGGCAGTGACGCCGCCGCGCAGCCTGCCCTTCAAGTCGACGCCGACCACGTCGGGCGTGAGCAGGTACACGGGCTGCCCCAGCATCGCGGCCTCGGCCTCGATGCCGCCGACACCCCAGCCGACCACGCCGATGCCGTTGATCATCGTCGTGTGACTGTCGGTGCCGACCAGCGTGTCCGGAAAGTAGACGCCGTCGCGCTGATGCACGCCGCGCGCAAGGAACTCCAGGTTGACCTGGTGCACGATGCCGAAGCCGGGCGGTACCACGCGGAACGTGTCGAACGCCTGCATGCCCCACTTCATGAACTCGTAGCGTTCCCGGTTGCGCTCGAATTCGAGCCGCATGTTCAGTTCCAGAGCGCTGCGCGTCCCGTAGTGGTCGACCATCACCGAATGGTCGACCACCAGGTCGACCGGAACCAGCGGCTCGATCAGCCCGGGTTGGTGCCCCATCCGCGCCGCAACGCCACGCATCGCGGCCAGGTCGACCAGCAGCGGCACCCCGGTGAAATCCTGCAGCACCACGCGCGAGACCACGAATGGAATCTCTTCGGTGCGCGCGGCCCGGGGTCCCCACGCGGCCACCTGCCGCGCGTGATCCTCGGTGACTTTGTTGCCGTCGCAGTTCCTGAGCACCGACTCCAGCACCACGCGGATCGAATGGGGCAGGCGGGATATCTGTCCGAGCCCGGCCGCTTCCAGCGCGGCGAGACGGTAGAACTTTCCGCGGGCGCCGCCGCCGGACGTGAATTCCTGCAGGCTGCCGAACGGGTTTGGCCCAGTCATTCTTGCCTCCTCATTCTTGCCTCCTCGACTGATCGCCCCTTTCCCGCTGGGGAGAGGGCAAGGGGCCTATTGCTGCAGCAGATGCGCGACCGCCTGGCGCTCCTCATCCAACTCGGCCAGCGTCCGGTCCAGGCAGCTGCGCGCGAACTCGTCGATCGGCAGACCCGGCACGATCCGGTAATCGCCTTGATCGCAGGTGACCGGGAAGCCGAACATCGTGTCGACCGCAACGCCGTAACTTCCGTCCGACGGTACGCCCATCGAGACCCAGCGTCCGGCCGTTCCCATCACCCAATCGCGCATGTGCCCGATCGCGGCATTGGCGGCCGATGCAGCGGAGGACGATCCGCGCGCTTCGATCACGGCGGCGCCGCGCTTGCCCACGGCCGGCAGAAACACGTCGCGGTACCATTTTTCGTCGTTGATCGACTGCCGCACGGACTTGCCTTCGACGGTGGCGAAGCGATAGTCGGCGTACATCGTTGGCGAATGATTGCCCCACACGCACAGCGACTCGATCCGTTGCACCGGCACGCCGAGCCGCGCGGCGATCATGGACAGCGCGCGGTTGTGATCCAGCCGCATCATCGACGTGAAATTGCGCTTCGGCAGCGTCGGAGCCGACTTCATCGCGATGAACGCGTTCGTGTTGGCCGGATTTCCGACCACCAGAGTTTTCACCGTCCGGCGCGCCATCGCGTCCAGCGCCTTGCCCTGAGCCGTGAAGATCTGCGCGTTGGCCGCCAGCAGATCGCGGCGCTCCATCCCGGGGCCGCGCGGACGCGCGCCCACCAGCAACGCGTAGTCGGCGTCGCGGAATGCGCCGTTCGGATCGCTGAAGGCCTGCATCGAAGCGAGCAGCGGGAACGCGCAGTCCTCCAATTCCATCATGACGCCTTTGAGCGCCTTTTGCACCTTCTCGTCCGGGATCTCGAGCAACTGCAGACTGACCGGCTGGTCGGCGCCCAGCATCTCGCCGGCCGCGATCCGGAACAGCAGCGCATAACCGATCTGTCCGGCTGCACCGGTGACAGCCACTCGCACAGGCGTCTTGTTCATGCCAAACCTCCTGCCGATCGAAATGCGCCCGATCGTCCGATCCCGAATGCATCCTCAGGCTGTGCGATGCGCCGAGCGCAGTGTAATGCCGTCGGCTCGGCCTCACGCCGGCCCCTGCGCGGGCTCCATCGCCGCGCGCTGCGGGTCGGACCGCGTCGGACTGTGTCGGACCGCGTCGGACTACTAGTATAGCCAGACTCTTATATAAGACATAAGATCAAGCCTTGCGCCGGCGTCCAACCGCCCGGCGTTTGGGACCATGGAAACCACGTCGCCGCCATCGTTTCGTCCGGGATCCGGTTCCCGGCGCGCCGCGCGTCGCTCGGCCGTTTTTGCGCCGCTGTACCGGCAAATCAAGGACCTGCTGGTGGAGAGTCTGCGTCGGGGCGAATGGATGCCGGGCGCTGCGATTCCCAGCGAGACGGAGCTGGCGAACCGCTTCCAGGTCAGCCAGGGAACGGTGCGCAAGGCGATCGACGAGCTTGCATCCGAGAACCTGCTGGTCCGACGCCAGGGCAAGGGCACTTTCGTCGCCACACACCACGAGCCGAAGGCGCAGTACCGCTTTCTGCGGCTGGCGCCGGATCGAGGCGAGCCGCTGCCGGCCCACAGCCGCTTTCTGCAGTGCGGCCGCGAACGGGCGAGCGCGGACATCGCGACACGCCTCGGACTGCGTGCGGGCGCGGCTTTGATCCACGTGCGCCGCGTATTGGTGTTCGGCGAGCTGCCGCGGGTGCTGGACGACATCTGGCTGCCGGCCGCTCCGTTTCGCAATCTGTCCGCCGATCGCCTGGCGCAGTACAACGGGCCGCTTTACGGCCTGTTCGAAAGCGAATTCGGCGTCCGCATGATCCGCGCCGAGGAGCGGCTGCGCGCGGTTGCCGCGACGGCGGACGACGCCGCCGCGCTGCAGGTCGAGCCCGGCTCGCCGCTGCTCAGGGTCGACCGCGTGTCCTACACGTACGGCGACCGCGCAATCGAATTTCGCCGCGGGCACTGCGTCACGGATGATTTTCATTACCGCAACGCACTGATCTGACACGGGGTGGCGCGCGCCGCAAGGGCGCCGTTTTGCCGATCCCGGAATTCGGTCACAATATATTGCATTGCAACTAGAAAGGCGGCACCCGCTAAGGGGCCCTTGCACCATGTCGGCGCGCCAAGTGATTCGAAACCTCTCGATCGCGGATCTGGTTCGGTACCGGCTGCCGGTTCCCGGCGTGCTATCGATCCTGCATCGGGTGAGCGGGGCGTTGATGTTCCTGCTGGTGCCGTTCACGCTGTGGCTGTTCGATCTGAGTCTTCGCTCGCAGCTGAGCTACCTTCAGTTGCGCCAGGTGGCCGGCGGGTGGTTCGCCAAATTGGTGCTGTCGGCGCTTGCATGGGCGCTGCTGCATCATCTGGCGGCTGGCTTGCGTCACCTGGCGCTCGACCTGGATTGGGGGGTCGACCGCACCGCGGCGCGCCGCAGCGCGTGGATCGTGTTCGCGGTCAGCATTGCGCTCGCGCTGTGGGCGGCCCTAGAGATTTTCGGAGCGCTGTGATGCCGATCGGTGCCCGCAGGCTGGTTGTCGGAGCCCACTACGGGCTGCGGGACTGGCTGATGCAGCGCGCCACCGCGGTCGTTCTGACGCTTTACTTGATCCTGCTGGCAGTGCAGATCGTGCTGGCGGGGCCGATCGACTACGACAGCTGGCGTGAGATCTTCGCGCCGCTCGGCATGAAGATCGCGACGCTGATCGCATTCGTCGCGCTCGTCTATCACGCCTGGATCGGAATGCGGGATATCTGGATGGATTACGTGCGGCCCGTTGCGATCCGGATGCTGCTGCAGCTGGCAACCATCCTGTGGCTGGCGGCCTGCCTGGTGTGGGCGGTGCAGATTCTCTGGAGGGTCTGAGCGTGACGCAACTTGGCCGGCGCCGCTTCGATGCGGTGATCGTGGGCGCCGGCGGCGCCGGGATGCGCTGCGCGCTGCAGCTGGCTCACGCCGGCCTGAGCGTAGCGGTCCTTTCGAAAGTGTTTCCAACGCGCTCGCACACGGTTGCGGCCCAAGGCGGAATCGGCGCTTCGCTCGGCAACATGAGCGAAGACCAGTGGCTGTGGCACATGTTCGACACGGTCAAGGGCTCCGACTATCTGGGCGATCAGGACGCGATCGAGTTCATGTGCCGCGAGGCGCCCAAGGTCGTTTACGAGCTGGAGCATTTCGGCATGCCGTTCGACCGCAACCCGGACGGGACGATCTACCAGCGGCCGTTCGGCGGTCATTCGGCCAATTTTGGCGAAAAGCCCGTGGCGCGCGCCTGCGCTGCAGCCGACCGGACCGGGCACGCGCTGTTGCATACGCTGTACCAGCGCAACGTGGCTGCCCGCACGCAGTTCCTGGTCGAGTGGATGGCACTGGACCTGGTGATGGACGGCGACGGAGAGTGCGTCGGCGTCACCGCGCTGGAGATCGAGACGGGCACGACGATGCTGCTGGAGGCCAAGGCCACGGTGCTGGCAACCGGCGGAGCCGGGCGCGTCTGGGCCGCGTCCACCAACGCCTACATCTGCACCGGCGACGGTCTGGGCATGGCCGCGCGCGTAGGGCTGCCGCTGCAAGACATGGAGTTCTGGCAGTTTCATCCGACCGGCGTGGCCGGGGCCGGTGTGCTGATCACCGAGGGGGTGCGCGGCGAGGGCGGCATACTGCTGAACTCGCGCGGCGAGCGCTTCATGGAGCGCTACGCGCCGACGCTGAAGGACCTGGCTCCGCGCGACTTCATCTCGCGCTCGATGGACCAGGAGATCAAGGAGGGTCGCGGATGCGGCCCCGATCACGACTACGTGCTGCTGAAGCTGGACCACCTGGGCGTGGACACGATCATGAAGCGGCTGCCCTCGATTCGCGAGATCGCGATCAAGTTCGCCAACGTCGACCCGGTGCGCGAGCCGATCCCGGTGGTGCCGACGATCCACTATCAGATGGGCGGCATTCCGGCCAATACGCACGGGCAGGTCGTGGCACCGCGGCAGGGTGATCCGAATTCGGTGGTGCCGGGACTGTTCGCGATCGGCGAATGCGCGTGCGTCTCGGTGCACGGCGCGAACCGGCTGGGCACGAATTCGCTGCTGGACCTGGTGGTTTTTGGACGGTCGGCCGGCAACACCATCGTGTCCCAGAAACTGGATGAGCGGATGCACAAGCCGCTGCCGGCCGGGGCTGGTGAGGCGACCGTCGAACGGCTGGCGGCGCTGGACGCGCGCACCCAGGGCGAGCGCGTGCAGAGCGTGGCCAACGACCTGCGGCGCGCGATGCAGTCGCATTGCGGCGTATTTCGCACCGGCCCGCTGCTGCGCGAAGGCATCCAGGTGATCCAGCAGATCGAGGAGCGGTCTTCGCGCATTGCGATCGGCGATCACTCCAAGGTCTTCAACACCGCGCGGGTGGAGGCGCTCGAGCTGGACAACCTGGTCGAGACCGCCAAGTCCACGATGGTTTCGGCCGAGGCGAGAACCGAGAGTCGCGGCGCCCACGCGCGCGAGGATTTTGCGCAACGCGACGACGCGAACTGGATGCGCCACACGCTCTGGTACCGCGAAGGCAACCGACTCGACTACAAGCCGGTCAACGTGAAGCCGCTGAACGTGCCCAGTTTCGAACCGAAAAAGCGCACCTACTGAAGGGATCGAGGCGCAATGGACACCCAAGTACCGATCAGCGGCCCCGCCACGACGCGAGCCGGCCCGGCAGCAGGCGCCCGCACGCTGCGTTTCCTGATCTATCGCTACGATCCGGATCGCGACGGGCGGCCCCGGATGCAGTCCTACGAGATCCGTCTGCAGCCGACCGACCGGATGCTGCTGGATGCGATGATCCGGATCAAGGGCGAGGTCGACGACAGCCTGGCCTTCCGCCGATCGTGCCGCGAAGGCGTGTGCGGCTCCGACGCGATCAACATCAACGGGCGCAACGGCCTCGCCTGCGTCACCAACCTGCGCGAGCTGAAGGATCCGATCGTGCTGCGGCCGATTCCCGGGCTGCCGGTGGTGCGCGACCTGATCGTCGACATGAGCCATTTCTTCGATCAGTACCATTCGATCAAACCGTTCCTGATCAACGAGACGCCGCCGCCCGAGCGCGAGCGGCTGCAATCGCCCGCCGAGCGCGAGGAACTCGACGGACTGTATGAATGCATCCTGTGCGCGTGTTGCTCGACGGCGTGCCCGAGCTTCTGGTGGAATCCGGACAAGTTCGTGGGTCCAGCCGGGCTGCTGCAGGCGTACCGCTTCATCGCCGACAGCCGCGACCAGGCGACCGGGGAGCGGCTCGACGACCTGAACGACCCTTACCGTCTGTTCCGCTGCCACACGATCATGAATTGCGTGGACGTGTGTCCCAAGGGGCTCAATCCGACTCGCGCCATCGGCAAGATCAAGGAACTGATGATGCGCAGGGCTGTCTGAGATGGATCCTTGCATCGGGCGGGCCGATCGAGCGGACGCGGAGGCGCTGCGTCGCCTGCGCTGGCGCGCGCGCCGTGGTCTGCTGGAGAACGATCTTCTGATCGGACGCTTCCTGGACCAGCACGGCGACGCCCTGAAGCCGGCGGATGCCGACGCGCTGGCGCGCCTGCTGGATCTTTCCGAGGCCGAACTGTTCGACCTGCTGCTCGGGCACTGGCAGCCGGCCGGTGCGTTGGACAGCCAGCCGGTTCGAGATGTCCTGCTGCGGCTGCAAGCGGTACGCCTTGAACCGGCACGGACCCCCTGCACCTCACCCCGCAACCCTGGAGCCTGACGATGGCATTGAACGCGTCCGAACACAAAGCAACGCTGACCTTCAGCGACAGCACGGCGCCCATCGAGCTGCCGATCTACAAAGGCTCCATCGGCCCCGACGTGATCGACATTCGGGCGCTGTACTCGCGAACCGGCAAGTTCACCTACGACCCGGGTTTCCTGTCGACCGCTGCGTGCAATTCGTCGATCACATTCATCGACGGCGACCGCGGAGAGCTGCTGTATCGGGGCTATCCGATCGAGCAGCTGGCCACGCACTGCAACTTCCTGGAAGTCTGTTACCTGATCCTGTACGGGGAGCTGCCCGATTCGAAGCAGCGCAAGGAATTCGTCGCTCTGGTTTCGCGCCACACGATGGTGCACGAGCAGATGCAGTTCTTCATGCGCGGGTTCCGGCGCGATGCCCATCCGATGTCGGTCCTGACCGGCCTGGTCGGGGCGATGTCGGCGTTCTACCCGGACTCGATCAACGTGCACGACCCCGCGCAACGGGAGATCTCCGCGATCCGGATGATCGCCAAGATGCCGACCCTGGTGGCGATGGCCTACAAGTACGCGATGGGGCAGCCGTACATGTATCCGCGCAACGAGCTTTCGTACGCGGCCAACTTCATGCACATGATGTTCGCCACGCCGTGCGAGGATTACCACGTCAACCCGGTGCTGGTGCGGGCGCTGGACCGGATCTTCATCCTGCACGCGGACCACGAACAGAACGCATCGACGTCCACCGTGCGGCTGTGCGCCTCCTCGGGAACGAATCCGTTCGCGGCGATCGCGGCGGGCGTCGCGTGCCTGTGGGGTCCGGCTCATGGCGGCGCCAACGAGGCGGCGCTCGCGATGCTCTACGAGCTGCAGGCGCAGGGCGGACTGGCCAAGATCGGCGAGTTCATCGCCAAGGTCAAGGACAAGAACTCCAATGTCCGGCTGATGGGATTCGGGCACCGCGTCTACAAGAACTACGACCCGCGCGCCCGGCTGATGAGGGAAACCTGTCACGAGGTACTCAGCGAGCTCGGGCTGCACGAGGATCCGCTGTTCAAGCTGGCGATGGGCCTGGAGAAGATCGCGCTGGAGGACGACTATTTCGTATCGCGCAAACTGTATCCGAACGTCGACTTCTATTCGGGGATCGTGCAGAAGGCGATCGGCATTCCGGTGTCGCTGTTCACCGCGATCTTCGCGCTGGCGCGCACGGTCGGCTGGATCGCCCAGCTCAACGAGATGCTGGCGGATCCGGAATACAAGATCGGCCGGCCGCGCCAGCTGTACAGTGGCCACTCCAAGCGCGACGTCACACCGGCCAAGTAAAGGCAGCGGCCGGCGTTCGTCTCGAGGGCTTCAGCGGCAGTGCTACCATGACGCGCCTTCGTGATCGCAGGCCCAAGGGCCGGCGCCGATCGGGAGCGCGGACTGCGGAGCGTCGGAATCCGGCGCGAGGCGGCGGGGCGGCTCGGGCGCGAGCCCCCGACGGATTCTGACGAGAAACTCGTTTGAAAGGGCCGACGCGATGATGCGACAGTTCCAGGTCAATTCGTACCTGTTTGGGGGCAATGCGCCCTATGTCGAGGAGCTGTACGAGCGCTACCTCGACAATCCCGGCTCCGTTCCCGACCGCTGGCGCGCCTACTTCGACCAGATGCAGCTGGTTCCGGCGGCTGACGGCAAGTCGTCCACGCCGGATGTGGCGCACGCCCCGATCGTAGAGTCGTTCGCGCTGCGTGCAAAGGCAGGAACGCTGCGCCCGTCGGTGGCGCCGACCGACCTGTCGGTCGCCCGCAAGCAGGTCCATGTCCAGTCGATCATCGCGGCCTACCGTTTCCTGGGCAGCCGTTGGGCCGACCTGGATCCGCTGAAGCGGCAGGAGCGCCCCAAGATCCCGGAGCTGGAACCGGGGTTCTACGACCTGAACGAAGCGGACATGGACACCGAGTTCTCGGCGGCCAACACCTACTTCGGCCAGGAACAGATGACCTTGCGGGATATCGTCAAGGCGCTGCGCCAGACCTATTGCGGGACGATCGGCCCCGAGTTCATGTACATCGCGGACCCGGCGCAGAAGCGCTGGTTGCAGCAGCGGCTCGAATCGATCCGCTCGACTCCGAACTTCCTGCAGGAAAAAAAGCGCCACATCCTGAACCGATTGACGGCCGCCGAGGGTCTGGAGCGTTACCTGCACACCAAGTATGTCGGCCAGAAGCGCTTTTCGCTCGAGGGCGGGGAAAGCTTCATCGCCGCGATGGACGAGTTGATCCAGCGCGCCGGCGAATCGGGTGTTGAAGAGATCGTGATCGGAATGGCGCATCGGGGACGCGTGAACGTGCTGGTGAACACATTGGGCAAGACCCCGACGGAGCTGTTCGCCGAGTTCGAGGGCAAGGCGGCCATCGAGCTGCCGGCCGGCGACGTCAAGTATCACCTGGGCTTTTCCAGCGACGTATCGACGCCGGGCGGGCCGGTTCACCTGTCGCTTGCATTCAACCCGTCGCACCTGGAGATCGTCAACCCGGTGGTAGAAGGCTCGGTGCGCGCGCGGCAGGAGCGTCGCGGCGACCATCGCGGAGAAAAGGTGTTGCCGGTGCTGGTGCACGGCGATGCCTCGTTCGCGGGTCAGGGCGTCGTGATGGAGACGCTGTCGCTGGCCCAGACGCGCGGCTACGGCACCGGCGGAACCGTGCACATCGTGATCAACAATCAGATCGGTTTCACGACCTCCGATCCGCGCGATTCGCGCTCGTCGCTGTACTGCTCGGACGTGGTCAAGATGATCGAGGCCCCGGTTCTGCACGTGAACGGCGACGACCCCGAAGCGGTGGTGCTCGCCACCGGCATCGCGATGGACTTCCGGCAGGAGTTCGGGATGGACGTGGTGCTGGATATCGTCTGTTTCCGGCGCCTCGGACACAACGAGCAGGACACGCCCGCCGTCACGCAACCCTTGATGTACAAGAAGATCGGCACGCATCCCGGCGTGCGCAAGCTGTATGCGGACAAGCTGGTCACGCAGGGCACGGCGGCTTCGGACGAACCCGAGGCGATGACGCGCGCCTATCGGCTGGCGCTGGACCAGGGCCGACAGACGCTCGATCCGGTTCTGACCAACTTCAAGAGCCAGTACGCGGTCGACTGGTCGCCGTATCTGAACCGCAAGTGGACCGACAGCGCGGACACCGCGATTCCGGTTGCGGAGCTGAAGCGGCTGGCTCAGCGGATCACGACCGTTCCCGACAATTTCAAGCTGCATCCGCTGGTCGAAAAGGTGATCGCGGACCGCCGCAGCATGGGCGCGGGCAAGATTCCGATCGACTGGGGCATGGCCGAGCACCTGTCTTTTGCTTCGCTGGTCGCCAGCGGCTATCCGGTGCGCATCACTGGCCAGGATTCCGGGCGCGGCACTTTTTCGCATCGGCACGCGGTGCTGCACGACCAGAATCGCGAAAAGTGGGACGTCGGGACCTATGTTCCGCTGCAAAACGTTCTCGATAAGCAGGCCCCGTTCACGGTGATCGATTCGGTGCTGTCCGAAGAGGCCGTGCTCGGCTTCGAGTACGGTTTTTCCAGCGCCGCGCCCAATGCGCTGGTGATCTGGGAGGCCCAGTTCGGCGACTTCGTCAACGGCGCCCAGGTTGTGATCGACCAGTTCATCGCGTCGGGCGAAGTCAAGTGGGGACGCCAGTCGGGCCTGGTGCTGATGCTGCCGCACGGCTACGAAGGGCAGGGTCCGGAACATTCGTCCGCGCGGCTGGAACGCTTCCTGCAGTTGTCGGCCGACAACAACCTGCAGGTCGTGCAGCCGACCACCGCGGCGCAGATATTCCACCTGCTGCGGCGCCAGATGATCCGGATGTTCCGCAAGCCCCTGGTGATCATGTCGCCCAAATCCCTGCTGCGGCACAAGGACGCTGCCTCCGAGCTGGTGGACCTGGCGCGCGGCGAGTTCCGCACCGTGATTCCCGACGCCTCGCTGAGCGACCCTCAGAAAGTGCGGCGTGCGATCTTGTGTTCGGGCAAGGTGTACTACGAGCTGAAGACCGAGCGCGAAGAACGAAAGGCCGACGATACGGCGCTGATCCGGGTCGAACAGCTGTATCCGTTCCCGCACAAGGCGCTCACTGCCGAATTCAAGCGCCTGCCCAATCTGACCGACGTCGTCTGGTGCCAGGACGAGCCGCAGAACATGGGTGCGTGGTTCTACGTGCAGCATCACCTGCTGGAGGAGATGAGCGATCAGCACAAGCTTGGCTACGCCGGGCGCCCGGCCTCGGCTTCGCCGGCGGTCGGCTACTACGCGAAGCACATCGAGCAGCAGAAGGCGCTGATCGATGCGGCGTTCGCCAAGCTCAAGGGCCTGGTGCTGCACCGTTGAGCCGATTCGATCCGAACACAGGAAAATCTCGATGGTAGAAGTCAAGGTTCCGCAGCTGTCCGAGTCGGTTTCCGAAGCGACGCTGCTGCAGTGGAAGAAGAAGGCGGGCGAGCGCGTCGAGCTCGACGAAGTGTTGATCGAGGTCGAGACCGACAAGGTGGTCCTGGAAGTGCCGGCTCCGGCGGCTGGCACGCTGGCGCAAATCGTCAAGCCCGATGGCAGCACAGTCGTGGCGGGCGAAGTGATCGCGATGATCGATCCCGCCTCCGCCAAGGCCGCGGCGGGCAAGCCGGCCGCCGCGACGGCCCCAGCCGCTCTGGCTGCGACGGCGCCGGCGGCCTTGGCCGCCGAAGCCGCGGCACCGGGAGCCTTGGCCGCCGGAGCCTTGGCGCAGGCGGCCGCGGCGAAGGCGGCCGCCCCGATGCCGGCCGCGGCCAAGCGGCTGGCCGACGCGGGCCTTGCGGCTTCGCAGGTGGTCGGTACCGGGCGCGACGGTCGCATCACCCGCGGCTACGGCGGCCAAGGCCGCCGGAGCCTTGGCGGAGGTGGCGCGTCCGGCGCTGCCCGACGTGAAGGCTCCGATCGACACGGCGCTGCTGAGCGGACGGCCGGAGCAGCGGGTCCCGATGTCGCGCTTGCGCCAGCGGGTGGCCGAGCGCCTGGTGCAGTCGCAGTCGACCGCGGCCATTCTGACGACGTTCAATGAAGTGAACATGGGGCCGCTGATCGAGCTGCGGGGTCGCTACAAGGAGCGTTTCGAGAAGGAACACGGCGTGAAGCTCGGCTTCATGTCGTTCTTCGTCAAAGCCGCCGTATCGGCGCTGAAGAAGTATCCGGTCCTGAACGCCTCGGTGGACGGCTCCGACATCGTCTATCACGGTTATTTCGACATCGGTATCGCGGTGGGATCTCCGCGCGGGCTGGTGGTGCCGATCCTGCGCGATGCCGATCAGCTCAGCTTCGCCGAAATCGAGCGGCGCATCGCCGACTATGGCACGCGGGCGACCCAAGGGAAGTTGGCGATCGATGAGCTCACCGGCGGCACCTTTTCGATATCCAACGGCGGTGTGTTCGGGTCGATGCTGTCGACCCCGATCATCAACCCGCCACAGTCGGCGATCCTGGGCGTGCACGCGACGCGGGATCGTCCCGTGGTCGAGGACGGACAGATCGTGATCCGCCCCATCAATTACCTGGCTCTGTCGTACGACCATCGGATCATCGACGGCCGGGAGGCCGTGTTGTCGCTGGTTGCGATCAAGGAAGCGCTGGAGGATCCTGCCCGCCTGCTGCTGGAAGTGTGAGCGGCCCGAACGATGGCTGCCGAAACCTTATTCGACGTGGCCGTGATCGGCGCAGGGCCGGGCGGCTACACGGCCGCGATCCGTGCCGCCCAGCTGGGCCTGCGCGTGGCGTGCGTGGATGACTGGCGCAATGACAAGGGAGGGCCCGCGCCGGGGGGCACCTGCACCAACATCGGCTGCATCCCGTCCAAGGCGCTGCTGCACTCGTCGGAGAATTTCGAGAATGCCAAGCGCCACTTCGGCGATCACGGCATCCGGATCGAATCGGTCGCGATCGACGTGGAAAAAATGCTGGCGCGCAAAGCGACCGTCGTGCGCCAGAACAACGAGGGAATCCTGTACCTGTTCAAGAAGAACAAGATCACGTTCTTTCACGGACAGGGCCGGTTCGAGGCCCGCAGCCCCGACGGTTATCGAATCGCGGTGGCGGACGCCGCCAACACGGTGCTGTCGGCCCCGCACGTGATAGTTGCCACTGGGTCGGTCGCGCGCCCGCTGCCCGGCCTGGCCTTCGACGAAACGCGGGTGCTGTCCAACGACGGCGCGCTGGCCATCCCGCAGGTGCCGCGCCGGCTCGGCGTGATCGGCGCGGGCGTGGTCGGCCTCGAGCTCGGCTCCGTGTGGCGGCGCCTGGGCTCGGAGGTGACGCTGCTGGAGGCGTTGCCGGCGTTCCTGCCGGCGGCCGACGAGCAGATCGCGCGCGAGGCACTCAAGCAGTTCACCCGCCAGGGCCTGAAGATTCAGCTCGGCGTCGACATCGAGGGCGTCGACGTGCCCGCCGGCGCGATCAAGGTGCGCTATCTGGATTCGAACAAGGAGGCGCAGGCGCTGGAGTGCGACAAACTGATCGTGTCGATCGGGCGGCTGCCCAATACCGAGGGACTGAATGGACCGGCAGTCGGCCTCAAGCTCGACGATCGCGGCTTCATCGAGGTCGACGCGAACTGCCGCACTGCTGTTCCGGGTGTGTGGGCGATCGGCGACGTGGTGCGCGGGCCGATGCTTGCGCACAAAGCCGAGGAAGAGGCGGTGGCGGTTGCCGAGACGATCGCGGGGCAGCACGGCCACGTGGACCTGGACACGATTCCGTGGGTGATCTACACGGCGCCCGAGATCGCCTGGGTGGGTCGGACCGAGCAGCAGCTGAAGGCATCCGGCCAGCCGTACCGGGCCGGCACCTTCCCGTTTGCCGCCAACGGCCGCGCCCGCGCGATGGGAGACACCGCCGGCCTGGCAAAAATCGTGGCCGACGCACAGACCGACCGCGTGCTGGGCGTGCACGTCGTCGGGCCCATGGCCTCCGAACTGATCGCCGAAGCCGTGCTGGCGATGGCGTTCAACGCGTCCTCGGAGGACATCGCGCGCGTCTGTCACGCCCATCCAACGCTGTCCGAAGCGACGCGCGAAGCGGCACTGGCGGTCGAGGGCCGCGCGCTGAATATTTAATCAGGCGTTTTCGAAGCGCGTCATTGCACTAGCGGCGACGGTCGCCGAGCAGTTGCATCAGCATCAGAAAGAGGTTAAGGAAATCGAGATAAAGCGCGAGCGCGCCCATGATGGCCTTCTTGCCGGCCGTGATCGCGCTGTCGGCTTGAACATACATCGCCTTGATGCGTTGCGTATCCCAGGCAGTGAGGCCGACAAAGACGATCACGCCGATTACAGATATCGTCAGCTGTAGCGCCGTGGAACCAATGAACACATTCACGAGGCCTGCGATGACGATGCCGATGAGCCCCATGAAGAGGAACGACCGGAAGTGCGAGAGATCCCTTTTCGTGGTGTAGCCGTACAGGCTCATCGAGCCAAAGGTACCCGCGGTGATGAAGAACACACGCGCGATGCTGGCGCCCGTATAGACGAGGAAGATACCCGCGAGCGACAAGCCCACCAGGCCCGCATAGACCCAGAAGCTGAGCTGTGCGGTACCGAGGCTCATCTTTTCGATACGAAAACTTAGAAAGAAGACGAGGCCTAACGGCGCCAGGAGCACAATCCAGAAAAGCGGTGTGCCAAATATTGCCTGGTACAGGCCGCCGATCGCAGCAATGTAGGCGACGATACCGGTAAGTGCCAAGCCGCCGGCCATGTAGTTGTAGACGTGCAGCATGTATTGGCGCAACCCGACATCGATTTGCGGTGGAACCGATCTCACGTCCGCAGGGGGCGTGAATTGATTTGCCATGACGATCACTCCTCGGATTGCAGAATAGGCACACATTAAACGTGCATAGCGCAAGTTCCCCAGAGTCTAGGCTGTTTACGCCGTCGAGCTCGCGATACGCCCCTGGCCGGCGACCTGCGATCTACGAACAATCAATGCCTTACTGACGCATCCCCGCGTCGTTGCGTCAAGAAATGCACCGAAATCACCAGGACTCAAAACAGGCAGTCGCTTGATCCGGTACGGTGCTTGAAGTCAAGGCCGGCTGGTGCTAGGTTGCCGTCAAAGCCCTAAGAGCCCTACGTGAGCTCTCGGAACGTCTGGCCGAGCGCATCAGAATGCCCGCGGACTTTCCCCAGTCGCTGGCGATACTCAAGGAGAAAAGATGAAAAATATTTGCGCTCCATCTGCGCTTTTCTTGTCCTTGTTCCTTGCCGTCGGGATCGGTCCAGCACGGGCCGAGGATGACCGGGCGGGCAGTGGCCCCAAGGTCGAAATGACCTGGATGTCGATCGCCAACTGGTATTTCCGGATCGGCGACCTCAGGATTGTGATGGACGGGTACATCACGCGCCTTCCGGGCCCTCCCTTTTTCTTCGCCCCTCCTGGGGACCCTGGTGACATCTACGGCCTGACTTTGGGACCGCGCTCGGTGGACACCCCAGCGGTGTCGCGGGTCGTAGGTGCCGTACTTGAGGACGCCAAGCTGGACTACCTGCTGGCCGGGCATAGCCATTTCGACCACAGCTGGGATACGCCCACATGGTCCAGGCTGACTGGCGCGCCGATCATCGGCGGGCTTTCCACCTGTCTGCAGGCGACCTCTCAAAATCTTCCGGCGGGGCGCTGCAAGGTGATCCTCGGCGGCGAGCGTCTGGATCTCGGCAACGGGGTGACCGTGCGTGTCGTGCGATTCAATCACAGTGGCAACAATACAAACCCGATTCAGCACTTCGCCCGCGAGCTTTCGGCGCCACCCACACCCGATCCTGTGCTCGGCGGTTTCCGCGGCGGCGTTGGAGAGGACTATCCCAATGGTGGGGGCGGTCGGGCCTTCCTGTTCACCGTTCGGCATCGCGGCGCCACCACCAGCTTTTTCGTCCAGAATTCGGCCAGCGCCTACGATCTCGACAAAGACATCATCGTCGATGGAGTGAACTACGGTGCACCTCTGGCCAATCTGAAGGCTGCAATGGCCGATGCCGGTCTGACCAGCGTGGACGCCTGGATCGGTACCGGTGGACTGGCTGTGGCTCAGCTGATCGTGCCGGTCATTCATCCGAAGGTGTATATCCCGAATCACTGGGACGGCTTGTTCAACCCCTTCTGGGGCGGATTGCCGTTCCCGTTTAAGGATGACAGCCTGAGCGCCTTCCTCGATGCCGAGGGCATTCCCCTGATGCCGCAGCATCAGTACATGGATACCTATGTGCTGACGGAAGCCGGCGTCAGCATGACGCCGAATCACGAGATGAAGCGCAGGTTGGGCTTCGCCGATGTGCAGCCGTTCGGGACCGCAATGCTGGACGCCCTCGGCGAAGTGGCATCGACCTCGTACGGCGACGACTGTAGAGAGAGCGCTGTCACGTCCCCGTGGGCGCGCATCATGCTGACGCAGTTCTCCAATCCGGCGCACGGGTCGGTCGATCTGCGAAAGCTGGCAGCGATTCCGCAGGGCACGATGGGCAATTGAGCCTGCAGTGCGGTTCGCACCAGCACCCAAAGTCTCTTAGCATTGCGGGATGAGTGCCGATGCCGATCGAATTCGTCTCGACAAGTGGCTCTGGGCAGCGCGCTTTTTCAAGACGCGCTCGCTGGCCAGCCAGGCGATCGATCTGGGCCGCATACGCATCGAGGGCGAGCGGATAAAGCCCGCGCGCGAAGCAAGGGTCGGCGACCTGCTCGACGTTCAGGTCGGCGACCAGAGGTTGCAGGTCGTGATACGGGCATTATCGACGCAACGTGGCCCACCGAGTGTCGCGCGCGAGCTGTATCTGGAGACTGCAGAGAGCATCGCACGCCGCAAGCGGCGCAACGAACAACGTGCTGCCGAACCGGTGCAATCGATCAAGGGCAGGCCAACCAAGCGCGACCGGCGAGAGCTCGGCAAGATCTTCCGCGGCTGATGGAGCCGATTGGGTCGCAGAGAACACTTCGTTCCCGCAGGGAACCCTGGATCGCAGCACGAAGAAAACCCTCTCCCCGGTTCATCGGGGAGAGGGCCGTTGTCGCTGGAACTTGACTTAGTCGTCGAGGTCGGCGACGCGAGGTGCCGAGCTGATCTTGAACTCGCTCGGGTGCATCACCCTATTCTCGCCGGGGAAGGCCCGAGTAAACCCGGTCGCCTCGTACCAGTTCAGATGGTTGACGATGTTCGGGTCTTCGGAGTCGGGCTTGGTCAGCTTGCCGGCGAAGATCTCCCGCTTCTTCTGAACCCAGGCCGCCTTCAGGCGCGCCACCGCATTGCTGCTCGAGGCGCTCGATGCGACGGTCGTGCCCGACGTCTTCGCCGCGATCGTATTGCCGCTGCTGTCCAGATCCAGCGGGATCTCGTTCGACAGGTGGGTGACCGGATCGAAGTTGGACTTCGGCGGCTTGCCCTTGACGAAGGCGGTCCGCATCGGCGACGCCACCAGGTCGAACTGGTTCATCGGCGTCAGCCCGAGGATCTGCTCGATCGTCCGGGTCATGTTGACCTGCGTGTAGTAGGTGTGGTCGGTGGGCCCGCCCTGCACCGCGTACGGGCTGATGACATAACCCGGGCTGCGGTGGCCGTCGACGTGGTCGACGCCGTTCTGCGCGTCGTCTTCCTCCATGAAGATCGCCGACGAGGACCACACCGTGCTGTGGCTGATGTAGTCGATGATGCGGCCGACGGCGAGGTCGTTGTCCGCCTGCTGGGCCTGCGCGCTCGGCGGGCCGCCGGTGTGGTCGTCGATGATCCACAGGATGCTCAACGCCGGCACCGTGTCGGCCTCGAGGTCCTTCTTGAAGTCCTGCACCCACAGGTCGACGCGGAACTGGTCGGGGATGCCCAGATCGAACTGCGGGAAGTTCCCGATGAGGTAGTTCGAAACGGCCGGCACGGACGATTCCGCCACGACCGTGTTCTGGTAGTGCAGCGTCGGATTCTGAGCCTTCTTGATGTCGAAGGCCGCCTCGAAGGCCAGCGCGTCGTCGTAGAACTGGCGCCAGCTCGGCTCGTTATGCGTGCCGTCGGGGTTGTTGAAGAAGTCGTTCTCCACGTACTCGCCGTAGATCTTGACCGACAGGCCGGCCTTCGCCGCGTTCGACCAGAAGAAGCCTTTATCCATGTAGGCGAGCGCGTCACCGGCGTTGCCGCCCGGATAGCTGCGTACCCAGTCCGGCGACTGGATGTCGTCGGCGTAGGGCGCCATGCCCTCGGAGATCCACTGGTGACCGTCGGCCGACTGGCGGCTCGGGTCGTAGAAATTGTCGAAGAGCGGGAAGCGCTTGATCAGCGCATGCGCGTTCGGCGTGACCTTGCCGCCGAACACCGCCAGCGAGGGGTCGCCATTGCCGGCAGTCACGTCGCCCAGGATCTGATCGTAGGTGCGGTTTTCACGGACGATCAGGAACACGTGCTTGATCGGCGACGGATCGCCGAGGCGGGCCGGGATCGCCTGCGGTTCGGCATCCCCTTCGCCACGGGCCGCGGCCCTGATGTTCTGCTTCAGGTCCCAGTGGTTGTTCTCGTAGACCTGCTGGGTCATCGCCTCCAGGGTGCCACGATCCGGCACGGGGACGATGCTGACGGTGCCGTTGTCCTGGTGGGTGTTGTGACTGGAGACGCCATAGTCGGTCTCGAACGAATTGAGCGTGCCGATGCCCTTGTCGTTGGCAACGATCAGCACGCGGTTGACCTTGTCCAGCACGACCGAGCTCGGGGCATAGGCCACCGGAATCATGCCCTTGACCGGGCTCTGCGCATCGTCGCTCAGATCGACCACCCCGATCGCATTGGCGTTGTACAGCGCGACGTAGGCGATGCCGTTGTCGTGGTCGACGGCGATCGAGTTCGGCCCAGCGCCGTAGATGGGATGGTCCTGGCCCGGAACCGAGATCGGCAGCCCGACGTCGATCGTCCGGACCACCTCGTTGGTGGACGTGTCGATGACCGAGATGGTGTCGCTGTAGGCGTTGGCGACCAGCAGCGCCCGTCCGAAGAACGCCATCCCGGTCGGGTGCAGGCCGGTCGAGATCGTCTTGGTCACCTGCATCGACTTCAGATCGACCACGGAAACCGTACCGGTCGTCGCGGAACCGACGAACGGGTCGGCAACGATCGGCGTGCCGGCGGAGTAGATCTGGAAGTCCGTCGCCGTGGCGGCCCGGCCACCCTCGTTGCTGATGTAAGCGGTGGTGCCGGCGCGGTTGATCAGGATGCTGTGCGGCGCGTTGCCGACGCGGATCTGCGTGCCCTGCACCGGCGGCGTCGCGGTCAGGTCGATCTTGGCGAGCGTGTTGTTCTGGTTGAGCAGCGCGTAGGCGCTCTTGCCATCCTTCGAGAACGAGACGCCGCCCGGATAGGACGTCGACGTGGAATAAAACGTGCCGCAGAGCCGGCCGTAATCGCCGATCGGGCTGTTCGGGAAGCAGTTGATGAAGGAATTGTTGGGCGGCACGTTGACGTGGGCGTAGTCGCTCAGCAGGCCTTGGTCGGAGACCTTGGCGACGGAAACGTAGCTGCTGCCGTCGATGTCGTAGTCCTGGCTGAACAACAGGTACTTGCCGTCCGCCGAATAGGTGACGCCGCTGTAGCTGCCGTAGGAATCCCTTCCCAGCGTCGCGTAATTCTGCAGAACCTGGCCGGTGCGCGTGTCGAAGACTTCGACGCCCTGGCCCATCGTGAGGACGGCAGCCGTGTGACTGCTCTCATTAGGATTGAGCGCGACGGCCTTGGCGCGGACCCGGATGCCGAGGTCGACTTGAGTGCCCGCCGGGGTGATGACCTGGCCGCTGCCCACGACCCAGGTGCCGTTGCCCTGAGGGCCAGCGACATAGGTCGGGAACGGCTCGGACGGATTGGCGAACGCCGGAACGGCGAGCCCGGTCGCGAGCAGGCCGGCGAGAGGACGCAAGCGGTTGATTCGAGATTTTTTTCTGGACATTGTTCTAGCCCCCTATGAAGTTCGTGCGACGCAGCCGGATTCGGCCGCGCGACTGAGTGGGCGGAACTGCGGCTCGCGCCCGCGCGCTATCGACATGGCACTCGATTCGCGCGCGCGATCAAGTTACAGACGGGCGGTAACGAACTGATGACGGTCGGGAGAAATGCCCGATGCGTGTGATGCTCTTCTCGTGACTTGTAACGCCCCGGTCACGACCGGGCGATACCCGCGTCCGGTTCCAAGTCTTGGTCGAGGAACGCGCGCAGCGGCCCCAGCCAAGGTTCGTAGCGTCGCCAGCGCGCGACCGAATTGCGGTAAATCGGCTGCCGGGTCTGCCACTTGCTCGGGGTCTTCACGGCCCGGGGATTGCGTTCGGGGTGCAGGCACGCGTCGTTCCACGCCAGGCCGCAGGCCGCGATGATCCGCCGGATCATCGGCTCGGGGTCGCGCGTCAGTTCCTCGTAATCGACCTCGATGAAGCGATCCGCCGGCAGCACGCTGCGCCAGTGGTCGGTCAGCCGCCGGTAGCCGCGAAAATAGTCGACCAGTTCGGGCCCGCCGGTCGGAAATGCCAGGCCCGGATGGAAATGGGTCTGGTGGATCGACAGCGCCGTGTCGACCGGGTTGCGGCGGCAATGGATGATGATCGCGCGCGGGAACGCGAGGTGGATCAGCCCGGCCCAGAGGAAGTTGAACGGCATCTTGTCGGTTACCCGCGCCTTTCGCGGTGCGACCTCGCGCAGCACGCCGAGATAGTCTGCCGCCGCCTTGGCGAGAAACGGCGCCTCGGTCGCGGCCGTGCCCTGCGCATGCCATGCTGCCCCGCGCTGGTTCCAGAAGTTCAGCTCACCGCCGGCGCCGACCTCAGGGTGGCTAGAGACGATCTGTTCGGCGAGCGTGGTGCCGGACCGCGGCATGCCGATGATCAGTACCGGCGTCGCATCTTTACGGCCGAGTTCCGGGGCCCGGGCGACGAGTTCCTGAGTGCAGCGTGCGATCAGGCGGTCGATCTCGGCCGCGAACGCGGCCGAGTCGAACGACAAACAGGCCCGGCGCACGGCGTCAGCGGCGTCCAGATGCCGCATTGCCAGGGCGTAGTCGCCCAGATCGTCTGCCGCCTTGCCGAGCGCGAGCTGAAGTCGATGGCGCTGGCCCGCTTCCAGCCCCGGCGTGGCGAGCGCGGCTTCCATCTGTTGCATCAGGCCGGCGTCGTCGGCTGTGACAGGGCGACACCGGACCAGGTCGTAGTAGCTTCCCGCCAGCAGCGGCGCGATTGCGATCGCGCGCTCGAAACAGGCGCGGGCCTCGTCGAAACGGCCGAGCTCGGAGAGGAGGTTCCCCAGCAGATCGTGCGCCAGCGCGTTCGTCGGATCGACCGCCAGCGTCTTTCTCAAGACCTTTTCGGCTTCCTGATCGCGATCCTCGGTGAGCAGCGCCCGGGCCTTGCCGAGGCGACCGAAGGGGGTCTTGGGCCCGGTTTCCGCCGCGCGTCGGAAACAACCGATCGCCTCATCCCGATGCCCCAGCGTGTAGACCAGGGCGCCGGCCCGGAACCACGCCTCGGTCAACGAGGGGAGCAACTCGGTCGCGCGGTCGTAGGCGACGATGGCCCCACCGATGTCGCCCAGCTTCTCCAGTGCGATCCCCAGGCGAAAATGGGCATCGGCGAAGCGCGGCTCGCTGGCGACGGCCTGCCGCAATGCCGCGACGGCGTCCGCTACGAGGCCGACTTCGAGGCAGGCGAGGCCGAGATCGTGCTGGATGATGGCGTTGGATGGCTGCAGCAGCGATGCTTCGCGCAAAGGCGCGATCGCATCGGCCGGCCGCCCGGCGCGGAGCAGTTCGGTGGCCAACGCAAGCAAGGGCGCCGCC
>WNFP01000752.1_pt1 | contig 48492 bp, 42 predicted proteins | sample 5400201 | NCBI WGS metagenome assembly WNFP01 (sample SAMN13153355, study PRJNA577476) | soil metagenome | isolation source: 115 cm saprolite under Madrone tree | place: USA:California | collected 2016-06-14 | reverse complement strand
CCCGCCGCGCCGCACCTCGCGGCTCCCGCTGTCGAGGGTCAGGTCCGCCACCTTGAGCACGGGCGGGGCGATCGCCTTGGGGCGCCGCCCCAGCGCCTCCACCCGAGCGAGCAGCTCCTCCAGCGAGAAGGGCTTCGTGACGTAGTCGTCGGCGCCCATTTTGAGCGCCTGCACCTTGAAATCCACGGCGTCCTGGGCGGTGAGCACGAGCACCGGCATTGCTTCGCCGCGATCGCGCAGCGTGCGCAACACCTCGAGACCCGATAACGCGGGCAGGCGCAGATCGAGCACGAGCATGTCGTAGTGGCCGCCGGCCGAAAGACGCAGCCCTTCGGCGCCGTCCCCGACGAGGTCGGCGTGAAACCCGGCCTCGGTCAGCCCGCGCTTCACGTACTGGCCTACCGTCTTGTCGTCTTCGACGACGAGGATTTTCATCCCGTGGGGAGGTACACCTTGAAATTCGATCCCACGCCGACGTGCGACTCGACGTCGATTCGCCCTCGATGCTCGGCGATGATCCCGTAGCAGATGGACAGACCGAGTCCGGTGCCGCGCCCCTGCGGCTTGGTGGTGAAGAACGGCTCGAAGATCTTGGGCAGATCCTCCCGCTTGATCCCGGTGCCCGTGTCGATGAACTCGAGCAGGACCTCGTCCCCCCGGTCGGGGTTGATGCGGCTGCGCACCGTCAGCGTGCCGCGTGAGTCCATGGCGTCCATGGCATTGAGCATCAGCGCCATGAAGCTCTGGATCAGCCGCTCGTGATCCGCGAGCACCGCCGGGAGGCCGGTGGCCAGCTCACGCGCCACGGTCAGCCGCTTGAACCGCGCGTGGTGCTTGAGGAGGAAGAGCGTGCGCTCCACCACGCCGTTTACGTCGGTCGGCTTCTTGTCCCCGCCTTTCGGCCGCGAAAAGTCGAGCAGGCTCTCCACGATCCGCCGGCAGCGCTGCACCTCGGCGTCGATGATCTTGAGGTACTCGTCGTAAGCCTGGCGGTCGCCCGGGGCTAAGTCCTCGGTCCGGAGCGTCAGGGCTTCGCAGCAGGCCAGGATGGTCGCAAGCGGGTTGTTGATCTCGTGCATCACGCCCGCCGCCAGCTGCCCCACCGCGGCGAGCTTTTCCGTTTCGGTGAGGCGCTGCTGCGCCTGGCGCCACTCGGTGATGTCTTCGCCGATGGTGATGACGTGCGAAATGTCGCGCCCGTCCTGCCGCATCGGGATCTTCGTGATCCGGTAGTAGCGGGCCTCGCCGCTCGCCTGCGACTCCATTTCCACTTGCTGCAGCTCGCCGGTGTCGAACACGCGGTCGAACTCGCGCTTCAGGAGATCGCGCGGCTGGCGATCGAGGACCTCGAAGATCTCGCGACCCACCGCGTCCTCGCGCGACACGCCCTGCGTCCCGGTCTCGCGCTTGCGGTTCCAGGCGCGGATGCGGTAGGCACGGTCGATCACGTACAACCCGACCGGGAGTGAGTCGATGATCTGGGCCGCGAAACTGCGCTGCGCTTCGATCTCGTGCGTGCGCAGCGCCACCTCGGACGCGAGGTCCTGCGACAGCTCAGTGGCGGCAATCATGGGAGCGAGGATGCGCGCCACCACGACCACCACGTCGTGGGCGATCGCTTCGTAGCGGCCGGTGGGAATGATGACCTCGAGCACGCCGAGCGGCTCGTCTTCGTGGACCAGCGGCAGCCGCACGATCGAGCCCCCGGGAACGCCCTCCCGCTGGGGACCGCGCCGCATCCACTCGGCCACCGGCGGGGCGTAACCCGGCTGCTCCGCTTCGTCACCGGGCGTCGTGACCGGCGTGAACCGGGTGCCGTCGGGCGTGCGGAGCCAGATGCGGCAGCGGCGCAGGTTGAGGCCACGCCGCAGCGCGCCCACCACCCCCTGCAAGGCCTCGCCGGACGCGAGGCCCGCCTGCAGCACCGACGCCACCTCGGCAATGACCCGGATACCGGGATGCTCGGTATCGAGGGAGGGGACCGCCATCGGTGCCAAGCTAGGGATGACCCTCCCGGCGCGCCAGCGGCGCTTCGAACCGGACGCCGAGGAACGCCCGGACCTCGGTGACGGTGCCCATGAACACCGTGGGACCGATCAACAGCCCGAGGCGGGAGCCGTTGGGATCCCCGAACCGCAGCCCGACGAGCCCCGTGGCGGCGCCCCACGGCGAACCCACCGCAAGGGGCGAGTGCGAGCCGACGTAGCCGGTCGTCTCGACTGTGAAGTCGAGGCCTATCTGGCCGCGACTCGTGTCCGCGCCGAGCTGCGCAATAGTGGCCGTCGGTGTGCGGGCGGCGAGACTCGTGCCGAATATGAACCCCCGCGCGCCGCCGATAATGGCGCCTTCGTCGATGAACGAGCCGATGCGCGCGGTGAGCGAGAGCGCGGCGATCGGGCCTGCGTGCACCGCGCGCGCGACCCCAAAGTCCAATCCCTCGACCTGCCACCCGCCGCCGACCGTGTACGCGAGCCCCGCCGTGAGCGCGTTGCCCTGCCCCGCGAGCGGCGTGGACAAACCCACCAGGGCCGTCAACATTGTGAGCATGGACCGACGCACGTTTGTGCTCCTGACAGGCGCCACTTCGGGGGCGCTCATCCGTCCGCCCGTCCGGCAGTCCCACAGTCCGACCGGGGCGGTCCGGCGGTCGGGCGGACCGGCCGTCGGGCGGCTCCGGTTCGAGCTCGACGACCATCACCGCTGGTCGCTGTGGTACTATGGCGAAGGCTCTCCCGTTCCGCTGGTCCGCGGCGCCGAGATCGTAACGTGGGTTGGGGACCAGCCGGTCACCCTCGCGGAGCTGGAAGATAGCACGGTCGGAAACCGCCGCCCTCCCGGCGGCGACGCCGTGGTGGTGCGGGGCCGGGCGGCCGGCGTGTGGGTCGAAGCCGAGCTCCTCACCTCCGGCGGGGCGCCCACGCCGCAGGCCTCCGTCACGCTGACCCTCTTTCCGGATCGGTTTCTGCCGACGGTGAGGGGCGTGCGCTTCCTCCAGCTGCCGCACGCGGAGGTGCTGGTGGGCGACGGATCGCTCGTTGCACTCGTAAACGGAGCGCACTCGGCGGACCCGAGCCGGGTGGTCACGCTGGGGACGCCCGAAGCGGAAGGGCTTGCGAGCCATGCCGCGACTGGGCTCACCCGGGGACGGCGCGGCCTCGCGATTGCGTTCGACGCGGGCGAGCCGGGGGAGGCCCGCGTGCAGCTGTCGCGAGACGGGCTCGAGGCGGTGAGCAACTGGCTCCCGACAAGACCATTGCGCCCTGAAGGCGACGTGTCGCGCATGCGCCTGTGCTTCCATCCGGAAGGCGACGGCCTGGATGCGCTGCGGGCGCTGTTCGTGCCCTCCTCGCCGGTCGATCGGGAGCACCTCGCCGAGGCGGTGGCGCCCACCGGCTGGTGCACGCGGGCCGAGTGGCCGGGCACCGTGGCCGAAGCTGACGTGATCGCGAATCTGGATTTCAGCGCCGCGAACTTCGACCGTCGCTTCTTCCGTAACATCGAGCTCGACGACGGCTATCAGCGAGCCGTCGGGGAGTGGGGGGCAAACGATCGTTTCCCGCACGGCCACGCCTGGCTCACCGACCAGATTCACGCCCGAGGCTTCAAGGCGGGCCTGTGGATGGCGCCGTTCGGAGTGGCCGAGGCGTCCGGCGTTCCCACGGCGCAACGCGACTGGCTGCTGCGCGATGCGAGCGGTCCCGTGGTTTGTGAGACGCGCGAGACGTGGGGCGGCAAGATCTACGCGCTCGATGGCGCGCACCCCAAAGCACAGCAGTGGCTGTTCGATCTCGCCCGCCGGGTCGTGCGCGAATGGGGCTACGACTACCTTCGCATTGACCGGTTGCGCTGGGCGACGGTCGGTACGGCACACTATGGCGGACTGACGCACGCGGAAGCGTACCGTGCCGGGCTGGGCGCGATCCGGGACGGCCTCGGCACCGAGGCACTGCTGCTCGCGAGCGGCGCGCCCTTGCAACACGCCGTTGGACTCGTCACCAGCATGCGGATCGGACCGGACGTGGACGCCAGCTGGCCGGGCATCCAGCCGCCGGCGCGCGCCGCCGGCCTGCGGAGCTTCTACCACCGATCAACCTGGCTGAACGATCCCGACTGCCTGGTGGTCCGCCCTCCGCTCTCGCGGGCGGCCGCCGAAGTGTGGGCGTCCGTCGTCTCGATCACCGGGGGGCTCACCCTGTTTGCCGATAACCTCCCGAAGCTGCCACCCGATCGCCTCGCGCTGCTGCAGCGCACGCTTCCGGTCGCCCCTGTCGCCGGCCGCGCGCTCGAGACGGGCGTGGCCGAGCGCGATACGGCCCCCGCGCTCGTGGCCGGCGACGACGCTTACCCAATCAACGGGCCATGGCGCTTCCGCACGGGCGACGATCCCGACTACGGCTCCCGCGGGTTTGACGAGGAAGCGTGGGAGACGATCCGTGTGCCGCAGCGGTGGGACGAGGCCGGTGGGGCGCATCCGCAGTACGCCGGATTCGCCTGGTATCGCACGCGGTTCCGCCTCCCCGATCGAGCCGCTGGAAAACCGGAACCCCGGAACGTGTACGTTGAGCTCGGCAAAATCGCGGACGCCGACGAGACGTTCCTGAACGGCGCGAAGGTCGGCCAGACCGGTGAGCTGGCTCCGGGCGGACCGGGCGACGCACAGGCCTACCGCCGGTATCGTGTGCCGCCCGAGACCCTGAACTGGGGAGGAGAAAACGTGCTCGCCGTGCGCGTCTCGGGGAGCGGCGGCATCTGGAGCGCGCGCCGCAGCCGCCCACCGCGTACCTGGGTGGCGGAGGGTGCATCGCGCTGGTGGACGGTCGCGGTCGTGAACTGGGAGGACGAGCCCCAAGACGTATCCCTCCCGCTCGCGCCGCTCGGCATCGTGGGTGCGAAGTTCGACGGCTACGACGTGTGGCGCGACACAGCCGTGACCGATGTGAAGGACAGCCTGACCTTCACCCTCGAGCCGCGCAGCGCACGCACGCTGGCGATCCGCCCGGCAGTCGCCCGGCCCCAGGTGATCGGCACCACGCGTCACATCGTGCAGGGAGCGGTGGACATCACGGACGAGACCTGGGATGCGACCACGCGCAAGCTCAAGGCGAAATCCACGAACCTCGATAGCCGCGCCTACGCGGTCACGATTGCGGTCCCGAAGGGGTTGCGGCCGGGAGCCTGCAAGGCCGACGTCCCGTGCACGGTGAAGCGCCTGGAGAGCGGGCATGCGGTGCTGCAATGGGCCGCGGGTGGCGACGGGCGGGACATCAAGTGGGAACTGAGTTTCCGGTCGCCGTCATCTCGATCCCGCGAATGAACCAGCGCTGCGCGATGAAGTAGAGCACCATCAGCGGTATCACGGCCGCCACCGCCGTCGCCATTTGGTACGACCAGCTCAGATCGTTTGTGCCCTGCAGGTTCGCGATGGCCACCTCGAGCGGCTGCATCGCGCTCGAGCGCGTGGCCGCGAGCGGCCACACAAAGCTCCTCCACTGATCGGCGAACCCGAGCAAGGCGAGCATGCCGAGCGCGGGCCGCGAGAGCGGCACGACGACCCGCCAGAAGATCGTCCACTCTCCCGCACCCTCCAGTCGCGCCGCGTCCTCGAGGTCACGCGGGAGCGTACGGAAAAACTGGCGCAGCAGAAATATTCCGCTGACCGATACCAGCTCGGTCGAAATCAGGCCCTGGTAGCTGTCCGCCCACCCGAGCGCGTCGATCAACAGAAATCGCGGGATCACGAGGACAATGGCCGGCACGAGCAACGCACCCAGATAACCGAGGAACACGCGGTCCCGGCCGGGAAAGCGGAGCCGCGCGAAAGCGTACGCCGCGGTGGCGCTCGTCAGGACCTGCCCCGCGACCACCCCGAGCGAGAGGATCACGCTGTTTACCAGGAAGCGCCCGAACGGTACTGCCACGAGCGCCGCGGCGAAGTTCTCGGGGACCGGGTGGCGCAGCGAGCCCGGCTCGCTCATCAGGGCCGTGCCGACCATATAGAGGAAAGGAGCGACCATGACACCCGCGAGCGGCAACCCAACGGCGTACGCCATCCACCCGCCCCGCCGTGCTTGAGGGCGCCGTTTACGCATACTCCACCCGCCGGTCGAGCAGCTTAAGCTGGGCCCACGTCGCCCCGAAGAGCAGCGCGAAGAAGAGCAGCGCCATGGCGCTCGCGTCACCGAATTGCTGCAGCTCCCAGCCGGTCCGGTAGATCCGATACACAATCACGTCGGTGGTGCCGAGCGGCCCGCCGCCAGTCAACACCATGACGAGCGCCAACACCTGGAACGCGCCGATGATCCCGGTCACCAGCACGAACAGCGTCACGGGCAACAGCAGGGGAAACGTCACGCGCCAGAAGCGCTGCCAGGCATTCGCGCCGTCCACGCGCGCGGCGTCCAGGTAGGCCTGCGGTATCGCGCGCAGGCCGGCGAGGAAGACCGTCAGCTGGTAACCCAGCTGCGTCCACACCGACACGAGCATCACCGCGAAGAGCGCCGTCTTGGGATCTCCCAGCCAGTTCAGCGGCGCGAGACCGGCGCGTGTCAGCAGGTGATTGAGCAACCCGAAATCGGGGTGGTACATCCACTGCCACACGAGAGCGACCGCGACCACCGATGAAGCGTACGGCAGCAGGAACAGCGCGCGCAGTGCGGGCGCCCCGGCAGCGGATCTCCGTCGTCCTCCGATCATGAGGGCAAGCACGAGCGCGAGCGCCATCGAGACCGGCACGTACAGGGCGTACAGCAGAGTGCGACCCAGCGCCGACCAGACCAGCGGGTCGCGCACGACGCGCGCGTAGTTCGCGAGCGCCACGAACGGACGGACCGGCTCGATCGGGCTCCAGCGGTGCAGCGAGACATACAACACCACGAGCAGCGGCAAGAGGGAGAACACGGCGAGGTGCAGCGCTGACGGTGCCAGGAATCCCCAGGCGGCCACCGTTTCGCGCCTCGCCCGCGGAGCGCTCGCGAGGCTCCAGGCGGCGAACAGCGCGCTTACGGGCCCAAGGATCGCGAGGCCGACCATAATCGGCAGCCAGCCGACTGTGCCGGCCTCCCCGGGGCGCGCTCGCAGCTCGATCCAGCGCCCGGGCGCCAGCCGCACCGCCACACCTGCGCGCATCACGCCGCCAATGTCGCGGCGCCACGCCGTCGCCGACCCCGAGTCGCCCGGCACGATCTCGGCCCCCGCCCCCGCCCCCGCCCCCCGGGCGAGGGGGGTGAGGGCCGCGGGCGCACTGCGAATGTCGGGGATGCGCGCCGCGGCTTCCTGCATGAGGAGCCGCGTGTCGTACAACCAGCGATCAGTGGCATCGCCGGCGGCGCGTCGCACATCGGCGAACAGCGCCACGCCGAACAGCAGGGCCACGACGCCGTACGGCCCGAACGTCTGGCGCCACGCGCGGCGCGGCCCGCCGATCGCTCGCAGGCCCTGCGCCCCAGCGATCAGGAGGAGCAGTAGCGCGCCCGCCGACCACGGCGAGACCGGCCACGCGAGCGGCGCGGCCCGGGCGGCCACCGCGCCCACGACGTCCCAACCGTCGCGATCGAGCAGTGACGCGAGCGCCGCATCGCCGGTCCAGCGGACGGCGACCTCCCGGCGGAGGCGCTGCAGGGTGGCGGCAGGCAAAGGCGCGGCGGTCGCGCGCACCAGCGGCGCGGTGGCATGATAGATCTCGAACCGTCCAGAGAACCCCGGCAGCTCTTCGAGCGCCCGGGCCCGAATCAGGAGCTGCGGCAGGTCGTATCCCGCGCCGCGCCCTGCCCCCGGCGGCGGAGTCACGACCGTGAGGTACGCGGCCACCGCCGTCGCCTCTCGCCCGGCCAGCGCGCGCTCGTAGCGGACCCGCGCCCGCTGCGCCAGGGTAAGCGGCAGGAGGATGCCGGCGGCCAGGGCGACCGAAGCAACGGCGCGCCACTTTCTCAGCCCGGTCATCGCGTTGCTCCCAACAGCCGATCGAGCTCGCGCCCGGTTGCGCGGGCGGCCCGTGCTGGATCGGCACCGCCCACGGTAACGCGGTCCATCAAGTCCGCAAGCTCCGCCTCCACCTCGCGCCACTGGCCGACGCGCGCTCCCCACCCCGGGCGGCCGTGCGCGGCGGCGCGCAGAAACGCCGCCTCCCAGCCTGTCGTGTCGGCCGCCGCCACCGCTTGCGCGGCCGCGGCCACGGCCGGCAGCTCGATGCCCGCGTCACCGCGCGCCGCATCGGGCAGCGAGTCCGTCAGATCGGCGGCGAGCTCGACCCCGGCCTTGCGCCGCAGCACGCCCGCCGGAACCGCATATCCGGTCGCGTAGAGCAGCGTGGCCGGCGGCACACCGGCGCGATGCGGGACGGGAGCGAATCCCACTCGCAAACGGCCCGCCGCGACCTGAGATCGAAGCGCGCGCACCACGTCGTGTCCGACGGTCATGAACGCGATCCGGCCGGCCGAGAACAACCGGGCGATCTCCACGCCGGAGGCGGTCGGGTCATGAGGGCGCGGCGCGATCTCCCAGCGCGTCACCCAGCCCCCGTACCAGCGGATGGCCGCGACGGTGGCGGAGGCATCGAGGCACCCCGAGGCACGGCGGCCGCCGGGACACAACACGTCGCCGCCCCCTGACCAGATCCATGCGACCCAGAAAGACGGGCGCCGGTCGAAGCCGGCTCCCCACTGATCGATCCGCCCGTCGCCATCGCGGTCGCGCGTGAGCAGCTGCGCCATCCGCAGGAACTCATCCCAGGTCCAGTCGTCGGTCGGATACGGAATCGCAGCCCGGTCCAGGAGGTCCCGATTGTACGCCACCATTAGCGGCGTATATCCTCGCGGCAGACCGTACAGCGCCGCACCGCGACGGAAAATCGCGAGGACCTCCGGGTTGAAGCGCGCGAGGTCGACGCCGGCGCGGGAGAGGTAGGGGGCGAGATCGAGAGCGCCTCCCCGGTCGGCGAGTGCGGGGAGGTCGACGTCGTCCAGCTGGAACACATCGGGGAGGGTGTCGCGCGCCGTCGCCATGAGCAAAAGCCGGCGGTACTCGGCCCGGGAGAGGGCGGCGTTGCGCTGCACTACGCGCAATCCGGGGTGTCGGGCACGATAAGGGATGAGCAGCTGGTCCTCGAGCTGCGCCGCGCCGTCGTCGGCGCGGTGCAGCAGCTCGACCGCGGGGCTGGGCTCGGCGCCGCATCCCCAGCAGCCGAGCCAGCACGCCAGACCCAGAGCCAGCACCCGCCTCACGGCAGGCGCGCTCCGGCCGCGTCGAACAGGTGCAGCTGCCGGCGGTCGAGCTTCACCCCCACCGGGTCGCCGGCACGGAGATCCGAGATACCGTGCACACGCGCGACGAGCGGCTGGCCGCCCGCGTCCAGCCGGACGAGCGTGTCCGGGCCGAGCGGTTCGACGCCGCGCACGTGCGCCGTCCCGATCCCCTGATCGGAGGCCACGAGGCTCACATGCTCCGGCCGCACGCCCAGGTAGATCTCGCCTTCGTAACGCTCCAGCGGCACGGGAACAGACCAAGTGCCGCAGTCCACCACGCCGCCCGCGTCCCCGGTGCCTCTGCCCCTGCCGGTGAGGATGTTCATGCCCGGGTTTCCGATGAAGCGGGCGACGAAGACGTCGGCCGGCAGGCCGTACAGCTCGGCGGGCGTGCCCACCTGGCGGAGGCGCCCTCCCTCGAGGACCGCGATCCGCTGGCCCATCGTCATGGCCTCGACTTGATCGTGGGTCACGTACACGACGGTGGCACCGAGGGCGCGGTGCAGATCGACCAGGACATCGCGCAGCTCACCGCGCAGCGCGGGCTCGAGACTCGCGAGCGGCTCGTCGAGCAGAAAGACCTGCGGTTCGCGCACCAGGGCCCGACCCAAGGCCACACGCTGGCGCTCCCCACCGGAGAGCTCCCCCGGACGACGGTCGAGCAGCGGTTCGAGCCTCAGTCGCACCGCGGCCTGCTGCACCCGACGGGCGATCTCCGCGGCCGGGACGCGCCGCACCTCGAGCCCGAAGGCGAGGTTTTTGCGCACGGTGAGGTGAGGGTAGAGGGCCTGCGTCTGGAACACCATCGCGACGTCGCGCGCGGCGGGATCGAGGCGGGTGACGTCGCGCTCGCCGATCAGGATTTCCCCGGCGGTGGGCTCCTCGAGCCCGGCGATGCAGCGGAGCACGGTCGTCTTGCCGCAGCCCGACGGTCCGAGCAGGACGAAGAGCTCGCCGTCGCGCACCTCGAGCGACAGGCCGTCGAGCGCCGACCGGCCCTCGGGATCGTACCGCTTGGCGAGGCGGCGGAGCGTAACCGACGCCACGGAAGTTCAGTCCCGCGTGGGCAGCTTGAACTCGACCGGCATCTCGAACCGCACGCGCACCGCCCGGCCCCCGATGCGCCCCGCCGTAAAGCGCGCCACCCGGACGTAGTCCTTCGCCGCCTGATTGAACCGCGCGTCGCTGCTCTCGACCACGCGCAACGTGCCGTCCTCGACCCGCCCGGTCGTGTCGATCACGGCCTCAATGACGACCCGCCCGCTGATCCGGGAGAGAAGCAAGGACGCGGGGTACGAGAGCGTCGGACCAGACACCAGATGCGGTCGCTCCTGCACCTCGGCTTCGCCGTACACATCGCCGGCGATGTGCAGCGTGACGGCGGGCTGGGAGGCGGCGGAGAATTCGACGGGCACCTCGATCAGCGCCTGCACGACGCGCCCGCGCACGCGGGCCGGCCGGAACAGCGTCTTGAGCACCAGCGTCCGGGCGGCGGCGACCAGCGCGGAATCGGACCCCTGTACGATCTGGGTCGTCGCCGGCTCGGGGTTCCCGGCACTGTCGATCACCAGTCGTACCACGACCACGCCGTCGCTGCCTCCGGGGGGAAAGCGCAGCGGCGGCGTCAGGACGATCTCGGGCCGCTCGTCTACTTCGGCGATACCGTAGACGCGCTGGGGCGAGGGTGGGGGCGGAATGAACACCGTCGGTCCACACGCCCCCGCGAGCATCACGCCGAGGAGCACTGCGTGTTTCATGGGGCGACGCCGCTCAGAGCGCGGCGATCTGCCGGAGCAGCTCGACATCGTCACGCCGGTCCCCGAGCTCCGCCTCGATGTGGCGCCAGCGCAGGATGCCCTGTTGGTCGACGAGGAAATAGGCGCGCTTCGAGAAGAAGCGATCCTCGAGCAGCACCCCGTAGGCGCGGCTCACGTCGCGCCTGAAGTCACTCAGCAGATCCTGCCGCATCGCGTGCTTCGCTTTGTACTCCTCGAGCGTCGGCACCGAGTCCACGCTGATCGGGAGCACGATCGTGCCGGCCCGCTCGAACGCGTCATAGTCTTCACTGAAGGCGCAGTTTTCGGCGGTACAGGTACTCGTGAACGCGAGCGGGAAGAACGCGAGCAGCACGTGCTTCCGGCCCCGAAACGAGGACAGCGCGACGTCGGTCCCCGCGGTGGACGGCAGTTTGAAATCGGGCGCCACGGCCCCGACGGGCAGAGTCGTCGAGGCCGCAACCGCCAACGTCAGACCCCTTGCGGGCGCAGCACGGCCAGGGCGATCCAGTAGACGAGCAGCGCCGTCACCACTCCGGTCACGATCACGCCGCGCACCGTCTCGATCGGCTTCTTGGTCGGCCCCGTCGTTCCCACCAGCGCGTTGATCTCGAGCAGGGCGATAATCACGAGCAGCACCACGGCCCACAGGCCGCGGTTCCCGGCCGCTGGGAGCGTGAAGTGCGACGCCGCCCCCATGAAGAACAGCATCGGAAACGAGAACACGACGTTGATGCGCGATGCGAGAAACGCGCGGCGCGCCGCCCCCGCGGCCGCGGGATTCGCCTGACCCCCGCCCGCGAGCGCTATCGCATTGGCGATCACGATCTTCTGATTGGGCCAGATCACGCGCCACACGTTGGCGAGCATCACGGTGCCGAACGCCGCACCGGTGAGAATCGTGAGGCCCCAGGGATCACTCCAGCTGGCACGCCGCAGGCCCAGGATGGTAGCGCCGGACAGAAAGGTGACAGCCGCGCTCCAACGGAACCACCACAGCGCGCGCGGCACGAGTTTCTGCGTCGCGCCGCTCTTGGTGGCCGCGTCCGCCTCGGCCATGAACGGACCTTGTACGAAGTTGAAATAGTAGAGCAGGCCGATCCACGTGATACCGGAGAGAAAGTGCAGCCAGCGGAGCAGGAACTGGATTCCCGCATCGGAGAACAGCGCCATCGTGCGCCTCACAGGTGAGGGGACCGCGACGGAAGATACGGACGCTTCAAACGGAATCAAGCGGGAACCTTCATCTGGGATCGCGGGTTGACACGAACAAAGAGCCACGAGGAGATCGACGATGACTCAAACAACCGCACATACGCTACCTCCTCTGCCCTACGACTACGCCGCGCTCGAGCCGCAGATCGACGCGCAGACGATGCAGATCCACCACGGCAAGCACCATCAGGCCTATGTCAGCAACCTGAACGCGGCGCTGGACAAACATCCCGCGCTGCATGAAAAGCGGCTCGAGGAGCTGCTTCGTGGCATCAACAGTGTTCCGGAAGACATCCGCACCGCCGTGCGCAACAATGGTGGCGGCCACCACAATCATTCGCTGTTCTGGACGATCATGGCGCCCGCCGGCAAGGGCGGCGGGGGTGAGCCAAGCGGCGCGCTGGCGGACGCGATCAAGCAGGCGTTCGGCGGCTTCGCTCCGTTCAAGGAGCAGCTGTCCACGGCCGGCACGACCCGGTTCGGCAGCGGCTGGGCGTGGCTCGCCGTGGCGAGCGGCAAGCTGGAGGTGTTCAGCACCGCGAACCAGGACAGCCCGCTCATGGACGGGAAAACTCCCCTACTCGGACTGGATGTGTGGGAGCACGCGTACTACCTCAAGTACCAAAACCGACGGGCGGACTACGTGGCCGCGTGGTGGAACGTGGTCAATTGGCCGGAGGTAGCGAAACGGTTCGAAGCAGCGAGAAAATAGCTTCAGCCGTCGAGCGGCTCCGTGAACACCTCGGCGCTGCCGTCCTGAGCGTAGCGCACCGTTACCCGCCAGGGCCGGCAGCAGACCTGGCAATCTTCCACGTATTCCTGAAGCGGGCCGCCACCGGGGTCGAGGCCCAGCTCGTTCGTCTCGCCGCAATGGGGACAGACGACGACCACCTCGGTCTCGCTGGTTCCGTCGCCAAGAGGAAAGTCATCGTCGTCCAAGGGGTCCAGCTCCGACGGACCGGCGATCATCGGCTTCCGTAGACGGCCGTCCGACCGCTCTTGTCGAACGTCAGGATCTGGTAATGGGCGGGTGTCTCGGACTCCATCCCTGGGGACCCCGGCGGCATCCCCGGGACCGCCACGCCCGCGATCTCCGGACCCTCCTTGAGCAGGCGCTCGATCACATCTACCGGCACGTGGCCTTCCACCACATAGCCCTGCACCAGCGCCGTGTGGCAGGTCGCGAGCCGGCGCGGCACGAGATAACGCGCGGCCACGCCGGCGACGTCAACCGTGTCGTGCACCGCGACACGAAAGCCGGCCGCCTGGAGATGCTCGACCCATTTCTTGCAGCAGCCGCAGGTCGAGGTCTTGTACACGATGATCTCGGGTCGCGGCGCCGGCGCGGCGACGGCGAGGCCGGAGACCGCCGCGCCCGCGAGCGTCAGCGCAAGGACGCCACGTCTGTTCCAACCATTCATAGTGCACCCTCTACGGAATCGGTGAGCGTATCCAATATGGCCTGATGCATCGTCCCGTTGGAGCTCACGAGGCTGGTCGCGTAGATGGAGCGCTCGCCACGGAGACTGGTGGCCCGTCCCCCGGCCTCCTCCACGATCACCTGCAGGGCCGCGATGTCCCACGGCTGCATCACGGGATCGAGCGCGATCTCCCCCGCCCCTTCCGCCACCAGCATGTGCTGATAGAAATCTCCGAAACCGCGCGTGCGCTCGACCCGCGCGATGAGCCCGGCAATCCCACGCGGCGGCCCCGCCTCACCGGGCCCGAGGTTACCATGGAACAGCAGGGCGCGCTCGAGCGCCGTGATCCGCGACACCCCGATGCGCCGGCCATCGCGAAATGCGCCCCCGCCTCGCGCGGCGTGCCAGCGAGCTCCCAAGGCCGGTGCACTCGCGACCCCAGCCACGACCTCGCCGCCGTGCTCGATCGCCAGGAGCGTCGCGAACACCGGAATGCCTCGCACGAAGTTCCGCGTGCCATCGATGGGATCAATGATGAGCCGCGTGCGGGCCGTCCCCGCCGCTTCGCCTTCCTCTTCGCCCAGCACACCCAGCTCGGGGTGCGCCTTGCGCACCCGCTTCCGCGCCATCGCCTCGATTGCGTGATCCGCTTCGGTGACGGGGCTCAGGTCCGGCTTCTCCTGGACACGGAGTCCGGGGGCGCGAAACCAGCGCAGCGCGAGCTCGTCGGCGCCATCCGCGAGCTCCGTGAGAAACGGCAACCAGTCGGTGGGAGACATGGAGTCGGAAGTTGAATGGAGCGGATGGGATTCGAACCCACGACCCCCTGGTTGCAAACCAGGTGCTCTCCCAGCTGAGCTACCGCCCCGACATGGCTACCTAAGATAGCAAAGGGGAGCCGCTCAGTGACTCTCGGAAAAGAGGCGCTTCACCTCGCTCAGCCGCTGGCGGGCGTCCTCCACCTGGCGCGCGTACGCCGCCGGCGCCAGCGCAATGAATTGCGTGTAGTACGCGATGGCGAGCGAGTCCTTCCCCTGCCCTTCGCGCAAGTAGGCCAACGGGAAATAGGGCTTCACGAAATACGGGTCCGCGTCGACCGCCTGCTGAAACTGCTCCACAGCCTCCTCGAAACGCTGGCGCGTCAGCAAGAGCACGCCGTACACGTATCGGATGTCGGCCCGGTTGGGCGCGAGCTGCGCCGCCAGATCGTATTCCTTCAGCGCGGTGGCAGAGTCGCCCGTGGCTAGCGCCAGGCGCGCGAGCGCCGTGTGCCCGGGATAGAAGGCGAGGTTCTCCACCAGCGCCCGGCCGTACGCATCCCGCGCGCTCTGCTCGTTGCCCTGAGTCTCGCGCACCCGGCCGATGCTATACTCGAGCATCTCCTTGCTGTTGTATAACCGGACCAGCGTCGACTCACCGCTCTGCTCCAGCGCGCGCTCCGCTTCGAACTCGGCCGCCGCGCTGTCGTACTGCAGCAGCGGGATGAACGCCCGCGCCCGCGCGGCGTGCAGCCCCTTGGCCTTCGGCTTCCTGTTGATCGCGGTCGCGTATAGCTTGACGGACTCGCCGAACCGGCCGCTGCCATATGCGAGCCAGGCCTTCGTCGCCGGATCGGGTACCATGGCGAGGTCCAACTCGCTTACTTCGCCATCCGTGGCCAGACTGACGGCCGAGAAGAAGTCCCGCACGAGCACCGCGTCGAGATTCGTGTAGATCAGCGGCTCGCGCAGCAGCGCTTCGTACCGCAGTGAGTCGATGCTCGTGACTTCCTTCGAATAGCGGGAATCGTCGTTCATCAGCGCGAACATGTCCCGGCGCTGCATCGCGAGCAGCAGCGCGCACCAACGGCCGTACCACGGCTCCGCAATGGACGGGTCGAGACGCGCCGCCCAATAGAACGCGTCGGCGGCCAGCTGCGGACGCTTCGCGAGCTGCAGCATCCCGTGCTGGTGATAGGCGCCGGCGCTGTTGGTGTCCCGGCCGGCATCGAGCTTCGGTCGCTTCGGCTCCCGCTTCTTCGAGTCCTGCCCCTGGAGCGTCAACGCAGCCGCGAGCACCAGCCCGAACGCAAGCACGGCGCTGCGACAGAGCTCATAGGCGCGAGCCGAGGACATCGGGAAATGATGCTACGCGGGAGTGGTGTCCACTAGAGCGTTTTGGCGGCACTGGTGGAAGGATTTGCGGCGGCACGGAGACCGCCGCTACTGTTGGTGATGCGCCTGCGCCACACCGTACCGCTCGTGATGTGCCTCGTCGCCGCTTGCCGCTCCGGCCCCGCGCCACTCCGCCTGGGCACCACCTACACCGTGCAGCAGTCCGGAGCGCTCGCCGTGCTCGAGTCGCTCTGGACCGGTCCCCCTCCCTTCACAACCGTGGTCGCTCCCTCGGGGCAGATCCTGCGCGCCGCCGCCAGTGGCGACCTGGATGTCGTGATCACCCACGCGCCGGCCCTCGAGCAACGGCTGCTGGTCGCGCCCGGGCATGCGCTGCTGCGCTGTCCGCTCGCCGCCAGCCGGTTCGCCGTGGTGGGACCGGCGGCCGATCCCGCGCGGGTAGCGACTGCCGCTACGGCGGCGGAAGCGTTCCGCCGCATCGCCGCTCTTGGCGGGCCGTTTGTCTCCCGCGGCGATTCGTCCGGCACGCACGTGAAGGAGCTCGCGCTGTGGCACGCCGCGGGGGTGACGCCCGCGCCGCGCTGGTACCTCGAGTCGGGTGCCGATCAGGCGGCGACGCTCCATCTGGCCGACGAGCGCCGGGCGTACGCCCTGGCCGACCTCCCCACGTACGCGAAGCTCCAGGGGCTGGCGTCGCGCGTCCTGTTCGCCGCCGACAGCGCGCTCACGAACCCGTACACGCTGTACCTGGTGCGCCGTCCCCAAGCGCATCCCGCGGCCCGAGACTTCGCGACCTGGGCGACCCGCGCGGGGCGCGACGCCGTACTCGCGCTCCGGCTCCCCGACGGCACGGCGGCCTTCGTGCTGCAGCCGGGAGAGTGCGAAGCTACGGGGAGACCGTGAGGGAGTAGCCGGTGAGCGAGCGCAGCTGGAAATCCGGCGCTGCCACACCTTGAACCGTCGCGATGTACTGGCCCGCGCTCCGCGTATCCGCGACGCCGATCGTGACGAGGGCGCCGTTGGTCAGCGTTCCGGTGACAGCAAGGCGCGTCGACAAGGACAGCCGCGGGGCGAACACCCGGAGCCCGGGCCCGGCCGCGACGCTGGTGAGCGCCTGCGGCCCCGATACCTGGAACAGAATCGCGCCGTCCGTGCCGGGGTTGGGAGTCGCCAGCGAGACGGTGAGCACGCCCGCCACGGGTCCCGTGCCGTCGCTACAGCTGCCGGCGGCGCCGCCGAGGGCCAGCGCGACCACCAGCCATCCTCTGATGCGCGTCATCGAGATGCTCCTCTCCGCTTGGCCGCGCTCACGAGCGCTCGCTGCTCGGCCGTGAGCGGCGCGCCCGTCGCCTGCACCCAGGCGAGAAAATCCCCCAGATCGAATCCGCCGTTGTTGTTGCCCAGCTGATCGAGATCTCCGAGCTGCGCGACGGTGAGCGTGCTCGATCCGGTGAGCAGTTGGGCCACCACCTGGGCGGTGCTGAAGGTCTCGAGGAACACCGCGCGCACCGAGTACGGCCGACCCATCGGAAGCGTGATGCTCAGGTTTTTCGTGACGGTATCGCCCGCCCAGCCTTGGAATGACCGCACGGCGCTGGTGTCGGTAGCGGTGAGGGTCACGCCCGTGCCTTCGCTCACGAACGTGTCGCTCGGCACCGAGCCCGCGATGGTACCGCCGCTCGTGGTGCTGTAGTGCACCTGGTGCGACCGCGCCAGCGTGACGGTGAGGGTCTCCGGCGATGCGCTGACCGTGTAATTGAACGTACGCGCTTGCCCGCCGGACCAGGACACAAAAATCAGACGCGTGCGACCGCCCGCGGTGAACTGCGTATCTGCCACGCCCACGTTGTGCATGGTGCCCGGCGTGAGGATATCGCGGAACTCGTGATACATCACAGCATCGAATTGGATCACGGCCGCCGAGTCCGTCGCGCGTACCACCCATACGGGGTAGGTCAGACGGAACTGCATCGTCCCATTCGGCGCGAGCTGCGTGATCTGATCGAGCACGATGCCCGCGGCCAAACCATCCGCGTTCCGTACGGCGGCCGGGGAGCTGGTCGGCGTGAACGCCACGTTGCCCGTGGTTCCCGGGTATGGGTCGCCCGCGTCGCCCCGATCGGAGCAGGTCGGTCCGGCGCCGGAGCAGGCGCTGTTCGGATTTGCATCGAGGTTGCCCAGGGCATCCGCCTGCACGACTTCGAGGCCGTGAATCGGTGCTGTGTTCACGCGATTATCCTGGTCGAAGCCGTGCTGTGCGATCTGCTGGGAATCGACGTGGTAGATGAGCAGGCCGCCACCGCATGGCGGCATCGCCGCTCCACTCACTTGAACACAGTGATAGCGAATCATCGCGCTGTCGGACTGTAGCGGCTGGCGGTTCTCGAGCAGGAAGTACTCGCCGCGCGGATTCGCGCCCCCGACCGGCAGGAAGAAGGCCGTGTCGGACGTCGGAGCCGCCCCGAAGCTGAACGTGCCGTTGGTGGACAGCGGCACCACCGTCACCCACCCCAGCTGGCTCAACGACCACGCGTCCATGCGCGACGGGCTGAACGGCGAGGTGTAGTTGCCGCTGCCCATCAGGCTCCACTCGCCGACGCCTTCACTCATGTTGTCGGTGTCGTACAGATCCGGCAGCGAGAATCCATGACCCGTCTCGTGCGCCACCGTCCCGACCGGCATGATTTGCGTAGTGTCGCAGCCGTCCAGTCCACCCACTCCGCTCTCGAGGATGTAGTCCGCCACTTTGATGGGAACGCCTTGCGCATTCATGGAATGCGTGACGTAAGGGAGACCCGTGAGGAAGAAGCGGTGCGACCAGAGGTGGTTGTTTGTCGAGCCGCCGCAGGCCCCGTCGAGCGGTGGATGAATGAAGGTCACGAGATCGACGTAGCCGTCGCCGTCGGAATCGTATTGCGTCCAGTCGACCTGGTTATCGAGCTTGCGCAGGGCTTCTCGCAACCCCGCTTGCATCCGGTTCTGGGCGGCCGGGCTGAACAGCCCATTGCAGTTCGTGTTGCCGTACGGGTTGCCGCTGCACGTGCCCGCGACGCCGGTGTACGTCACCTCGTTCGAGTCGAGCGCGGCGTATCCGTACGCTTGACCCTGCACGCTCAGTAGGCCGTTCGACATCTGCTCGTAGAAGGTGCGGTACGTGTACGGACGCCCCGCGGCGGCACCGATTGGGGTGGCCCCAAACAGCACCTCGTTGTACTGAGCAGTGGTGCGCAGCTGCGACGCGGGCGTGTCCTTGAACTTGAAAAGAATCGCCGGGACCCGCAGCACCCCCGATACTGCGGGGGCGGACCCGACGGGCGCAGCGGCGCCAGCCATCGGGGCGTTCAGGGCGCCGAAGTTCCGGCGCGACAGGAGCCGCGCCCGCTGAGCGCGCACCGCCCGCGCCTGGCGGCGCCACACACCGTCCTTGCGGAAGTCGAATCCCGGAATCTCGCGCCGTATGCGAGGCGGAGATGCCTGCTGGGCACTGGTCACTGCGGGGACGGCCAGCGTGGAGACCACGACCACCAAGGCCAGCGAACGGGGCGTCACAGGAACCCTCGAATCGTGAGCGGAACGGGCGGTTACGGCTTTAGCTTACGCCGGCGACGCCGGGGGGACTGTGTCATGTCTCACACGCCGGCCCGCCAATAGTACCCCCACTAGCATGAAACCGATCACACCGCCGACGACCTTCGCTTCGTACAGCCACGGCCGGGCTTCATCGGCCGGCGGGACGAAGCCGAGCACGATTGAGAAGAGCACGGCGGCGGACCCGACCAGCCCCGCCAGAGCCGTCGGAACGGTGCGCTGGCGCCGCAGCCGCAGGTACGCCAGAAACAGATACACATAGGGGATGAAAAACAGGATCAGGGTGGTCTGCGTGAGGACCAGATAGGCGTTCTTCACCGTCGTCCCGACGAGACTCGCGACCACGAAGACCGTCGCGATCACGCCCTGGACCAGCAATCCCACATACGGGGTCTGCCACCGCGGATGGATCCGCCCGAACGCCGCCGGCAACGCACCATCCACGCCCGCGACGTAGGGCAGGCGCGCGGACCCGGCGAGCCACGCACCGACACCCCCCAGGTTCCCCACCACCAGCAGCACGGCGACGATGCCCGCCACCGGCGCCAGCCAGCCCGCGCCCAGCCGCTCGACCAGGACGGCCGTCGCCTGCGGCATCCCGTTCGTGATGCTCACGGTCTGGTGCGGCAGCGCGACGAGCATCGCTGCGGTGCCGAAGACGTACATCCCGACGATCGCGAGCCCCGAGACCGCGATGCCGCGGCGCAGGGTGCGCGCGGGGTCGTGGATCTCGTCGCCCAGCGTGGGCGCCAGCTCGAGCCCGGCGAAGGCGAAGGTCATCGTAGCGAACAAATTGATGGATTGCAGGTCGAGGCTCGCGGGAAGCAGCCCGCGTGCGGTCAGGGGCGTCGCGCTGCCGTGCGTCGCGAGCGACCAGATCGCGAGCACCACGAAAATGAGACCCGGGAGCCAGGTGCCGTGGCCGCCCAGATTCTGCAGCCGCTTGCCCACCCGCAGGCCCACGACGTTCATGCCCACCGCGAGCCACAGCCCCGCGAGCGCCACCAGCGCGATGAACGCGTTGTTGTCGCCCAGGTGCACAAAGCGCGGCCCAGCGGCATACGCCGCGATGGCCGCCGTGGTGACGAGCAGTGAGGGGAAGTAGAACAGGTTGTTGACCCAGTACCCCCACCCCGCCACGAAGCCGTGCAGCGGCCCGAAGGCGCGTCGCACCCAGCGATAAATCCCGCCCGCCCCCGGGTCGATGTCCGCCAGCTCGCGCACCGCGATCGCCGACGGCAAGAAGAAGACGACCATCGCGAGCAGCCACAGTCCCAGGCTCGCGAGCCCGAACTGGCTCGCGGCGGTGGTCAGCCAGCGGAGCCCGACGATGGCGCTGATGTTGAACAGCACCACATCGCGCAGCCGCATCACGCGGGGCAGCTGCTGGCTCATATGCCCTCGGTGCGTTCAGGGAGCGGTCGGGTGCACGCGTGCCACGAGCCATCCGAGGCCGCCGCCGATGGCGGCTCCCCCCACGACGTCGGTAGGAAAATGTTGGCCGGCGGCCACGCGCAGCGCGGCGACCGCGGTCGCGCCAGCGAACAGCAGCACCGCGTTGCGCCCTCGGTGGGGCAGATGCTCACGCTGCGCCATCTCGAGGTACGCGGTCGCCACCGAGAACGCGGCCGCCGCGTGGCCGGACGGGAACGAACGACGGTTGTCGCGTTCCGAGGCGGCCGCCGGAGCCGCCGAAGTGTACAGCACTGGCCGGCTGCGGTGCACGAGCACCTTGATCCACTGGGTCGTTGCCTCGGTCCATGCCAGCGCGTTGGCGAACACCACGGCATGGCCGCGGACCGCGGCCGCGTTGGCGCCGTCGGCGGAGGCGAGTCCGGCGAACCCGGCCACCGCGACGAGCAGCACGTGGCTCGCGGTGCCGGCGGGTCGGGAAAACGTGTGCAAGGCCGCGCGATCGATGCCCGGCAGCGAGGCGGGATCGCACGGCGCACAGGGCGGCGCGCCTTGCGGCAGCCCCGCGAATAGGGGAATCACTGCGATCGCGCCGCCGGCCGCCACGCTGGCCGCATCCCACCAGGTCACGCGGTAGGGAGCCTGTGCGACGGCGGCTCGCACGGGGACGACACACAACGCCAGCGCCACGGTCCAACGGGGCATGCGGTCTCGGTGGAGAGGGACGGCGTTTAACTTACGCGCCAACCGTGGCGCTCGCTCAACCGCGCGCATCTCTCGTGGCCTTGCGGTTTTAGGCCCTCGCCGTTACCCTTGGGCTGAATTTTCCCACTCCTCGCCCCGGGGGCCCGTGAACACCGAGACCCTGCAGCACATCGCGTTGTTCGAGAAGTGCCGGAATTTCCTTCCCAAGGCGCGGGAGGTCCAGGCGTCTGGGCTCCACGCCTGGTACAAGCCGATCTCCCGGTCCGAAGACACGGTGGTCGTGATCGAGGGCAAAGAGCGGATCATGATGGGCTCCAACAACTACCTGGGGCTCACGCATCATCCGGAGGTGCTCGGCGCCGCCAAAGCAGCGCTGGATCGCTACGGCTCAGGCTGCACGGGAAGCCGCCTCTTGAACGGCACTCTGGATCTGCACCAGCAGCTGGAAGCCGAGCTGGCGCAGTTCTTCGGCAAGGAAGCCTGCATCGTGTTTTCGACCGGCTACCAGGCGAACCTCGGCGTCGTGTCGGGACTGGTGGGCCGGGGCGACTTCGTCTTCCTGGACAAGCTGGATCACGCCTCGATCGTGGACGGCGCCAAAATGTCCTACGGCGAGACGGTACGCTTCAATCACGGCGACCTCGGCAACCTCGAGCGCAAGCTGCAGCAGGTGCCGCCGGGCACCGGCGTCATGATCATCGTGGACGGCGTCTACTCGATGGAGGGAGACGTCGCCGACGTGCCGAACCTGCTCAAGATCGCGCAGAAGCACGGCGCCGCCCTCGCCATCGACGACGCCCATGCCGTCGGTGTGCTGGGTCCCCGGGGCGACGGGACGGCCGCGCACTTTGGGCTGAGCGACGACGTGGACTTGATCGTAGGGACCTTCTCGAAGTCGCTCGCATCCATCGGCGGGTTCGTGGCGGGCCCCGAGGGCGTGATCGAGTTCCTCCGCTACAACGCACGGCCCCTGATGTTCACCGCCGCCCTGCCGCCCTCGAACACCGCCGGCGTGCTCGCGGCGCTGCACGTGATGCAGCGCGAGCCGGAGCGCCGGGACTGCCTCTGGGTCAACGCCCGCCGGCTCCAGGAGGGCCTGCGCTCGATGGGCTTCGACATCGGGACGACCGAGACACCTATTGTCCCGTTCCTCATCGGGGAATTCGAGAAGACGCTGCTCTTCTGGCGCAAGCTGTTCGACGCCGGCGTGTTCACCAACCCGGTCGTGCCGCCGGCGCTGCCACCGTCGCAATGCCGGCTGCGGACCAGCGTGATGGCGACGCACACCGCCGATCAGATCGACTACGCCCTGGAGACCTTCGGCAGGCTCGGAAAAGAGCTGGGGGTCATCTGAGCGTTCCGCAGATCGTGCCCGTGACCAACGGGCGCGGTCTGGAGCGGTTCATCGGCTTTCCGTACGACCTACACCGCGGCGACCCACTCTGGGTGCCGCAGCTTCGGATGGACGTCCGGACCCTCCTCACGCCGGGCAAGAATCCCTTCTTCGAGCACGCCGAAGCGCAGTACTTCATCGCCGTCCGGGATGGCCGTACGGTCGGCCGCATCGCCGCCATCAAGAACGACGCGCACACCCGCGAGCACGGGGACCGCGTGGGGTTCTACGGCTTCTTTGAGAGCGTGAACGAGCAGGCGGTGGCGAACGCTCTGTTCGACGCCGCCGCCGGTTGGCTCTCTGGCAAGGACTTCCGGGTGATACGCGGACCGATGAACCCGTCAGTCAACGACGATTGTGGCTTGCTGGTCGAGGGGTTCGACACCCCGCCTACCATCATGATGCCGCACAACCCCCCCTACTACGTGGCCCTGCATCAGGGCTACGGCTTCACCAAAGCCAAAGATCTGATCGCGTTCGCGAGCCCGGACGGCCCCCCCCCCGAGCGCATCACCCGGGCCGTGAACGTCATCGCGGAGCGCAAGGGAATCACCCTGCGCCCCCTCGACATGAAGCGCTTCAAAGAAGAAGTGGAGCTGGTGAAAGCGTTGTACAACCAGGCCTGGGAACGGAACTGGGGGTTCGTTCCGCTGACCAACGCCGAAATCGACCACCTGGCGAAGCAGCTCAAGCCGATCGTGGTCCCCGACCTGGTTTGCTTCGCGGAACGGAAGGGCCAGGTGATCGGATTCGCAGTCGCCCTGCCCGACTTCAACGTTGCCCTGAAGCACAATCCCTCCGGCCGGATCTGGGGCATCCCCAAGATTCTTTGGTACTCCCGGCACATTCATCGTTGCCGCATACCATTGCTGGGCACGTTGAAGGAATACCGGGGCGCCGGCGTGGATGCGATGATGTACCACTGGATCTGGACCAAGGGTGCGGTCCACGGCTACCACTGGGGCGAGGGCGGCTGGATCCTCGAGGACAACGCCCCGATGGTCAACGGCGCTCTGCAGCTCGGCTTTCGCCCCTACAAAACCTACCGAGTCTACGACAAGCCCTTGTGAAGGCGTTCGTCACCGGCGGCACGGGATTCGTCGGTGCGCACCTGGTGCAGGCCTTGCGCGCCCGCGGCGACATGGTGACGTGCCTGGTGCGGAACGCCTCGAAGGCACAAGCGCTCGGTTGGACCGACGTGCGCCTGGTGCGGGGCGATTTGGACAACGCCGCCGCCCTGCGGGATGGGTGCGGCGGCGCCGCGGTGATCTACCACGTGGCGGGGCGCATCAGCGCCCGCAATCTGGACGAGTTCATGCGGGCCAACCGCGACGGAACGGCGAACCTGCTCGAAGCCGCGTCACAGGAAGGCGCGTCGCCGCGGCGCTTCGTGCTCGTCTCGTCACTGGCCGCTGCCGGGCCCACGGTGCCGGGCCAGCCGATCGATGAGACCCGTCCGCCGACCCCCGTCACTCCGTACGGCGAGAGCAAGCTCGCAGCCGAGCTGCTCGTCCGCGCGAAAGCGCGAACCTGGACCATCGTGCGGCCGCCGACCGTGTACGGCGAATGGGATCACGAGGTCCTCAAGGTGTTCAGGCTGGCCCGCATGGGGGTGGCGCCGGTGTTCGGTGACGGATCGCAGGAGCTGTCGGTCATCTACGCGGGGGATCTCGCCGCCGCGCTGGTCGCGGCGGCCACCGCGCCCGCCACGGCCAACCGCGTGTATTACGCCGCGCATCCCGTCGTGACCACGAGCCGCGACCTCGTCCGGGCGATCGGTCGGGCGGTGGGACAGGAGCCGCGCATCGTGCCGCTGCCCGGCATCCTGGCGCGGGGCCTCCTGTGGACGATCGGGACGACGGCAGCCTGGTATCGAAGGGAGGGGTGGCTGTGAGGATGCGGTTATACGACGCTACGACGGTACGTCTTAAGTCGTCCCTCACAACGTGGCGCCTGAGCGTCCTACAACGCTTGACGGCCGTTGATGTCGTCACGCTCCTCTACGTCGCCGTCGCGACCGCCGCTGTCCTGGCATTCTCAGGCTACGACCACGCCAGTTGGGACCTGCTGCTCACGGCACACGTGCTGCTCGTGACGTTGGTGCTCCTCGCGCCCCTCGCCCGGCAGGCCGGCCCCTTCGGTCGCTTCCTGGGCGATTGGTACCCGATGCTGCTGCTCGGCGCACTGTACGCGGAAGTCGGCGTCCTGAACGTCGATCTGGGATACCAGCACGACCACGTCATCCAGCGACTCGAGTTGTGGGTGTTCGGCTCGCAGCTTTCCTACCGCTGGATCCGCGAGATGCCGAATCCGCTGCTCTCCTGGCTCCTGCACAGCTGCTACCTGGCGTACTACGCCATCCTGTACGCTTCGCCGCTCGGCCTATGGTTCAGCGGGCGGCGGGACGCGGCGCGGCGCACGATCTTCGCCGTGATGGTGACGTTCTATATCTGCTACGTCGTCTTCCTCTTCTTCCCCGTCGCGGGCCCGCGCTACACGTTCGACCTCGCCCACAATGCCGCCACCTCCGTGTGGCCGGCGCGCGCCACCCAGTGGCTGCTCGACCTCGGCGATTCCTGGGGCGCGGCCTTTCCGTCGTCGCACGTGGCCGCTGCCGTGGTCGCCGCCCTGTGCGCGCTACGCTACTGGCGGCCGCTCGGCCTGCTGCTCACGCCGTTGACGGTCGGCCTGGTGCTGTCGGTCGTGTACGGCCAGTTCCATTATGCGGTGGACGCCGTAGCGGGTTTGATTGTCGCGTGCGCTGTGCTGGCGTCGCAATACATCTATGCGTCGCAGCCGGGCGCCGTCGCAACACCACTGCCGGGGCGCGAGCTCGAGACCGGCCCCGCCTAGGGAGCGAGCCCGGCCGCGCGCGAGGCCACGGTATCCAGGTCTCCCCCCAAGGCGTCCATCTTGACCTGGAAGCGGCAGTCGAGGATGAGCAGGCCGATCACGTAAGCCGCGAGATTCACCAGGAAGATCACGCTGAAGATCAGCGGATACGGGAGCCACATCCCGAAGTAGAGCGCGAACCGCTTGACGCCGGGGTCGAGCTTCGAGCGGTCGGCGATGCTCGTCATCAAGAGGATCGCCGCCAACCCAATCAGCACCAACTTCCACGGTACGAAGCCGCCCCAGGCGAACCCCGCGAAGATCGCCGCTTCGGACAGCCGATCCACCAGCGTGTCGAGCCGCCGCCCCGCCTCGGACGCGAGGCCGTACTCGCGCGCAATGCCGCCGTCGATCCCGTCCAGCACCTGGCCGAGCGCCATCAGCCCAAGCCCTCCGGCCCAGCCCGGTCGGCCCGCCGCGATCGCGATGCCCGCGGCCACACTCGCGGCGAACGCGGCCCACGTCACCTGGGCCGGCGACAGGCCCAGCGTCACGTGGCACAGCCGCAACACGGGCCGGATCACGCGGTCCAGTGAGCGCCCAACCGCCGGAGCGAAATCAAACACGATGCTGTAGCCAATAGAGACCGAGGTTGCCCACGAGCAGCAACGCGAAGAAGATCCCCTCTTTCACCTTGTCGGGAATGCCCGTCAGCCACCCGCGCGTGACCCAAGGGGAGTATGGATAGAACGGCATCTTCTCGAAGCGGACACTATAGTCCATGGCCACGTGAATCGCGAAGAAGAGGATCGGCAGCAGCGTCCCGAGAAACACGCACAACGGCACGATCCAGAGGAGCGCCACGGGCTCCTGCAGCGACGATCGCCAGTAGTAACCCCGCTTGTCTCGGAGACCGACCGCTCTCAAGTAAAACGGCAATTTGACCGCGTGGTCGATGTCGACGCCCATGCCGAACGCGTACGCCAACACCTTGTCCCGCCCCTCGAGACCCAGCGCCTGAACGCCGAGCGTCGTGGCGAGGAAGTGCGTGACGATGGTCACGGCGCCGCGGCACGCTCTTGCGCGCGCCGTCCCGAGAACCAGACGAGGGCCAGTCCGCCCCCGATCCAGGCGAGATCGCGCAGCCGGCTCACGATGGCCGTGTATACGCCGAGGGCCGGGTCGAGCCCCAGCAGCTGGAACACGAGGTAGAGCGAGCCTTCCTTGGTTCCGACCTCGAAGGGCACTACGAAGATGACGTTCTGCACGAGCGAGCTGAGGCCGCCAATGACGTAGGCCTGCGCGAAGGTGATGTTCACGCCCACACCCATCGCGATGAGCACGTACTCGAGCATGAAGATCGAGCGGCTGAGGTATTCCAGTGCCACCGCCTGCACGAAGCGACGGGGGCGGCGGTGATAGAACTCGGTAATCTGCTCGTCCATTTGGGTGAGGGTGACCCGTTTCGGCTCGAGGCGACGCGCCAGCCGATCGAGCAGCGGCAGGCGATGCAGCAGGTCCAACAGGCGCGCGAGTCCCCCCCGCCGGTGGCCGGTCAAAAGCAGGAAGATGAGCGCCGCCAGGGCGACGAAGGCGATCGTCAGGCCCGCGAGAATCGCCGGGTATGGCGGCAGCAGCAGGGCTCCGAGGACCACCGCGGTGAGGAAGCTGAGCAGCATGCCCAGCGTGTGCAGCATCTGGTAGAGCACGACGGATCCCGCAGCACGGCGCAGGCCCAGCCAGGGCGCGACGGCGGCGATCTTGAACGGCTCGCCGCCCACGTTGACCATCGGCGTCATGAAGTTGAGCGAGAAGCTCGCGACGGTGATCGCGTAGGTCCGCCAGAACGGCGGGTGGCTCGGCTCGTCCGCCATGCTGAGCCACCACGCACCCGCGTTGCAGGCGCACACCACGCCGTACAGCAGGACGATCGGCACGAACAGCCAACCGGTCCGCGCCGCGTCGGCGAGCAGCTGCCCCACGCCGATGCGGGCCACCAGGTACGCGAACACCGCGGAGCCGCAGAGGAACAGCAGCAGCTGCAGCTTGCGGGTCACGCGTCGTCCGCGATCGCTACCGTGGTTCCGTTCCGGGCGGCGACGTACGCATGTTCGACGACGCTCGCCACCCGCCTGATGTCCTCGAGGAAGGGTCCCGCCGCCGCGCCTGGGTCACCGCGGTCGAGCGCCGCCACGAATCCCTCGAACAAGACCGCGAACCAGCGGTGATATGCCGTCTTCTCGAGCTCCGCCGAGTAGTCGAGCCGCTCGACCGCGCCCGCACGCTCCAGACGCAGCTCGCCGCCCGTCCACTCGATGGCGCCCGCGTCCCCTACGAAGCGGATGCGGTTCTCGCGCGTCCGGGCGGCCCACGTGAAGAACATAGTGACCAGCCGGCCGGGATACTCGAACCGCAAGGACGCGGTGTCCTCCACCTCGTAGCGGTCGTGCCGCAGGCGTCCGGTCCACGCGCTGACACTCGCCGGCATGCCGGCGATGTCGAGCAGTTGATACACGAGATGGGTCCCATGGTCGAGCAGCACGCCGCCCCGTCCCGCGGCGCTCGTGCCGCGCCAGGGCGTGCCCTCAACCACCCGGCCCGGGTCGGCCGTGGTGCGATGGACCGAGAGCTCGGCCAGGTGCCACCGCCCGATGGCGCCGCTCGCGAGCCACTCCTTGACCTTCATCCACACGGGATTGTGGCGGTATTGATGGCACGGCATCACGATGCGCCCGCTGGTCCGCGCCGCGGCGGCGATGCGGTCCGCCTCGCCGCGGGTGAGGGCCACGGGCTTCTCGCACACCACGTGGTAGCCTTGCTCGAGCCCCCACAGGGTGAGCTCGAGGTGGGACGCGGTCGGCGTGCAGATATCGATGAAATCGAGCGGGGCCAGATCGCGCAGCTGTTCGCGTCGGGCGAGCAGCGGGATCGCGTCGACGGGCGGCACATTGGCGGCGCTGTCCACCAGCGCCACCACCTCCACGCGGCCACGGAGCGCGGCGGCCTCGCGGAGCGCGGGGAGGTGCGACTGTCGCGCGATGCCGCCCGCCCCGATGACGGCACCGCGGTACCGCTTCCGCTCAGGTGATGCGGGCGTACGCATCGCGCTCGCTGTCGAGCAGGTCCCCGAGCGCCGTGGCGTTCCACTCGTGGATCCAGAGGAGCGCGACCAGCACCAGGCTCATCCACACGGCCTCCGCCCAGAGGAACGCGGAGACGTGGGCGGCGACCGCCGCCACGCCCAACAGCACGAAGCGGATGTTCTGGCCGAGCCACGCGCACAACGGCAGCACCACCTCCTGGCGCGCGCGGTACTCGGCGCGGAACGCGTCGGTTATAGCGTGACTGCGCAGCAGGCGGATGAGCTTCACCGATCGTGGGAACAGGTGCGACTGCCGCTGCACGTAGTCGCGATAGACCCGCGCGCCAAAGCGCTCCAGCAGGGTCTCCCGGCGGCTGCCGTCGAGGTCCTCCGGCAGGTCGAGCTCGCCCCCGTTGCCGACGCCGATGTAGAGGAAAGCGTTGCGCACGAAGTCGATGGCGGCGCTCTGGAAGGTGTGCGCGAGCCCGGCGGCGGCGACCAGCAGGAACGCGCCGGGTCCCCAGAACCCGGCGTGGATCAACCGGTAGATGAGGTGGAAGTACAGATTGACGAACCGGAGGTTGTCGCTGATGCCGTCCAGCGCGCGGCCGAAGCGGGTGGAGGAGCCGCGCAGGCGGGCCAGCTGGCCGTCGGCCGAGTCGAAGATGTCCGAGACGATGAACAGCACGAACCCGATCACATTGGTCCAGCGGTCCTGGTACGCGAACAGGTGCCCGGCCACGAGCCCGATCACGAGCGACCACAGCGTCACCTGGTCCGCCGAAATCCCCGTCGGCTGGAGCGCGCGCGCGATGCGGATGCCGATGGGGCGGAAGAAATGCAGGTCCGCCCACTCCTCGACCGCACGGCCCTTATGCGACAAATCGGTCTGCGGCTTCACCGAGCACATCCTTCATGGTGGCGAGGGCGCCCATCGCCTGATCCTCGTCGATCACCAGGGGCGGATTGATGCGAACCTCGGGATTGTAGATCATCGCGAGCACGCCGCGAGCCAACAACGTGTCGAAGATCCAGCGTGCGGCTTTCTTGTCGAGCAGCTGGCGGGTCCCGGGGACGACGAGATCCATCCCGATCATCAGGCCGCGGCCCCGCACGTCCGACACGATCGGCAGCTCGGATTCCCAGCGCTTCATCTCCGCCAGCATCTTGGCGCCGAGCACACGGGCGTGCTCCACCAGCTGGTCCTCGATGATCGTCTCGATCGTGACGCGCGCCGCGGCCGCCGCCAGCGGATTGCCTCCGTAGGACGACGAGCTGCCGCTGGGGTTGGCCCACGGCTTCGCGAACGCGACCTCCTCCCGCGCGATCACGCCGCTCATCGGGAAGCCTCCGCCGAAGCCCTTCCCCACCGTGAGCACGTCGGGGAGCACGCTCTCGTGCTCGATCGCGAACATCTTCCCGGTGCGCCCGAACCCCGTGATCATCTCGTCGCAAATCAGCAGCGCCCCCAGCTCGTCGGCGAGATCGCGCAGCAGCTTCAGGTAGCCGGCGGGTGGCACGACGTTTCCCGCCGTGCCCTGGATCGGCTCGACGATGATCGCCGCGACGTCCTTCGTGGTCTCGATCTGAATCTTGTGGCGCAGGAAGTCCACGCAATGCCATTCGCAGGACGGGAAGGTCTTGTCGAAGGCGCAGCGCGCGCACGACGCGTAAGGTGACAGGTACGCGCCGGGCATGAGGGGCCCGAGCGCGTGCTTGAAGCTCGAGCCGAGCAGCGGCAGCACGCCGCCGGTCTTGCCGTGGAAGCCGCCCCAGAAGCCGATGACTTCGGTATGACCGGTCCGCGACTTGGCGAGCCGCAGGGCCGCCTCGATCGCCTCGGCCCCACTCGAGTAGAACTGCGAGCGATTGAGATCCCCGGGCGTCAGCTCGGCAAGCAGCTTCACGAGCGCGGCGCGATGCTCCGTCGTGAAGCTGCCGACGTGCACGCGCGCGATCTGCCGCTGCATGGCCGCGACGTACTTGGGATGGGCGTATCCGATGCTCGCCACGCCCACGCCGGCCAGCAGATCGATGTAGCGGTTGCCGTCCACGTCGTACAGCAGGGCACCCTCCCCGCGGTCGATCGAGAGCTGGCTGAACAGCGCCACGCTCTGCGTGCCGGGGGCCAGGTACAGCGCCTCCGCGTCGAACAGGGCCTTGGACCTGGGGCCGGGAAGCGAGAGGTGAGCGCGGCGCACTGTATCCGTCACGGGCGTTTCCGATTCGCTACGCGATGGGTGATGTAGTCCGCGATGGCCTGCGCCGCGTCGTCGCGAAACGGCGCGAAGCTCGGCCAATCGTTGATGTCGATCAATACGGGGCGGTCGGGCTCCGGAAAGGCCACATCGCCGCCGAAGACTTCGAGCCCGAGGATCGCGGCAGCCTCGAAGGCGAGGGCCTTGACCCGGTTCTCGTCAATCGCAGGGCGCTCCCCGGCGAACCCGGCCTCGGAGCCGTACCAATTGAAGAAGCGGCCGTCGGTCACGCCGTAAAACTTCACCACGGGGCCGGGCACGTGCTCCTGCAGCGCCACCCACGGGATGCCGCGCCGGGTGAACCCGCGCAGCGTGTCCGCCACCTGCTCGACCGACGTCGCGACCACGTCCTCGGGCCGCTCCGCATGCACGTCGCCTCGTTTGATCCAGACTCGCTGCTGATCGGGGCACAGGGCCTTCAGCTGCGCCGTGGGCGGGAGCGGCGCGGAGCTCGCGTGAATCAGCGTGCGGGGGAACGGCACCGTGCTGTCGGCCAGCCGCTTCACGAGACGGTGGCGGTGGCAGTTCAGCGCGCTCGACGGGCGATTCACCACGACTGCCCCATCGAGCTCCAGCGGCATCAGCTGCTCCGCCGCGAGCGAGCCCTGGCACATGTTGAGGTACAACCCCGCCGCTGGAAGCCGGCCCTGCTCGACTTCGCGCTCGGTAGTCTTGATCGCCTGCCAGCCCTTGGCTTCGAGCCGCGCGACGGTCGCATCCAGGATCGCCGTGTCGTTCACGCCGTGCTGCAGCGGTGAATACGAGGGGTTGCGGTAAATAGCGACCAATGGGGCCAAGGCGACGTCGCTCCTCGAGTCCGATGTCTACGTTTCGCGCGTGGCGAGCCACGCGTTGGCATGCTGGAGATCTGATGGTCGATCGATGTCGATGATGCGCGGCACTTCCACCGACGCGACGCGCCGCCCGTCCGCGACAACGACTCTCAGGAAGCCTCGCATCTTGTGCCCGCCGCCGGTCACGGCGTCCGCGGCGGCGTGGCGTATCCCGGCGCTCAGCCCGTACACCCCCCCGGTGACGCACGGAGGATGGACCGGCTCGTCGCTCACGGCCCGAACCTCCCCACCCACCCCGCGGGTAACGTACACTGGAGACTCGTCGTCCACGTACGGCGTCACAGCGAGCACCATGTCCGCGCCCCTCTCGAGGTGCCGCTCCGTCGCCCCGAAGACCGCCCGCCAGTCGACCGGGCGCATCACCGTATCCACCATGCTGCAGAATACGGGGCCCGGCGGCACCGCCCGCAGCCCCTCGACGAGGGTGTGCAGCGAAGACGGCGTGCGACACTCCACCAGCGTAAGGAGGGGCCCGAAGCTCCTCCCGTCAAGCACGCGGGCCACCGCCGGGAAATCTGCACGAACTGCGCATGTGAGGCTCTGACATCCCAACGCCGCGAAGGTCTCGAGCAAACCCACGATCTGAGGCCGCCCCGCCACTTCGACCAGCGGCTTGGGCACTCGGATGCCGCCTGCGGCGAGGCGCGACCCTTCTCCCCCGGCGAGGATCAACCCGTGCATGCTACTCGAGCACCCTTTCGACTTCGGGAAGACGGCTGATCCGCGCCGTGGGAACGCGCCCGGCACCTGGGGGCGCCGTGCGGTCCGATGGCGCGAGCCAGCAGGTGCGGATGCCCAGCCCAGCGGCTCCGCGGATGTCCGCCTCGAAGTTGTCGCCCACCATCCACGCCCGCTGCGGCGACACTTTGAGCTCGGCCAACGTGTGCTCGAAGATGCGACGGTCGGGCTTGCTCCACCCGACCAGCGCGGAGTCACTAAGCACGGAGAAGAATCTCGCCAGGCCGAGCTCCGTCAAACAAGGCCGCAAGTTGCCGGTGAAATTGGACACAACCCCGAGACGGTAGCGTCCCGCGAGTCGCTCCAGAATCGGGAGGTTGCGTGCCACGATGTCCGTCGCCTCGGTGTGCAGCCGGTGCGCGACTGCGGCGGCGTCCACACGGTCGGGCAGGAGCCCGACGACGAGCCGAGCCGCCGCTTCGATGGTGGCGCGGAATCCGAGCGTCTGAATGCCCGGCATACGCCCGAGCGTTTCGTCGGCGGTCTTGAAGAAGGGATCGAACTCGGCGAAGTCGAGCCCGCCGCCCACCGCACGATAGGCGGCGTGAAAGCGCGGACTCCAGTGCAGGCCGTCGGCTTCGAGCGTGCCGCCGAAGTCGAAGAGGACGACGTCGGCCGGCGGCTCAGGGGCGGGCGTGCGAGCCGTGGTCGTGCGCGCCCATCTTCATGGGCATGGACATGGGCTTCCCCATTTCCATCATGTGATGACCGCCGCCTGCCTCGAGCCGCATGTAGTGCCGGTAATCCTGTTGATAGAGCGAGTCCCCCGGCTCCGCCGCCGGCCACGTCACGCCCCGGTCGGGCACGAACAGCCCCCCGACCACGCCCATGCCCCCATCGGGGATCGGCGCGCCGGTCGGGTTGTCGTAGGAGACGGCGATGCGGTAGCGGTGCTCCGGAACGATGTGCACGCCCAGGCGCGTCCAGCCGTACAGCAGCGCGATCGGGATGGACGCGATGCGTCCGCTCGAGTCCGCCACGGGCGCGGCCCGGTAGATCTCCTCGCCGGTCGTCACGTCGGCAAACTCGATCACGCGCCCGTAGTCATGCATGTGCCCACCCAAACCGACGATCTTTCCGGGCACCGCCGGGCTGCCCTCGTACGCGCGCGACGAGCGACCCGGGGGGAGCGTGAACGACTTGTCTCCCACGGGGAAGGCGACATCCATCTGCCACGGTGACGCGGAGAACAACGGCCAGGGCCGCTTCTCGGGCGTGAAACTCATCACCAGCCGCACTCGGGCCCCGCGATACGCGGCCGGCGTGAGGTTTTCGACCATGGCGCTCGCGACGACGTGCTCGCCACGCTTGAGTGGCACGCCGAACAACAGACGGGGCAGGCGGATCGCGCCGGTCTCGTGGCCGGCCGCGAGCAGGCGGCGTGAGATCGGAAGAAACAGCTCGCGGTGGTCCGGGTCGATGAGATTGAAGTGATGGATCAGCTCGTCGGGAAGCTCGTGCCCGGCGCTGTCCACCACCTGCACCCGGAAGCCGTAGATGGATCCGCTCTCCGGGATCTCGAGCGTCGCGACCGGCGGCTGTGCAATCCCATGGTGCGGCGTGTTGGCGGGCAGGTCCATCGGCGCCAGGTCGAGGACCAGCGTGCCGGCGCGGTCGTCCCGAAAAATGCGGGCGCCGGTCGCGTCCGCCGAACGCCCCGAAGCGGGTACATCGCCCGTCGCGACGACGAGCATCAGGCTCAACAGCAAGCGACTGGTCATGTCGCGGGGAATTGTAACCACCCCCCACGGCCCGGGGCAACGGACCCTACGACGACCGCAACCGTCGCACCGCCGCGACCACGACGGCGGGCTGCTCCTCGTAGATGAAGTGCCCCGCCCCGGCTACGCTGTCCACGGCGAATGCCGGCAGCGCGGCCGCGAGGACCGCGACTTCCTCCTCACTGACTCCGCCCTCGTGGATCGCGGTCCCGAGGAGCAGACGGACGGGACACCGCACTTGGGGGAGATGCGGCCGCAACCGCTCGGGCTCGCGCCGTTCGGCCATGGCCAGAAACGCCTTGAGCGTCGCGTTCAGATCGTGCGCCGCGCCCGCCGTGTAACCGTCGACTACGCTATCGGTCACCCACGATGAGTCCCCAGACGCTCTGATCAGCTGCCCGCGGATCTTCTTCCGCACCAGGTTCACGCCACCGAACAGCCTGATCCAGGGCGCGAACTTCATGGCACGCCGAAACGCGCGCGTGGAAGCCCGCTCGGCCGGCCCTCCGTCGAGCGAAACGATGCCCGCGACCAGGTCGGGTCGCCGATAGGCGAGGCGAAACGCCATCGAGGCCCCGAGCGAATGCGCGATGACGACCGCATTGCGCACGTCCAGCCGGTCGAGTGCCGCGGCAATCCGGTCGGCCTGAGCGGTGAGGGAATAGTCCGCGCGCTCCGGGCGCGCCGACCCGCCGACGCCGAGCGGTTCCACGACAATCGCCCGGTAACCGGCGTCCCTGAGGAGCGGGATCAGCGTGCGATATCCAAAGGCCGACCCGAACAGGCCCGGCACCAGGACCACCGGGTCACCCGTTCCCGTCACCGTGACTGCGACCGACTCGGCGGGTGTGAGCGCGAGGGAGAACGAGTGAATCGTATCGGCGACCAAGGCGAGGGCGAGGAGCCACATGGTCCACTCCGGTTCCAGAGACGAAATCCTGCGACGGACACGGCGTAGAGGTCGCGTACCGCCCCCGCAACCACCGGAATGCGGACGCCACGCGCTGGCGGCCCACGGCAATTCCGACAAGGACGACACCGCTGCCCAGCAACGCCCACGTCGGTACGACGACGATCCCACCCACTCCGGCGATCAGGAGCACGCGAGGGAAGCGTCCCAGAGCCACCGCCCCGAGGAATCTGGGCAAGGGATATCGCGCCAGCGGCGCCAGTACGCGCACCGCCGTGTCGGGTATGGGCGAGAAAATCACGATCACGGTGGTCCAGAAGGGGGCGCGCCGGAATGCCGCGACGCTCCAGCGCACCCAGCGCCGGTCCGTCAGCCGCGCCAGCTTCGGGAGCTCTGCTGCCCAATCGACCAGTCGGTAGTTCACGCTTTCCGCTATCGACGCGCCGAGCGTGCCCACCAGGGCGAGCAGCCACGCGGGATACAGGCGCGCGTAATAGAGCAGGGTCGCCTCGAACGCGGTCGGCAGGAACGGCGACAGGGGTCCGTGCACCAGGAGCGCGAGTGCGAAGAAGGTGACGAGCTTCACGCCAGGAGCCCCGTGTAGCGCCACGCCACGACGGCGAACACCGCGCTCTCGAGGATCCACGCCCACGGCTGCCGATAGTACCCGACGTACATCGCGCGCCCCCAGTATCCCGTGTTCTTCCACAGGTTGAGCGACCAGCGCCGCCGGCTGAACGGCAGCAACAGCGGGAGGCCGGTGTCGGTCGGCAAATCGGCGACCACGTGCGCGACGATGCTCGAGAACGCGAGTCCCCCGAGCCAAGGGCCGAACAGCGCGACCGCGAGCGCTCCCACGACGCCGCAGAACAGGAGACTGTGACTCCATGTGCCGTGGAAGTCGGGCTTCGCCCAACCGGCCCGGATGATCAGTGAATCGGCGTTTGGAAGGAATTGCGCCGCCCCGACCACAACGAACGTCTCTGGGCGCGGGTCAAGCGATGCGATCGCGAGTGCGATGCCGACGTGCCCGAACTGCATGGTGTCTCCCGGTGGAGGATCCGGGGACACGTTCGGCCCATGGCATCAAGCCGATCTCAAGCGACTGCGTTCGTCCGGTAGCGTCGTGCCTGACCGGGGGTGATCATCTCCTGCAGCAGGACGGCTCGCTCGATCGGCGCCGTGAACACGTATCCGCGCGCGTCCGCCACCAGCCACCGCTCCCATTCCAACGCATCGAGTGCCCGCTCAAGCGCCGTACGGTCGAGCCCCGTGGCACGGACCAGTCGAGCCGCGTCCACACGCTCTTCGAGGGCCGCCGCCGCCGCGAGAGCCTGCTGCGCGATCTCCGAAAGCGCGCGGTATCGCCGGCACACGACCCCGATAATGGTCGGCGGAAGATCCCCGGGGAGCGAGTCGATCAATGTTCGGTTCGGGGACGGCCAGGCCGGGGCATCGGGCGCCGGCGTGAATCCCGCGGCCACGGCCTCGAGCATCGCCACCACGAGAAGGGGGAGCCCGCCCGTGTCGCGTTCCACGCGGCGGGTCAGACGCGCCGCGTCGGCGGCGTCGTATCGGGGAAGCGCCCACCCCACGAGCTCCCGCAGCGCCGCCGCGTCGAGTCGTCCCAACCGGACGACCGTGCCTTCGAGATCGCGGCCCAGCCGGGCCCGCAGATCATTCAGCCGTTCGCCCTCGGGCGACCCGCGAGAAACGCCCAGCAGGAGGAGCACCGGTCGCGCTGCCGTGTCGCGAGCCAGGGCGGGGAACGCAGTCAGCGTGGCCGCGTCCGCCCACTGAACGTCATCGAGTGCGATGAGGAGAGGCCGCTCTGCCGCTACGGCGCGAACGACGGCCCCGAGCGCCTCGGCGAGTGGGACGGCTGGCGCGGCCGCACGGAACCTGGTTCGCAGGTCACCATCAAGCACGGCGAGCCCCGCGAGGGCCCCCGGTGGTGCCCCCGCGAGTCCCGGCGCATCGCCCAGCCCCCCGGCGAGGAGCCCCGACAGCGCGCTCCACGCGGCTTGCTGTTCGGCAGGCACGGCCCGAGCCGCGGCGACACTCACCTCGTCCAGCCGCGCATTGGCCACCACCTCTTCGATGAGTCGGGTCTTCCCTTCCCCGGGCTCACCCTCGACGATCACGACCTGCCCACGCCCGCCGCGCGCCCGTTGCCACGCGGCCAGTAGCGACGCCAGCTCGACGCTCCGGCCCACCAGCGGCGGGCGCGGGCGAGCATCCGGTGGGGCGGCGACCACGCGACGCCCGACGCGAGTGTCCCGGATCCTGGCAGCCAGGCGCGCGGTCTCCTCGCTCACCTCCGCGTTGAGTGACTCGCGCAGGGCCTGGGCCAGCTTGTCGGCCACGCGGAGAGCAGCGGCGCGATCACCCGCCAGGGTCAGCGCGCGCATCGCGGCGCGGGCCGCCGGCTCGGACGTGCCGTCGAGCGCAACCGCGCGGAGTCCCACTCGAGCCGCCGACGCCGCGTCACCGCGCGCGAGATCCGCGGCGACCCCCTGCACCAGGGCGTCGAGCGTCTGTGCCCGCCACAGCGCGCGCTCGGCGGCCAGCCAGTTCTCGAAATCGTTCGCCTCCGGGATCGCCAGGCCCTCGAGAAACTCGCCATCGACCAGCGCGGCGGCAGCTATCCAGTCGCCCCCCCGGCACAGCTCGGTGAACCGGTCGCAGTCGAGCGCCACGGCGTCCGGCGTCAGCCGGACCTGATCGACGTCAGCGACCACTCCCTCTTCCCCGAGGGCGCGCCGGGCGCGCCGCAGCACGCGGAGCGCCTCGCTCAGCGAGTGTCGGGCCTGGCGCTCGTCGCGGTCACTCCACAACAGGCCGATCAGGTGCTCGCGCGTGCGGCTCTTGCGCGGACTCCGCGCCAGGTACACGAGCAGCGCGACGTGTTTACGCCACAGGAGCTCCGCAGGGGCGTCGGCGCCCGCGACGGTGACACGCAGGGGACCGAGCACGCGACAGAAGACAGGTGGCATGGCGCCCCCGAGTATCGGGCACGCTGCGGCCGTGGGCAAGCGCACGTACATTCTCCTGCTCTTATGCAGACGCCCGACCTCGAGGCCGTGCAGCGCGCCGTCGGCGACCGCTACCAGGTATTGAGCCTCGCGGGCGTCGGCGGCATGGGCGCGGTGTTCCGCGCGCGCCACCGCACGCTCGGTCACATCGTGGCGGTGAAGGTGCTGCCCCCCGACGTCGCGGCGAGCGCGATGCGGCACGAGCGGTTCCGCCGCGAGGCGACCCTGGGCGCGTCGCTCGACCACCCCAACATCGTGCGGGTCTACGACTTCGACACGCGGGAGGGGATCAGCTTCCTCATCATGACGTTCGTGCGGGGGGACACTTTCGAGGAGCGACTCCGCGGCGACGCGCCGGTCCCCACCGACCAGGTGCTGCGCGTCGTGCGCGAGATTGCCGACGCGCTGGGGTACGCCCACCGGCGCGGCATCGTGCACCGTGATGTGAAGCCCTCCAATATCCTGCTCGACGAGGACAGTGGCCGGGCCCTGCTCGCCGATTTCGGGATTGCCCGCGTGGAAGGCGCCGGGGAGTCATCACTCACACAGCCCGGCGCCGCGATCGGCACGCCCGGCTACATGGCGCCCGAGCAAGCGGCCAGCGGGCGCGTGGACGGGCGCGCCGACCTGCACAGTCTCGCGGCGGTCGCGTTCGAAGCGCTGGGCGGCGGATCGGTGCCGTTCAACGCCGATCGGGTCGCGTTGGGGCGCGCGTTGCGCGCCGTTCGGCCCGACCTGTCGACTCGTCTCGCCACCGCGCTCGCGGCCCCGCTGGCGCAGCAGCCGGACGATCGACCGGCTACGGCCGCAGCATGGCTCGCCGCGCTCGGCCGTGCCGAGGTCCGGCCGTGGCGCCCTTGGGCGGCGGCCGGTGTCGTGGTCGTAGTGGGTGCCGTTGCCCTTCGTCTGCTGCTCGGCTCGCAAGGGGCCTGCCGCTTACCGCGCGACGCACCGGCGCGCCTCGCCGTGATGCCGTTCGCCGTCCTGGGCACGCCGCCCTACCCGGCGAGCCAGCTCCCGGAATACTTCATCTCCCGATTCCGGCCGGTGGAGCACCTCAGCGAGGTCGTCTCGTTCGGCCGGGTGGCCGCGCAGATCGCCAGCGAGCATCCGTCGAACGAGGAGGCGCAAGCCCTCGCCTGTCGCCTCGGGGCGAAGTTCTTCGTGCAGGGGAGCGTCGCCTATGTGGGACCGACGGTCACGCTCCAAGCGACCTTGTACGAGGGCGGCCGGGCCCGACGCAGCGCGAAGGCGGAGGGACGAGTCGGCGCCGAGGAGTCGGAGGTCATGGATCGCGTGTGGGCGGCTCTCTACCCCGAGTTCACACCCGGCTCGGACGCGACTCTGCCGAACGGCGGCCCCGAAGCGCTGGCCGCATACTTGAACGCCGAGGCGGCGTTCCGCCGCGGCGACTACCGAACCGCGCGCGACGAGTACACCCGCGTGATCCGCGCGGACACCGGCTTCGCGATCGGGCGTCTGCGCCTCGCCCTCGTCGCCGCGCAGGTGGACCCGACCGAACAGGGGTTCGGCGCCTCGCTGCGGGGAGCGCTGGTCCACCAGCGAGGACTCTCCCCGGCCGACAGTCTGCTGCTCGACGGATTCACCCGGCTGCTCGCCGAAGGCGACGGGCTGGTGGCGCTCGATCGATTCAAGCGGGCCACCGAGCACGCACCGAGCTATCCCCAGGCGTGGTACGTGCTCGGCGAGTTCTACTATCACTTCGCCGGCCTGTTCGACGAGACGGTCGGCGAGGCGGGAGTCGCGTTCAACCGCGTCCTCGACCTCGATCCGCGGTTCTCCCCGGCGATCGGACACCTGATCTCGCTGGCGCATCAGGCGGGCGATCGGCGCGAGACGGCGGACCTGATTCACCGCTACCTGCGGATCGACTCGACCTCCGTCGTCGCGGAGGCGGTCGGGATCGCGGACACACTCATTCTCGGCTCGGCACCGGCCCAGCTCGCCCTGCTGCGCGGCGTGTGCCGGCACAGCTTCCTGGCGCTGCAGTACCTCGCCTTCCAGGCGGCTGAATTCGGCACACCGGTGCAACGCACCGGTCCAGCCCGCGTGGTGTTGCGCTGCCTCGAGCAGCGCGGCGCCACGGACGCGGAGCGGACCCGTATCCTGCGTATGGGTGTCGCCGCCGATCTCGCGGCGGGGTGGGCAGACAGCGCGCGCCTGCGGCTCGGACGCACAACGGGAGGCGCGGCCGCGCGGGAGCGCGACCTCTGGGTCCTGCTGGCCCGCGCCACCGAGCTGCCGAACCTGGGCGACTGGCGCGGAGCGGCGGAGCGCGTACGCGGACGGCTTGGAACCGCCCCCGACACGGACGCGGTGGCCCACTGGCTGCTCGCCCGCGTCGGAGTCGAGCGCGCTCGCCACGCCGCCGCGTTGGCGCGGCTCGCGAATGGAAAGCGGGGCCCGCTCCCGGCCAGCCTCGCCGCCGACCTCGAGGCTCGCGACGCCCTGGCACGCCGTGACACCACCCGGGCGTTGCAGCTCTGGGATGGGGCGACGCGGCGCTACGCCGTGCTCAGCGTGCCGCTCGAGCTGGTGGCGTCGCTCTGGCCGCTGCGACTCGACATGGCGCGCGCGGCGCTGGCACGGCGAGACAGCAGCATCGCGGCGCGCGCCTGTCGATCGTTCGAGACGCTGATGGGCTACGTGGATCAAGTCGTACAGCCAGAGGTGCAGCGGCTGTGCCAGGCGACGCCCACGAGCTGAGGACGCGAGACGGTCGAGATCTGCTCACCGTCCGCACGCCGGCAGCGGGTCGGGAAAGCTGCTCCCAAAGCGGTTGCGGTCCCAGCAGCTTCCCTTCCCCGACCCGTCCCACAACAGATCCACTGCGGGGAGGAACGGGATCGGCGACGCCGTACCGTTGCCCATGACCCGGTTGCCGCGGATCACCGCGTTGTCCGGGTTGGGCTCGATGTCGGCGAACGCCTCCGGCGGCAGGCCGGCCAGCGTGCCGAGCAATAGCGTGCTGCCCACCGCGATCCCCGTAAACTGGTTCCCCGAAACCGTGTTGCCCTCGACGGTCGCGCGATCCGCGCCGACGATGAGAATCCCCGACCCGCTGGGCACGAACGACGCCAGGTCGCCGGGCGGCGCGAAGTTGGGGTGGTTGTTGTCATGGACGTTGTTCCTGGCGACCAGCACATCGCTCGTGCTTTTCACGTCCAGGCCGGGCAGCACCACCACGAGGATGCCGACCACGTTGTCGTACGTCTCATTGGCGACGCCCTGTACGCGCTGCGAGTTCTCGAACTCGATGCCGTTCACATTCGCGAACGTGACGCTGTGGCGAACCGTGACGTCGTGCGACTGCCCGACGTAGATCCCCGTGTCGTTGTGCCCCGAGGCGCGGCAGCGCTCGATGAGACCGTGGGACGAGTGCACCGGAAAGAGCCCGTATTCGCCGTTGTCCTGGGCCGTGACGCCCGCCAGCAGAAACCCGTCTACACCGCTCAGCAAGACGCCGTTGTCCACAAACCCGCGGACCGTGACGTTCAGCAACACGAAGCGATCGCTACCCGGATCCACGCGGATGCCGTTATCCTCTCCACCTGGATTCTCGATCACGACGCCGCGGCCGTCCTCGCGCCGTTGCCCGACGAGCGCGAGGCCGGGGACCGACACGTGAATCGCCTCGGCGTAGGTTCCCGGCTCGATCTGGATGACGGTGCCCGGCACCGCGGCGTCCACCGCCGCCTGGATCGACCCGCCCGCGTGCACGATGACGGCGGGCCGCCCGCTCAGATCGGCGGAGGGCACGACTGGCGCCCCGATCCGGCCGGGCGCATCGCAGGCGACAGCCACCAGCAACATCAACGGCGTATACCGTTTCATACAGTCCTCCTCGCTAGCACCCGGGAAACGTTCCCCACTTCGGTCAAGGACAGATCAAGCGGACCGGCCCGCCAGCTCGAGCATCCGCTGCCGCTGGCCCGGCTTGATCATGTCGCGATCGATCACCGCCCGCACGATCCGCGCGACAAACGCGTAGCCCCGGCGCTCGGCCGCCAGCCAACCCTGCCACTCCAGCTCGTCCAGCGCGCCTGCCAGCGGATCCCCGGCGACGCCGGACGCGCGCCCCAGGAGCTCCCGCCCGGTGCGGTCGCCCACCACGGCCGCGGCCAGCAGCACCGCCTGCGCGTCGCCCGACAACCGTCGGAAGTTGATCCGGATGGCCGCCACGACGTTGTCCGGAAGCTCGCCCGGCAACGTTTGGTCCAGCGTGCGGGACGGCTCGGGCCAGGCGGTCGGGCCCTCGCTGAGATCCAGGCCCGCCGCGACCGCGTCCAGCAATGCGGCGGCGAGCAGGGGGATACCCGCGGAGTCGGACAGCACGCGCCGCGTGACGCGATCCAGCTGCTCCGGCCCGTACGAGGGGAGCGCACGACGCGCGAGCTCGCGCACGTCGCCGCCTCCGAGCGGTCCGAGTTTCACGGCGGTCCCGGCGACCTCCCGGCCCGCCCGTGCTCGCAGCTCGTCCAGCTCGGGGCGCGCGGGATGCAGCGCCGCCGCGATTAGGTACAGCACGGGTGAACCCGTCAAGTCGCGCGCCGCTGCCGCGAGCGCGAGCAGGGACTCCCGGTCGAGCCAGTGTGCGTCATCCACGAACACGATAACCGGCTGCTCGTCCGCCACGGCGTGCAGCACCTCGGAGAGGGCCCGCCCGGGCGCTTCGGGTGATGTCGCGCCCCGTAGCTGCGCCAGCGCGGGCGGCGCCGCCGCCGCGACTCCCGGTGCCTCGAGCAAGCCCCCCCGCGCGATCCCGAACGTCCCGCTCCACGCGTCCGTCCGATCGGCTTCCACCGCGCGCACCGCGGTGACCACGGCCCCGTCGAGGCGGGCTCGCGCCGTTAGCTCCTCCGCGAGCCGAGTCTTCCCGGTGCCGCCGTCTCCCTCGATCACGGCGATGGTTGCCCGCGACGTGCTCCGGCATCGCGTCCACGCATCCACCAGACGCTCGAGCTCCCGGCCGCGTCCCACCAACGGCCCGCGGCGCGATCCCGGCCCGGGCGATCCGGCAGTGGGAGTCGCCGAGACGCGCCAGGTCCGCTCCCGCCGAATGCGCTCGGCGAGCACGCGGGTGTCCGCGTCCGGCTCCACACCGAGCTCTCGCTTCAGGCGTGCTGCAAACCCCTCGAACAGGGCGAGCGCCCCTGCCCTGTCACCCGCCAGCGCGAGCCCCCGCATGGCCGGTCGCACTACGACCTCCGGCCGCCAATCGAGGTCGCGCGCACGTCGCAGGGTGTCGTTGGCCGCCGCGAGATCCCCGACGGCGAGCAGCTGGTCGGCCCGGTGCGCCAGCACCTCCACCGAGCGCCGGCGCCAGTGGTCCCGCTCCGCCACCAGCCAATTGTCGAACTCCGAGGCGCCCGGGACGCTGAACCCCTCGAGGAACTCTCCCTGCACGAGTCCCGCCGCACCCGAGTAGTCTCCCGCGGCCGTCAACAGCTCCAGGGTGTCGGTGTCGAGCTCGACGGCGCCCGGCGTCACGCGAACCTGGGCGGCGTCGGACTCGAGGCCATCGCCGGTAGACTGACGCAGCACGCGGACTGCCTCGTTGAGCGAGTGACGCGCGTCCTTTTCGGGCTTTTCGGCCCACAACAACCCGACGAGATGCTCGCGGGTCCGGAGGCGTTTCGGGGAGCGCGCGAGGTAGACGAGCAAGGCGAGGTTCTTCTTCCATAGGAGTTCGGCCGGCGCGCCCGCGCCGTCGACACGCACCTCCGCCGGCCCGAGCGCGCGGACGACGATCACGCGCCCGAGCCGCAGCCGAGCGCCGCGAGCCTGCGGGTCGCGCTGTCCGCGTGCGCGCGGTAGGCGGGGTCGCCCTGCGACCACAGCCGCGCGACGTCCCGATACGCGTGACACGCCTCCTCGCGCCGATCCACTTTCTCAAGGAGCGGTGCACGCCGCCACCGGGCGATCGTCCCGAACGCCCAGTCTACATCGCCGACTTGAGGGTCTCGCGTGAGGTAGCCGGATACATCGTTGTTCTGATACCAAAGCAGCTCTCGCGCGGCGTCGTGCGAACGGCCCACGGTCGTCGCCCAGTCCGCGCGCAGCATGTGCAGCACGGTCCGGAAGAACGGATCGACGGAAGCCGAGCCCGAGAGGGCCGGCGCTTCCAGCTGCGTGAGTGTATCGGAGGTCGTCAGCGCTTCGTCGAAGCGTCCCTGACGCGCGAGCCAATCTGCCGCCAGGAGCCGCGTTATCGGGCGAGGGAGGGGCTCTCCTGCGAGCAGCGTTCGATAATGCCCGGTATCCGGCGCACCGAGCTGGCGGGCCACCAACATGAGCAACCAGGCCGCCCGGCGGCGCGTCGCCGCCGGGATCGTGCGAGACTCAGCAGCCCCGACCAGCGCCGCGCTGGCACGCAGCCACTCGCTCGAGGCCGAAGGCGCGTCAGGTCCGAAGAGTAGGAGCGTTGCTTCAAGCTCGGGTCCGGTCAGACCGAGCTCCTGCTCGTCAAAGCGATCCAGCAGCCGGCGAAGCTCGGCGCGTGCCCGTGTCAGCTGCCCGAGCGATACCAGGCCAAAGGCGGCGGCCACGAGCCCGGAGCGCTGCAGGACACGGTCTGGAGAACGTGCGAACAGTTCACCCATCACGACCGCACCGCGCGGCGCGTCGAACGTCGCCAGGTAGCGCGGCCCGGCGGCCAATTGAGCGAAATGCTGCACGCCCTCGGCATCAAGCGCGCTATCTAGCACCGTGCGCGCTGCCGTCGAATCCTGGAACCGGAACGCATAGCCGGCGCGCAACAATGCGCGGAGCGCGACTGTGAAAGCATCGTTTGGGGTCCCGAGCGCGGCTAGTCGCATCCATTGCGCCCACGCAGCGGAGGAGTCGCCTTCGGCGCTCAGGGCCCACGTCAGGTGCTCCAAGGACGGCCCGAAAGCCGGCCGCAAGCGCGCGGTCATCTGGAACGCCTCGATGGCCTCGGAACGAGCGCGACCCACGAGCGGCCCGCGATGATAGAGTTCGTCGGCCAGCTGGAACCAAGCCGGGAAGAAGTCGTCCCATTGCCTCGTGATCCGCCGGAGCGCGTCCAGGCGCGGTCCGAGGGGCAGGCCTAGCGCCCGGAACAGGCTTTGATAGCGGGGTGGGAACGAATCCAGGTAGGGGAGGTAATGCGCTATCAGCGCCGGATCCGGGTCCCGACCGAGCCACTGCTGGACCTCGCGGTGGCGCCAATAGCACAGGCGACACGTCGAATCGATCTCCTCCGCCGCCCGGTAGGCCGAGTCGGCCTGCCCCCACCGTGCTTCCACGAACAGCCGTTCCGCGGCGAGCCAGGCCAACACGCCGGCGCTCGAACGAGGTAGCGCTCGAACCGGCAGCGAGGGGTCCAACGGGTTTTCGCGATTCCAGATCGCCCGGACGACGCCGAACGCAAGACTATCAACGAGCCGATCGGGATGACGAGAGTCAGCCGCGATCGTAATCACGCTGGGCTGTCCATTCCGGCCTGCCCGAATCTCCATTTCCACGCGTAGCGAATCGCCCGCCCTGCGCACGACGGAGCGCAGTACGAGAGCGGCGTTCGGGCGCAACCACGTTCGTGAGCCTGGACCATAGACCAAAAAGTCGGGATAGCCGATCAGCTTGAGGACCAGCGAATCCGCGAGGCCTGCGAGGCCGGCGCCACCACGCGCGCCAACCGTGTCGAACGGCAGGACATACAACTCGACCGACGCCGACCGACGAAACGGCCATTGGCTCTCTAACCTTTGACGTATGAGCCCGGCCGCCCCGGCTGCGCCTACAATCAGCCCGGCCATCGTTAGCAGAAGCGTTCGGAACTGGTATGGCCATATGCCCGTGCGCTTCAGCGCGCGCCGAAAAGCCGTGGCACTCCGCCAACGGCCCTCAGGTTCGAGCGCTAGAGCGCACTGCAGCACCCATGCGGCTAGGAACGGCACCTTCGTCCAGTCACCGGCTTTGGGGGATCGCTTGTCCCAACGGACACCTTTCAAAGCTTCGTAGAGCACCATTCCCGCCCCGTACGAGTCGGTGCGCTCGTCCGCCTCCACTCCGGCAAACTGCTCAGGCGCCATGTAGGCCGCGGTCCCCCTCAGGATCCCGGGATCGGAGCGCTCTTCCTCGGTCAGTCGGCGCGCGATACCGAAGTCCGTCAACACACCCCGTTCCCCGTCGAAGAAGACGTTCGCGGGCTTCACGTCGCGATGGATTACGCCATTCTGGTGCGCAACTTCCAAAGCCTTCAACAGGTCACGCCCCAACGCCCGTGCGGCAGAGATGGACAACGGACCGCGTCGCTCGAGATGGCTCTTGACGGTATCACCAGCCAGGTAGTCCATCACGTAGAAGTGAAGGCCGTGCTTCTCGGCAACCTTGTGGACGGGAACGATGGTGGGATGGCGAAGGCGCGCGAGAATGCGGGCTTCTTCCACGAACCTGTCGGCGGATTCGACCGTCCAGAGCTCGGGCCGCAGCACTTTGACGGCCATGGGGCAGTCGAGCGCCACGTCGCGCACGAGGTACACCGTCCCCATGCCGCCGCTTGCGAGCTCGCGCACCAGCTCGTAATCCGGCGCCAATGCCGCACGCAAGCGCTCGAAGAAGGCGGACATGAATCGCCCCGCAGAACATCCCGGCCGCTCTCCAGAAAGTCAAACGGCCCCGGGAACCCGGGGCCGTTTCACTGCAGCACGATATTCGGGCTCTACTGCACCGTGATCGCGATGTGCATGCCCAGCGCGACGTGCGGCAGGCAGTAGCCCTTGTAGACGCCGGCCGACGCGCCGGCAAACGTCACGTCGTACTTCTCGTTCGGCTGCGTCAGGAACGGTCCCATGAGGTCGCCCATCGCGTTGGGCATGCCCTTCTTGAGGGCGTCGGCACCGCCCTTCGGGACCGAATCCCCGTAAAACGCGATGTTGTGCGGACCGCCGGAGACATTGATGAACCGCACGACCGTGCCGGCCTTGATCGTGAGCTTGTTGGGCTCGAACGCGGCGACGCTCGTACCGTTGCCGGTCATCTTGACTTCGACCACCGCACCAGCGGGCTCGGCGGCCGGCGCAGCGGCCGCCCCACCGGTCGGCGCGGGGGTGGCAGCTTGCGCCTGGGATGCCGCCGCTTTCTTCTCGCCGCCGCAGGCGACGACCGCGAACGCGACGAGCGAGGTCAACAGGGTGAACCGCATTGCAGACTCCTCCGGGACGAAAATGACGGGACAGCTTGTGAACGCGTTCACAATATATTCGCGCGCCTTCAAAACGGGAGCCCTCGAAAAGTGCCACCGTTGCGCTTTTGCAGCACCCCGACGACACTGATGCGCATGCCGGAGCCGTCCGTACCGCTCATCCCCGCGCCCGATCTCGCGCGCCGTCTCGATCAGGGCGAACGCGTGCAGCTGCTCGACATCCGCTCGGCCGAGCGGGTCGCCCGGGGACGCATCGCCTTCGGCGCCACGCTCGATTTCCGCAGCCTCGCCGCCTCGCAATTGTACCAGCTCCCAACGCTCGAACCGCTGCGACTCGACCCAGCCGCCCCGGTTGCGGTGATCTGCGGGCACGGCAACTCGAGCGCCAAGGCCACCGCCTTTCTGCGCGATCGGGGATTCGAGGCGTACTCCGTGGCGGGCGGGATGGCGGCCTGGGAGACGGTCTACCTGCCCCGCCGCCTGTCCCCTACGTCCGCGCTCGAGCATGTGATCCAAGTCGACCGCGTGGGCAAAGGTGCGCTGTCCTACGTGCTGGTGAGCGACGGCGACGCCGTCATCGTAGATCCGGGGCGCCACCTGCAGCCGTACGAGGCGTTGCTCGAGCAGCTCGGTGCCACCGCCGCGGCGGTCATCGACACGCACATGCACGCCGACTATCTGAGCGGTGCCCGCGCGGCCGCCGCCCGTTGGCAGGTCCCATACTTCGTGCACCCCGACGATGCACGGTCACCCTACGACGGCACCGAAGGCCGTTTCGCCCACCAGCCCATCACCGAGGGCGACACCATCGCGTTCGGCCGCGCCACACTCGTCGCTGCTCACGTGCCCGGACACACGCTGGGCAGCGTGGCGCTCGTCGCCGACGGGGCGCTCGCGTTGACAGGCGACTTCCTGTTTGTGCAATCGGTTGGGCGCCCCGATCTGGGAGGCGAGCGCGACGCCTGGACGGCGCGCCTGTGGGACAGCCTGGAACGGGTGCAGCGCGAGTGGC